>Ga0265798_10005450_pt1 | contig 17106 bp, 14 predicted proteins | sample P3T30metagenome_FD_192430 | JGI IMG/M metagenome (GOLD analysis project Ga0265798, IMG submission 192430) | Plant litter microbial communities from East Loma Ridge, Irvine, California - P3 T30 | ecosystem: Environmental > Terrestrial > Plant litter > Unclassified | place: USA: California... | reverse complement strand
ACGTGGCCGGCACCTATGCCGACCAGCCGAAGAGCGCGGGCTGGTGGGACAATATGGTCGGCCCGGGTAAACCGCTCGACACCAACCGTTTTTTTGTGATCGGCGTGAACAACCTGGGTTCCTGCTTCGGTTCGACCGGGCCGATGCACGACAACCCGGCCACCGGCAAGCCGTATGGCGCGGCCTTCCCGCTGCTGACGGTGGAAGACTGGGTGAGCGCGCAGGCGCGCCTGGCCGACCGCCTCGGCATCGAACAATTCGCCGCCGTGATGGGTGGGTCCCTTGGCGGGATGCAGGCGCTCTCCTGGAGCATCATGTTCCCCGAACGCCTGCGCCACTGCATCGTGATCGCCTCGACCCCGAAGCTGTCGGCCCAGAACATCGCCTTCAATGACGTCGCGCGCCAGGCCATCCTGACCGACCCGGACTACCACGGCGGCGATTTCTACGAACACGGCGTGGTGCCGAAGAACGGCCTGAAGGTGGCGCGCATGGTCGGCCACATCACCTATCTGTCGAACGACGACATGGCCGAGAAATTCGGGCGCAAGCTGCGCAACGCGGCCGAGACCGACGACTACGCCTTCGACTTCGGCGTCGACTTCGAGATCGAATCCTACCTGCGCTACCAGGGCGACAAGTTCTCGGAATACTTCGACGCGAACACCTACCTGTTGATCACCAAGGCGCTCGATTATTTCGACCCGGCGCGCGCCCATGGCGGCGACCTGACCAAGGCGCTGGCCAATACCCAGGCGCAGTTCCTGATTGCCTCTTTCACCACCGACTGGCGCTTCTCGCCGGAACGCAGCCGCGAGATCGTGGAAGCGCTGATCTCGAACCGCCGCAAGGTGAGCTACGCCGAGATCGACGCCCCGCACGGCCACGACGCCTTCCTGCTGGAAGACCCGCGCTACCTCGGGGTAGTGCGCGCCTACTACGACCGGATTGCCGAGGAATTCGCAGGGGAGGCGGCATGAACTTCGACGACCTGAACTCCCTGCGGCCGGATCTCGCCTTCATCGCCCACTGGGTGCGCGAAGGCTCGCACGTGCTGGACGTCGGCTGCGGCGACGGCGCCATGCTGCGCTACCTCGAACTGGGCAAGCAGTGCAGCGGCTACGGCGTCGAGATCGCCGACGACAAGGTATTGGAAAGCACCCGGCGCGGCATCAGCGTGATCCAGCACGATATGGAACAGGGCCTCGACCTGTTCCGCGACAACGCCTTCGACATGGTGCTGTGCCTGTCCTCGCTGCAGATGATGCAGCACGTCGAGGCGCGCCTGCGCGACATCGTGCGCGTGGGGCAGGAAGCGATTGTCTCCTTCCCCAACTTCGCCCACTGGCCGCACCGGCTGGCCCTGATCCGCGGCCGCATGCCGGTCTCGCGCTCGCTGCCCTACCAGTGGTTCGATACGCCCAACGTGCGTTACGCAACCATCCACGACTTCAAGGATTTGGCCGAGAAGTGCGGGCTGGAGGTGCTGGAGTATGTGGCGCTCGCCGAGGGCAAGGTGGTGAAATTCCTGCCGAACCTGCGCGGCAGCCTCGCGGTATTTCGTTTGCGCAAGAAGGCCGGCGTGGTCGAGTAAGCGCTTATGTGCGGTGGCGGCTTGTCGCGCCGCCCGCCATCCGCGATATTGACGCTGTCAAGAACTGTTCGAGGGTGAGAAAATGAGAAAACTGAAGCATCTGGCCGCCTGTATGTCGATGTTTGCCGTGCTTGGCGCCGGCCATACTGGCATGGCGGTGGCGCAGAACGACCGCAATACGACGGTCCAGGATGGCATTGCGGTCAGGCCGCTGTCGCGTTTCGCCAAGTTCGTTCCAGCAGAGACGATCAACGAATCGGCCGCGCAGCAGTACACACAGATGATGAGCCAGGCGCAGCAGAAAGGTGTTCTGCTGCCGCCTTCGCATCCGGAAGTGCAGCGTCTGCGCGCGATCGCCAAGCGCATCATCCCCCAGAGCGCGCGCTGGAACCAGGAGGCGACCCGATGGCAATGGCAGGTCAACGTCATCGATTCGAAGGACGTAAATGCTTTCTGCATGCCGGGTGGCCGCATCGGCTTCTTTACCGGCATCCTGACCTCACTGAAGCTGACCGACGACGAAGTGGCCGCCGTGATGGGGCATGAGATTGCCCACGCGCTGCGTGAGCACAGCCGCGAGAAAATGGCCAAGCAGATGGGCACCAATGTGGCTGCCCGTCTTGGAGGCGCCGTGATCTCGGGTCTCTTCGGTGTCGATCCGAGCATTACCGGGATGGGCGCCGGCTATGTCGCCCAGTTCGTCGGCCTGAAATTTTCGCGCGACGACGAGCGCGAAGCCGACCTGGTCGGCCTCGACATCGCCGCGCGCGCCGGCTACGACCCGCGCGCCGGCGTCGCCCTGTGGCGCAAGATGGCGGCCCTGAACAAGCGCGCGCCGATCGAGCTGCTGTCGACCCACCCGGGCGGCGAATCCCGTATCGCCGACATGAACGCGCACATGAACCTGCTGCTGCCGGTGTACGCGCGCGCCAAGGGCACCAGCGTCGCCAGGCTGCCGGCTTACCAGACCAACGTCGCCCTGCGTTGATGGGAAGTAGCAGGAAAGGCCGCCAGGCCGAAGCGAATGCCTACGTGCCGCTGCCGACCCGCGACGGCGTCGCCCCCAGTTACCTGTGGCTGACGGAGACCGTCGCCGGCGGCATGCTGCGCTTCCTGGTGGCGCGCTTTCCGGACGTCTCGGAAGCCGCCTGGACGCAGCGCCTGGCGCGTGGCGAAATCGTCGATGCGAGAGGTGAGCGGCTGCACGCCGACAGCCCTGTGTGCCAGGGCATGCGCATCTGGTACTACCGCGAGCTGGAAGAACCCGAGACACCGATCCCGTTCGAGGAAGGCGTGCTGCATCTCGACGAGCACCTGCTGGTGGCCGACAAGCCGCACTTCCTGCCGACCATCCCCACCGGGCGCTTCCTGCACGAGACCCTGCTGGTGCGCCTGAAGAAGCAGTACGACCTGCCGCACCTGACCCCGATCCACCGCCTCGACCGCGAGACCGCCGGCGTGCTGATCTTCTCGCACAACCCGCAATCGCGCGGCGCCTACCAGTCGATGTTCCAGAAGCGGGTGGTGAGCAAGGTCTACGAGGCGCTGGCGGGCCCGATCGAAGGGCGCGACTTCCCTTTCACCTACCGCAGCCGCATGCAGGATGCCGAACAGTTTTTTGTCAGCGAAGAGGTGGAGGGGGAGCCGAATTCGGAGACGCTGATCGAGCTGCTCGCGCGCCGCGGCGAGGTCTGCCACTACCGCCTGCATCCGCACACCGGCCGCAAGCACCAGCTGCGCCTGCACCTCTCAAAACTCGGCGCGCCGATCCTGAACGACGCCTTCTACCCGGTGGCCTTGCCCTGCAAGGGCGACGACTTCAGCGCGCCCTTGCAGCTGCTGGCGCGCTCGATCGCGTTCGACGATCCCTTGAGCGGGGCGCCGCGCCGCTTCGACAGCGGATTCCGGCTCGACTGGCCTGGCGAAACCTAGACGAAGATATCGATCAGCCAGGCCGGCGTGCCGACGATGACGGCCGCGTTGCCCGCGATATCCTGGACCCCGTTCGCGTTCTGCATGCTCAGGTGCAGGCTGCCGTTCATATTGAAGCGCAGGGTCAGGAGGTGGGTATCGCCCTGGTCCGTGATCGACCAGTTGCTCGGATCGTCGCCTTTGAAGACTTCACGCTCCTGGCCGTTCTTCACCAGCCGGAATTCGCCATCCGCCTCGAAGAAGACCTGCTCGCCGAATTGCAGCTCGAAGGCCTTGGACGGGCGATGGAAGGCCGTCAGCCTTGGCGCGGTGGTGTCGATGACCAGCGCCATGGCTTGCGAGGCGGCGCCGAGCACACCCCCGGCTCCGACCGGGCGCGAGGTGATGTCGTAGCTGCCGTCTGCCTTGAACTGGTGGGCGGGGCCGACGTTCACGCTCCAGTTGCCCTGCGCATCGGTGGGGGCGCGGCCGATCTCGCGCGAGCCCGCGAACAGCGCGATCGTGGAATGCGGCGCCGCGCCGCTGCCGCTGAAGGTCGGTGTGACGTTCTTGGTGATGCCATCGTTGTCGTAGCGGCCGGTGTCGCTGGCCGCCGCCAGGCGCGGCGCCGCTGCGACGACCGGTTCGGGCGGCTGCATCGTGAAGGTGAGCGTGGGCGAGAGCGCGCCGGTGTTGCCGGCCTGGTCGATCTGGCGCACCGCGACGGTATGCGCGCCCGCGCCCGGGTTCACGTTGAAATCGGCGGTCCAGTTGCCGGCGGCGTCGGCGCTGCCGAAGCCGACCACCGCGCCGTTGCGCACGATCTGGATGTCGGCGTTCGCTTCCGCGCCGCTGCCCTTGAGCGTGGCGTCGCTGGTAATGCGGTCCGCCTGGACGCCGGTGTCGTTGGCCAGCGCCGGCGCGCCCAGGGCCGCTGCGGCGGTGTCGATGGTGAGGGTGAAGCCGGCGCCGGCGCTCTGGTTGCCGGCGCGGTCGGTCTGCACGACGGTCAAGCTGTGCTGGCCGTCGCCGGGCGGGAGTTCCACCATCGCTGCCCAGTCGCCGGATGCGTCGGCGCGCGTGCCGCCGACGGTCATGTCGCCCTTCAAGATGCTGATCCACGCGTCTGCTTCGGCGTGGCCGGTCAGGGTCGGGGTGCGGACGTTGGTGATGCTGTCTTCAAGGATGCCAGAGTCGCTCGCGGCATCGAGCGCGGTTGCGCCCGGCGCATCCGGCGCCACCGTGTCGACCACCACGGTGACCGGCAGGTAGCCGTCGCCCGAGCCCTGGTTCTGCCGGAAGCCGTCGAGCAGCACGTCGGCCGATGTCAGCGGGTTGCCGGACAGGTCTTCGATATGCATGATCAGCAGCGTAGCGTCGGTAATGGTCAGGTTGCCGATGTCCGCGTCCACCTCGTCCACCGTGTAGCTGAATACCGCCTCGTCGCCATCGATGGACTGGAGGTAGGCGCTGCCGCCGTTGCTCAGGCCGACCCAGACCTCGGTGTTCGCGGCCTGGCGCACCGCTTCATTGAACCGGAGGCGGAAGGTGATTGTCTCGCCGGCCTGGTAGAACAGATCGCCGTCTACGATGGCGTGGGTGACGACAGGGCCGGTCTGGTCGGCGCCGCCGTGCGGGCCGGCGGTCTGGAAGGCGATGATCGCGTCGAGCAGGCTGTTGCCGGCGTAGTCGGTAAGGTCGGCGGGCAGCCCGATCTCGTAGTGCTTGCCCGGCGCCAGTCCGAGCGCTTCCGGATCGAGGGTCAAAGTGCTGGCGCCGCGGAGGAATGCGCTGGCGTCGACCTCGACGACGCGGATGGAATCGTCGCCGGCGGTGTGCACGGTGACGGGCAGCGTGTTGCCCTCGCCGCCACGCCAGTACACCGGCTCCTTGAAGGTGATGACGATGGCGGCGTCCAGCGGCAGGCCGGTCGCGCCATCCGGCGAGGCCGCGATTTCCGGTGCGGCCGTGTCGACCGTGATGACGGTGGTGTGGGCGGCGCTGCTGTGTCCCGCCGCGTTCTTCACCCGCACCTCGATGGTGTTCGCGCCCTCGATCAGGATGTGCTCTTCGCCGGTTGCGGCCGGCGCATAGCTCCAGAACCAGGACGCGCCGTCGCGGCTCACATTGATGCGCGCGGAGTCGACCGCCGCGTTGTTGATCACCAGCTCGATGGTCTCGCCGTCGGCCAGGTCGCCGTGCAGTTCGCCCCGGATATACGGTGCGGTGCTGTTCACCAGGTTGTCGTTTTGCGAGATGCCGGTGTCGCGGTCGCTGCCGGCCTGCGCCACCCAGGCGCCCACCAGCGTATCCACGGCGTAGGCGGGCGAGGTCGCGACGCCGCTGCCGTGCAGGCCAGGTGCGATCTCGACCTGCGACAGGTCCAGGGTCAGCACGTTGTCCGGGTCGGCCACCTTGCCGCTGCCGGTCAGGATGACTTTCCAGGTCAGCGAGTTCTCGATGCGGATGACCTGCAGGATCGACGCATGCTCGGCGCTGAAGGCGTCAGGCGGCAGGTTCGTCACCGCGCGCGACAGGGTCACCAGGATCTCGATGTCCTGGCCGGCGCGCAGCGTCGTCCCGTCGAAGCTGAAGCTGGCGCTGAGCGCCGGCGGCTCGGGCGGCTCGGGCGGGAGCGCCGCCACGTCGAAGCCGAGCTGGTTCGGCACGGTGATGCCGCCAATGGGAATGCCGCCGCTGCTCAGGACACCGGGAGCCATGAAGATGCTGTAGTGCTTGCCGGGTGCGAGGTCGGCGGCGTCGAAGCTGGCGTGCCTGCCGTCGATGCTGACCTGCCCGAGTCCGATTTCCTTCTTCACCGTGGCGCCGACCACGCGCAAGGTGGGCTCCCCGGTGACGCGGTCGATCACGGTCTGGATTGCGCCGTCGGTGACGAAGATACTGCCGCGTCCCTTGGCGACCGCTGCCGCGAAGGCCAGGTCGATGTGGGTTACGCCGGCGTTGGTGGTGACCGTCGCGGTGGGCAGGGTAGGGGAGGAGGTAGCGGCCATGGTGCTTGATATTCCGTCAAGGGAACATTCTGAATAGAAAGTTACCACACGGATAGTACCAAGAAAACCTTTTGCCATTTCGCCAAATGTAGGCGAGTGCGGCAATTACGCATCACATTTGCCGCGAATCCCCCCTGGGATGGGGGGCGCATGATGCATTTACAGCGCGTAGTCGATGATCAGCGGCGCGTGATCGCTGAATTTTTCGTCCTTGTAGATCGACACGGCCTGGGCGGTGGCGGCAATGCCCGGGGTGGCGACGTGGTAGTCGATGCGCCAGCCGACGTTCTTCGCGTAGGCCTGGCCGCGGTTGCTCCACCAGGTGTAGTGCTCGGCATCCGGGTGCACCTTGCGGTGCACGTCGACCAGGCCGATCTCGTCGAAGATGCGGGTCATCCAGGCGCGCTCTTCCGGGAGGAAGCCCGAGTTCTTCTGGTTGCTCTTCCAGTTCTTGAGGTCGAGTTCCTTGTGGGCGATGTTCCAGTCGCCGCAGATCACGACTTCGCGCCCTTCGGCCTTCAGTTCCTGCAAATGCGGCAGGAACACTTCCATGAAGCGAAACTTGGCCAGCTGGCGCTCCGGCGAAGACGAGCCGGACGGGCAGTACACCGAGATGATGGTGAGGTTGCCGAAATCGCAGCGGGTGTAGCGGCCCTCGGCATCGAATTCCACGCAGCCGAAGCCGATGCGCTTGTTGTCGGGCGCGCTGCGGCTGTAGACGCCGGTGCCCGAATAGCCCTTCTTTTCTGCATAGTGGAAATGGCCGTGGTAGCCGTGCGGCGACAGGAATTCCTCGGTCATGTCGGCTTCCTGGGCCTTCAGTTCCTGCACGCAGATGTAATCGGCGGACTGGGTGGCGAGCCAGTTGAAGAAACCCTTCTTGTGGGCCGAACGGATGCCGTTCAGGTTGGCGGAAATAATGCGTGGCATATCGTGTAATGAAGTAATGAGGGCGGCTTGGTGGCCAGGAGGGAGCCGACAGTGTAGCCGGTTTTTATGTCCACAAGGAACATTGACGCTGGCTAAAATTCCAGTCGGAAACATTGCGTTGCGGCATGTTAGTCTGGTTGCCGGTTTCGGTTTTTCGCTCCGGTCAGCGGAAGAGCTGCAACACACCGTATTCAAGCAGGGTCTTTATGGATTCCGATACCCGCAACGATATTCCGGACGGCGCCATGCCGCACACCGTCCGCTTCTATGCCGACGATGCCCTCTTGATGCTGGAAGTCGCCGGCTTTCTCGACGCGGCGCTGGCCGCGCGCGGCGCCGCCGTCGTGATCGCGACCCCCGACCACCGGGCCGGCATCCGGCGCCAGCTCAACGATCCAGGCGCAGTACGCTTCCTCGATGCCGAACGCACCCTCGCGCGGCTGCTACGCGACGGCTGGCCGGACGAGGCACGTTTGCGTGAGGTGATGGCGCCGCTGCTGCAACAAGCCACGGCCGGCGGCGGCCCGGTCCACCTGTTCGGCGAGATGGCCGCTTTACTGTGCGCCCAGGGCCGCTACCAGGCTGCTCTGTGCCTCGAGCAGTTGCTGGACAGCCTGGCCAGCGCCTACCGTGTCGCGCACTTCTGCGCCTATTCCTGGCGCCTGTTCCCGGACGCTGCCCAGGCCCAGGTCTTCGAGGATATTTGCGCTGTGCACGGGTGCGCCTGCGGCAGTACGGTGCACGGCGCCGACTATGACTTGACGGGGCGCTCGCTGGAACAGGCGCGCCGTGAAGCGAAGGCGGTGGCGCAGGTAGGCATGGCGCCGCCGGTCGCGTCGGCACCGGCACCGGCACCGATACCGGCCACCGGCACGCACCGCGTGGGCCCCGACGGCACCATCCTGTGGGCCGACCGCGCCGAATTGCGGATGCTCGGCTACCGCTGGGAAGAATACGTGGGCCGCCACATCGCCAATTTCCACGTCGACGCCGAGCTGGTCGACCTGATCCTCGACACCCTGCTGTCGGGCGGCGAGCTGGCCGACCAGCCGGCGCGGCTGCGCTGCAAGGATGGCGCGATCCGTCACGTGCGGATGTGCTCGAGCAGCTGCGTCGAGGAGGGCGCGCTGCGCTACAGCACCTGCATCACACTCGATGACGCCGAACGCAACGAGGCCGCCGCCGCGCTGGCGCAGCGCGACAGCCTGCTGCTCGACGCGCCGGTGGCGGTGGCCTTGCTGATGGCGCCCGACCTGCGTTTCCACCTGGCGAACCGCCACTTCTGCCAACTGTTCGGCCAGCGCGAGCTGCTCGGCAAGCGCCTGGTCGAGGCCCTGCCGCAGCTGCGCCATGGCAGGCTCGAAGCGGCGCTCGAGCACGTATTCGAGAGCGGCCAGCCCTACTGCGACGAAGGCCTCGCCCTGGTGCTGCCGGACGCCGGCGGCATGCCGGTGGAGCGCACCTTCAGGATCAACCTGGAAGCCCTGTGCAACGACAGCGGTGAACGCCACGGCGTGATGGCCGTCGCCATCGACGTGACGGGGCATGTCCGTCCGCGCCACGACGGCGCCGCGCCGGCGCCCACAAGGGCGGGCCACGCCGAGCCTGGCCGCGACTGAGCTGCGCAGCCGGTTTACAATACGCGCTTTCGAACCGTTTCAGGAGAAGCACGTGAGCGATCTGCGCCAGGAATTTATTGCATTTTCGGTCGACGCCGAGGTACTGCGTTTCGGTGAATTCACCACCAAGGCCGGCCGCCTGTCGCCCTACTTCTTCAACGCCGGCCTGTTCCACGACGGCGCCACCCTGGGCAAGCTGGCCCAGTTCTACGCCCAGACCCTGCTCGACTCCGGCGTCGCCTTCGACATGCTGTTCGGCCCCGCCTACAAGGGCATCACCCTGGCCAGCGCCACCGCCGTCGCCCTGGCCGCCAAAGGCCGCAACACCTCGTTCGCCTACAACCGCAAGGAAGCCAAGGACCACGGCGAAGGCGGCACCATCGTCGGCGCCAAGCTGGCGGGCAAGGTCGTCATCATCGACGACGTGATTTCGGCCGGCACCTCGGTGCGCGAATCCGTCGACATGATCCGCGCCGCCGGCGCCGAGCCGGCGGCCGTGCTGATCGCGCTCGACCGTATGGAACGCTCCGGCAAGGACGGCGCCCTGTCCGAACACTCGGCGGTGCAGCAGGTGGCCCAGGAATTCGGCATCCCGGTCATCGCCATCGCCAACCTCGATGACCTGTTTACTTACCTCTCGACCGGCGCCGCCAGCGCCGACCTCGGCGCCCACAAAACCGCCGTCGCCGCCTACCGCACCCGCTACGGCGTCTAAGTAGGGTCAGAGTAGAATTATTGAGCAATTTCCTGAAGTTGCCCGCAATTCGACTCCGACCCTCATTACCCGGTCGAGTGAGTTATTGCTTCCCAATCGGGGTCAGAGTTAAATTATTTGCCAAGAGTTTCAGAGCTACTGTTCTCGAGCCAGGTTCGATGGCTTTAAGATAGGTTGCAGAATCAATTGGTGAATAATTCTACTCTGACCCTATTTCTTTATCAGGCGGCGGCTGGTTCTTGCTTGTACAGGGCGAGCTGGTCGGCCAACGCTTTCTTGAAGGCGGGCCGTTGCATGCAGCGGGCCTGGTAGGCGCGCAATCGGTCGAAGCGCTGCAGCAGGTCGGTACTGTCCATCAGCCGCACCACGCTGCACATCAGGATGTCGGCGGCGCTGAAGTCGCCCGCCAGCCAGTCGCGTCCGGCGAGCCAGTCATCCAGGTCGCGCAGGCGCTTGAGCGCCATCTCTTCCATCGCGGGGCGGGCGCCGGCGGCCCAGTCCTCGCCGGCGTGGAAGGCGTCGAGCACCGCCAGGTTGGCCAGGTAGGGTTCTACCGAATTGAGTGCGGCAAACATCCACACGGTGACTTGGGCGCGGGCGTCGGGATCCTGTGGCAAGAGAAGCGGGCAGCGCTGGCCCAGGTGCAGCAGGATCGCGCCGGACTCGAACAGTTTCAGCTCGCCATCCTGCAGCATGGGGATCTGGCTGAAAGGCTGTTCCTTGCGGTAGGCGGGCAGGGCGGCGTCCGGAAAGTCGAGCAGGCGCAGCTCGTAGGGCAGGCCGGCTTCCTCCAGCGCCCAGCGCACGCGCAGGTCGCGCACATAGCCGGCTGCGAAAGATGGAACGCTGCGGAACGTGGTCAAAGTAAGCATCGTGTTTCCTCCTTGTGGTGGTGGAAGCGACGATACGCGGACGCATATTATGTTCAAGAACATAATATCGATCGGCGCATAATGCTTGTCCGAGGAGGATCCAGATGCCCTATAGCAGCGAACACAAGGCCCAGACCCGCGAGCGCATCGTCAGCGCCGCGCGCAGGCTGTTCAACCGGCACGGCTTCGAGCAGGTGTCGATCGACCGCGTCATGCTGGAAGCCGGCCTGACCCGCGGCGGCTTCTACCACCACTTCGGCAGCAAGGACGAACTCTACGCCGCCGCCGTGGCCAGCTTCACCAGCTGCAATCCCTTCCGTGCCGATCTCGAGGGCAGCCCGCTGCCCGCGCCCGGCGAGTTGGCGCGCATGCTGCTCGACGTCTACCTGAGCGACAAGGTGTTCGACAACGTCGACTCCCACTGTCCGCTGTACGCCCTGCCAGGCGACGTGGCGCGCGCCGGCCTGTCGCCGCAAAAGGCCTATACCCAGCTGATCCGCAACCTGACCCAGATCTACGTTAGCGCCCTGGCCGGCGTCCCCGACGGCGAGCAGCGCGCCCAGGCCATCGTGTCCCTGTGCGTCGGCGGCATGGTGCTGGCACGCACCACCGACGACCCGACCCTGCGCCGCTCCCTACGTACCGCCGCCCGCCAGCAAGCACTTACCCTGCTCTCCAATTAGGGTCAGAGTCAAATTATTGAGCAATTGCTCACGACTTCCCGCTAATTCGACTCCGACCCTAATTGCCGGCGATTCAGTGCCCGAAAAATGAAAATAGGGTCAGAGTCGAATTAATGGGAAATTTCGAAAGTTTCCCAACAATTCAACTCTGACCCTAATTGGCCTGGCTAAGATTTAGCCGGCGAGTTTTTGCTTCAGCAGTTCGGTGACTTGCGCCGGGTTGGCCTTGCCCTTCGACGCCTTCATGGCCTGGCCGATCAGCGCGTTGATCGCCGCTTCCTTGCCGGCGCGGTATTGTTCGACGGACTTGGCGTTGGCAGCCAGGACTTCGTCGACGATCGCTTCCAGCGCGCCAGTGTCGGAGATCTGCTTCAGGCCTTTCTGGTCGATCACGGTGTCGGCCAGGTTGGCGTCATCCGACTTCGCTTCCCACATCGCCGCGAACACTTCCTTGCCGGCCTTGTTCGAAATCGTGCCGTCGGCGATGCGCTTCAGCAGCAAGGCCAGCTGGGCGGCGCTGACCGGCGACGCATCGAGCTCGACGCCTTCGCGATTCAGGGTCGACGACACGTCGCCCATCATCCAGTTCGCCGCCGCCTTGGCGTTTTCCTTGCCGGCCGCAGCCACCACGGCTTCGAAGTAGGTCGCCATCGCTTTGGAGGAGGTCAGCACCAGGCTGTCGTATTCCGGCAGGCCGTAGTCGCCGGTGAAGCGCGCGCGCAGGGCGCCCGGCAGTTCGGGCATCTCGCCCTGGATGCGGTCGATCCAGTCCTGGCCGATGACCAGCGGCGGCAAATCCGGGTCCGGGAAATAGCGGTAGTCCTGCGCGTCTTCCTTGGTGCGCATCGAGCGGGTTTCCTTCTTGTCCGGATCCCACAGGCGGGTCGCCTGGATCACCCGGCCGCCGTCTTCGATCAGCTCGATCTGGCGCCGCACTTCGTAGTGGATCGCCTCTTCCATGAAGCGGAAGGAGTTCAGGTTCTTGATCTCGCAGCGGGTGCCGAATTCCTTCTGGCCCATCGGGCGCACCGAGACGTTGACGTCGCAGCGGAAGCTACCTTCCTGCATATTGCCGTCGCAGACGCCCAGCCACACCACCAGCGAATGCAGCGCCTTCGCATAGGCCACCGCTTCGTTCGCGCTGCGCATCTCCGGCTCGGACACGATCTCGAGCAGCGGCGTGCCGGCGCGATTCAGGTCGATGCCGCTCATGCCGGCATAGTCTTCGTGCAGCGATTTGCCGGCGTCTTCCTCGAGGTGGGCGCGGGTCAGGTTGACGGTCTTGGTCTCCAGCTTGCCATCCTTCTCGTAGGCGAAGCTGACGGTGCCGCCCTGGACCACGGGGTCTTCGAACTGGCTGATCTGGTAGCCCTTCGGCAGGTCGGGGTAGAAGTAGTTCTTGCGCGCGAAGACCGACTGCGGCGCGATCTTTGCGCCGACCGCCAGGCCGAAGCGGATCGCGCGCTCGACGGCGCCGCGGTTCAGGACCGGCAGCACGCCCGGCAGCGCCAGGTCGACCGGACTGGCCTGCGTGTTCGGCTCGGCGCCGAAGCGGATCGAGCTGCCGCTGAAGATTTTCGATTGGGTCGTGAGCTGCACGTGGTTCTCAAGACCGATGACGACTTCCCATTGCATGATGTGTTCTCTCTTTGTTCTGTGGCTGCGCTGGCGTTGTTGAACGCGTGGGCGGAGGACCGCCCACCCTACGTTAGACGTCTTCCGGGGCGCGTTGGTGCCAATCGGTCACTTGCTGGTACTGGTGCGCGATGTTCAGCAGCTTCGCCTCATTGAAGTAGTTACCGATGATCTGCAGGCCGACCGGACGCTTGGCGTTCTTCTCGCCCGCACCAAACCCGCAAGGGATCGACATGCCGGGCAGGCCGGCCAGGCTGGTCGACAGGGTATAGATGTCGGCCAGGTAGTTCGCCACCGGGTCGTTGGCTTTCGAGCCCAAATCCCAGGCCACGGTCGGGGCCACCGGGCCCATGATCACGTCGCACTTGTCGGCGAAGGCGGCCTGGAAGTCGTCCGCGATCAGGCGGCGGATCTTCTGCGCCTGCACGTAGTAGGCGTCGTAGTAGCCATGGCACAGCACATAGGTGCCGACCATGATGCGGCGCTGCACCTCGCGTCCGAAGCCTTCGGCGCGGGTCTTGCGGTACATCTCCTGCAAATCCTTGTACTCTGCAGCGCGATGGCCGTAGCGCACGCCATCGAAGCGCGACAGGTTCGACGAGGCTTCCGCCGGGGCGATGATGTAGTAGGTCGGGATCGACAGCGCGGTCTTCGGCAGCGAGATATCGACCAGGGTCGCGCCCAGCTTCACGAACTGCTCGAGCGCGGCGCGCACGGCGCTTTCCACGTCGCCCGCCAGGCCTTCGCCGAAGTATTCGGTCGGCACACCGATGCGCAGCCCGGTCAGGGGCTGGTTCAGGTCGCGGGTATAGTCTTCCGCCACGTTGCCCTGCTCGACGGTCAGGCTGGTCGAGTCGCGCTCGTCGAAGCCGATCATTTCGTTCAGCAGCAGCGCGCAATCCTCGGCGGTCTGGGCGATCGGGCCGCCCTGGTCGAGCGAGGAAGCGAAGGCGATCATGCCGAAGCGCGACACGCGGCCGTAGGTCGGCTTGATGCCGGTGACGCCGCAGAAGGCGGCCGGCTGGCGGATCGAGCCGCCGGTGTCGGTGGCGGTGGCGCCCGGCGCCAGGCGCGCGGCGACGGCGGCGGCCGAGCCGCCCGAGGAACCGCCCGGCACCGCCAGCGCATCCCAGGGATTTTTCACCGCGCCGAAGGCCGAGTTCTCGTTGGCCGAGCCCATCGCGAATTCGTCGAGGTTGACCTTGCCGAGCGTGACCATGCCAGCCGCGTTGAAGCGGTCGACGACGGTCGCGTCGAACGGGCTTTCATACCCGGCCAGCATCTTCGAGCCGGCCGTGGTGCGCCAGCCCTTGGTGACGAAGATGTCCTTGTGCGCGAGCGGCACGCCGGTCAGCGGGCCGGCGGTGCCGTTCGCAATGCGGGCGTCCGCTGCGGCGGCCTGCGCCAGGGTGCGTTCGCGGTCCACGTGCAGGAAGGCGTTATGGGTGCTTGCCTCGATGCGGCCGAGGTAGTGATTGGTGAGTTCGACGCTCGACACCTGCTTCGATTGCAGCAGCGCGGACAGCTCTTTGATGGTCTTGTTATGCATGGGCGTAGACGTGTTGAATGCGTTGATTACTCGATGACTTTCGGGACCAGGTACAGGCCATCCTGGGCCTTCGGCGCCGGAGCCTGGTAGTCCTCGCGGCGGTTCTCTTCGGTCACCGCGTCGGTGCGCAGGCGCAGCGGCAGCGCCATGATGGCGGCCAGCGGTTGTGACAGGGGCGCGACACCGCTGGTGTCCACCGCCTGCATCTGCTCGGCCAGGGCGAAGATGCCGTTCAGTTCCGCCAGGGCGGTTTCGGCGTGGGCCTCGTCCATCTCGAGCTGGGCCAGGTTGGCGATGCGTTTTACGTCTGAAAGTGTCAGGGACATGGCAAAAAGGCGCGGCGCGGGCCGCGTGCAAAATGTGGTTGAGCGAATAACGGAAGTTGGCAAAGCGGTCAGCGAACGGCATGCTACGTCCGATAAAACCTTGGAAACACCGCCGATCTCGCCTTCGAATTGGGGGGTGAAAACCGCCCGTATTCAGCATGTAATCGACAAATTATAAGGTAGAATGGCGGGCTAATGCGCTGTCGGGCTGAAAGGCATGCCCGCCGCAGGAAAGACCGCGATGCACGATTCCCGATTCATGGACACCAGCAGGCGCGGCGAAGACAACCCGATCAATCTTCACGCGCACCCGGTGCGCAATCAGGACACCCATGTTTGGTTTTTTACGCAGCTACTTCTCGAATGACCTGGCGATCGACCTCGGCACCGCCAACACCCTGATTTACGTGCGCGGCCTGGGCATCGTGCTGGACGAGCCGTCGGTGGTCGCGATCCGCCAGGAAGGCGGCCCGAACGGCAAGAAGACGATCCAGGCGGTCGGCAAGGAAGCCAAGCAGATGCTGGGCAAGGTGCCGGGCAATATCGAAGCCATCCGCCCGATGAAGGACGGCGTCATCGCCGACTTCACCGTCACCGAGCAGATGCTCAAGCAGTTCATCCGCATGGTCCACGACTCGAAGTTCTTCCGCCCGTCGCCGCGCATCATCATCTGCGTGCCCTGCGGTTCGACCCAGGTCGAGCGCCGCGCGATCCGCGAATCGGCGCTCGGCGCCGGCGCCTCCCAGGTCTACCTGATCGAAGAGCCGATGGCGGCCGCGATCGGCGCCGGCCTGCCGGTCTCGGAAGCGACCGGCTCGATGGTCGTCGATATCGGCGGCGGCACCACCGAAGTCGGCATCATCTCGCTGGGTGGCATGGTCTACAAAGGTTCGGTGCGCGTGGGCGGCGACAAGTTCGACGAAGCGATCGTCAACTACATCCGCCGCAACTACGGCATGCTGATCGGCGAACAGACCGCCGAAGCGATCAAGAAGGCCATCGGTTCGGCCTTCCCGGGTTCGGAAGTCAAGGAAATGGAAGTCAAGGGCCGCAACCTGTCCGAAGGCATCCCGCGCTCGTTCACCATCTCGAGCAACGAGATCCTGGAAGCGCTGACCGATCCGCTGAACCAGATCGTCTCGGCCGTCAAGAACGCGCTCGAGCAGGCCCCGCCGGAACTCGGCGCCGACATCGCCGAGAAGGGCATGATGCTGACCGGCGGCGGCGCGCTGCTGCGCGACCTCGATCGCCTCTTGATGGAAGAAACCGGCCTGCCGGTGCTGGCGGCCGAAGACCCGTTGACCTGCGTGGTGCGCGGTTCGGGCATGGCGCTGGAACGCATGGACAAGCTGGGCTCTATCTTCTCCTACGAATAAGCGTCGCTAACGAGCCGACGTCACAGCGGGCAGAGCGCACGGACACGTTGCGCATCTGCCCGCAGTGATATGGGCCTGCGCCGCATCCCCCTAGACCAGACGCCACACAGGACACCAACCAGGACATGGAATACAGTCCTCCGCCGCTTTTCAAACAAGGCGCCCCGGCGCGGGTCAAGGCGATCGTGTTCGCCCTGATTTCCCTCGTGCTGCTGGTGGTCGATGCGCGCTACCAGACCCTCGGCGCGGTGCGCCAGGTGGCCGCCACCGTCCTGTATCCGCTGCAGATGGCGGCCCTGATGCCGCGCGAGGCGCTCGGCAATATGGGCGGCTACTTCTCGTCGATCTCGACCCTGCAAAAAGAAGTCCGCGATCTCAAGACCCAGCAGCTGGCGCAGGCGCGCGTGCTGCAACAGGCGCAATACCAGATGGCCGAGAACGCGCAGCTGCGCCGCCTGATGGACGCGCGCCAGCACCTGCCGCTCCAGGCCCAGCTGACCGAGATCCTGTATGACGCCCGTGATCCGTCCACCCGCCGCGTCGTGATCGACCGCGGCTCGCGCGACAAGGTCGCGCTCGGGCTGCCGGTGATCGACCATGCCGGCGTGGTCGGCCAGATCACGCGCGTATTCCCCTTCACCTCCGAAGTCACGCTGTTGACCGACCGCGACCAGGCGATCCCGGTGCAGGTGCTGCGCAGTGGCCTGCGCAGCATCGCCTATGGCCGCGGCCAATCGGGCCTGCTCGACCTGCGCTTTGTGGTGGCGAATGCCGACATCCAGGTCGGCGACATCATGGTGACTTCGGGCCTGGACGGCATCTACCCGGCCGGCCTGGCGGTGGCCAAGGTGGTGCAGGTCGAGAACGTCGCCGCCGGCGCCTTTG
>Ga0265798_10005449_pt1 | contig 17107 bp, 12 predicted proteins | sample P3T30metagenome_FD_192430 | JGI IMG/M metagenome (GOLD analysis project Ga0265798, IMG submission 192430) | Plant litter microbial communities from East Loma Ridge, Irvine, California - P3 T30 | ecosystem: Environmental > Terrestrial > Plant litter > Unclassified | place: USA: California... | reverse complement strand
CCGGCCGTGCTGGGCCATGCACTTCTCGACCAGCTCCCGCACCGAGGCCGCAGACGTGACATCTGTCTGTACGATGTCGCATGTGCCTCCTGCCGCTCGGATTCTCTGTGCCGTAACTTCTGCTGGCTGTCGGGATCGGTTGCCGCCGAAAATCTTTGCGCCTTGCTTTGCGAGCTGGAATGCACACGCTGCTCCTATCCCCCAGCCTTCGCCGTCGGATTGTCCGAGGCCGGTCACCAGGGCGACTTTTCCGGTCAGATTGAGCATGATGCGAAAAAACTTATTGATTTCTTGAATGGCTACTTTCGCGTTGATCAAATATACCGCGAGCGCAGAAGTATGATATACGCAATGTCCGGTTCCTTGGACTGGATGTTTCATGACCCAACGGTAACTCCGTCGGGCCCTCGCTGCGGCAAGTCCGAAGGTGGGTATCGGGATGACTGCAAATCGCTTTCATCCCGGCCTATCCTCTAAGCGTCCCTCTGAACATCACCGAATTCGTACGAGGTGTCAGCTGTGACGAAGATGAAGTCCGCCGCTCTTGCCCACCTCGACGTCCGACATGTCGTGTGGCACGGCTTTGCCGCTCCGTCGTTGTCACCCTGCTGCAGTGTCACTTGCACCTTGATTCGAGACAGCCATCCCGCACTGCTTGTACTCTATTAAAGATCAGGCCAGGTCTAGTTCCGTACCCCCAAACCCATCCTACGCCCTACATATCACGCCTCAAAGTCAACCCAACTTCCAAGCCACGACACACCCCCGAACCTGCCTCTACACATCACAACCCACCATGACAGTCATCCACATCGGTATGCCAACCCTCCAGCCCCCCTCCCCCCAAACATTCACGATCCAACCATAAACCACACCCATCTAACCCCATCCCCCAACCAAAAAAAAGTCTTCTTCAAATTCCGCCCCGAAGTCCCGCAATCACACAAAGACCTTTTCGCCACCAGCCTCAAGACCCTCAAATCCCTACCCAGCGTGAAAGACCACCGCCTCATCGTCGGCGGCCCTTCGATAACGCAGCCGGCGGAGCGCAGCAAAGGGTTCCAGTATGCTCTGTTGAGCTACCATCGGGATCGGGAGGCTTTGGAGGCTTATCAGGCTTCGGACGAACATCATGAGTATGTAGGGATTCGGCAGTTCTTGTGGCGGGGTTTTTTTCTATGGTGTTTGGGAATTGTGCTGACTGGCGGTGTAGGGTGACTTCGAAGCTGATGTTTCCATTCAAGGAGGATTTGGTGAGGTTTGATTTCGAGGTTGGGGCGGAGGACGAGTGGATGTGCGATTTTCTGGCGGGGGGAGTGACTGGGTAATGAGAGTTTTGTGTGAGACCGGGAAATACAAGAAGTTTTGCTCGTGAACTTACATTTTCGTGACGGGTTTCGGTCGCAGTTGACCACGGAGCGCACGCCACGAGTAGCTGAATCTTTCTCACTCTGTACAGATGTTTCCGACTCGTGCAGTGACAAGGCCTGCTTGCTCGGGGCACATCTTCCTTTTCATTCTCTGGGAAGGGACATTCGATTGGGACCAAATTGGACTCTTTGATTAACATTCAGATAAGTTCAGTCCTTAGTAAATAAGCCATTAACAGGTAGCAAGTCACTTCAATATTCCCAGTGATCCACCTTCAACAAAGGTGCCCCGACAGCCCTAGCTTCCTCGTTCAACGCCTCAATCTCGGCCTCCACAAAAGGAATACCCTTCATCTCACGCTCTTTCTGGTTGAGTTGCTCGATCTCTCCCGGGAAGAAGACTCGGTCTACACCAGCCATCTTCTCAGATCCCACAACCCGCTGGTACAAATACTCCAAGCGTTCGCGGAACTCCGCTGCGCTCACGAAGAGGTCAGGCTTGATCGCGATCAAAAAGTGACCCACGTCGGCCGGCTTCGAAAAGTCATACGGCCCGGTGACGTGTCCCGCAAACGCCGAGCCAGAGAGCACACCCGAGAAGACGTCCATCATGACCGCGAGCGCTGAGCCCTTCGGGCCTCCCATGGGCAGCATGACACCCTCAAGAGCAGCACTAGGATCATCGGTGAAGCGTCCCTCCGCATCCAGCGCCCAGTCGGAAGGGATCTTCTCGCCCCGTCGCTTGGCCTTGTAGATTTTGCCACGGGCTGCGATCGAAGGGGCCATGTCCAGGATGAAAGGATGCTCGCCCGGGGCGCCACAGGCGATCGGGGAGACGCCCAAGAGCTTCGAGCGGCCGCCCCAGGCCGGGAGCGCGGGCGATGAGTTTGTGAAGACCAGGCTTAGCATGTTGGCATCGATGGCCTGTTGGCATAGCCAGGCCGACATGCCGAAGTGGTTGGAGTGCTTGATCGACACCATGCCGATGCCGAACGTGCCGGCCATTTCGATGGCTTTGGCCATGCCTATCTTCGAGGGGATGGCACCGAAGGCATTCTTGCCGTCGACTTGGGCCACGACAGGGGTAATTTCTGTCACTGTGGGCTGCGCCTTTGGGTCGGTGAGCCCTTTACGGGCGCGGGTCATATATGATGGAAGACGGTTGATTCCGTGGGTGTCGACTCCTCGCAGATCTGCGGCGACGAGGCAGTCTGCCACCGTCGCGGCATCTTGTGACGCAAGACCGTTGCCTTCCAGGACTCTGGTTGCAAAGGCTCGCGCATCGGAGTGTGATATTTTGCCTGTGCGTGGCGGCGTTGGGTCTTGTGGGGATTGCATTCTGTTGTGTGTAGAGATGGATTTTTTTGAGATCAAGTCAGCGTCATTAACAGCAGATGCCTCAGAACCGACAGAAACGGCTCTCTGTCATTTGTTTTGTACAAATCAAACGGAATCACCGCTCCGCCGGACCGCAGACAGTAAGCGTGGTACATGTGCCTGGAATGGCCGCATGTCGAAATGACAATTGTCGGAGCAGGGGTGAATACTCGGACACTTCATCAATATTGATGTGACGGGCGGTGATTCCGAGGGAAAGGATTGACGAAGCGCGGCATGTCCGTGAGCGCGGTTTCGGCCTTTACGGCAACTCGGGCGACCTCAATGGCTCCGCGATCGATGTAGGTACCTTGGATTGATCGGAGTGGTACTGGTGCTGACACTGACAACTCGCGTCGAGTTGAATATACCGTCTTAGTAAATTGTTTAGATAGAAGTTCAGCGAGTGTGACAAAAATGAAGTCGGAGTCGTGTTGACCAAAACTTAAATACACTTAGGTACTTGATGCAATCGGAACAAATCGGAGTAAACCCCGACTTATAGTCTTAAGCGACTAATAAACTACATAGGAAAACGAGAGACACGCGCGACAACATACAGTAACATCCGCTTGCAGCTATCCCAACGATCCATTCGCCGCAAGAAATCCAAAGTCCGCTCCATACTCCGCCTGGTTGACCGTGCCCTCATAGAGTCCACGATAGCCGCGCTTCTTCGTTCCCAAAACCCTACCGCCATCCACGCGCTGGTCCTCTTCAGCCAACCGTGCTTTCCGAGCCTCGACTCGTTCCTTGATCTCATCATCGCTTAGCTTGACATGCAGAAGGCGCCGCGAAACACTGCACTCGATCTCATCGCCGTCGCGCAGGATCCCGAACGGCGAGTCCACCATCCCGGACTCGGGGGAAATATGCAGCACAATGGTCCCGCCGGCGGTGCCGGACATTCTGCCGTCCGACAAGCGCAGCATGTCTTTGACGCCTTTCAGCTTCCTGGGGATGGGGATCACGCCCGCCTCGGGCATCCCGGGGTTTCCGATCGGCCCCGTGTTTTTGAGGACGAGCACTGAGTCTTCGGACACCTGGAGCTCCTCGCTGTCGATACGTCGCGAGAGGTCGGCGGTGTTTTCGAACACGACTGCGAGGCCAGAGAACTCGAGCAAGCGGCGGTCTTTCGAGGCGGCCGCTTTGAGAATAGCCCCTCCGGGGGCTAGGTTCCCTGTCAAGACGACGAGCGCGGAGGACTCGTAGAGTGGGTCTTCGAGTGGGCGAATGAGCTCGGAAGAGTAAGGGAAAGGTTTGGAAGGGTGTGCGTCCAGTCGCTCCCCAAGCGTTTCGCCCGTGATCGTCCTTGCGTTAAGGTGAAGGAGCGGGCGTAGTCGATGGAGGAGCGCTGACATACCACCGGCGTTGTGGAAGTCTGTCATGTAATTGTCGCCACTCGGCTTCAGATCGACCAAGAGAGGTGTTCTTTTGCCGATGTCGTCGATCGTCTGGAGAGTTATGGAGCCCGCGAGTTTTGGATGCCGGTTTATGATTGCCATCAAGTGGACGATTGCGTTGGTAGATCCCCCGATAGCCTGCAGCACCGTGATTGCATTGACGAACGATTCCCGCGTAAGGAGAGATTGCGGTTTGGAAGTGTCGTTCAATGCTACCTTGACTGCGGTCGCTCCGGTCTTTTCCGCCACCCGAAGTCTGGCGGACGACACGGCGGGAGCGGATGCACCTTCGAGGGGCATCAGCCCCAGAGCAGCAGTGATACAAGCCATTGTGCTGGCTGTGCCCATGACACCACAGGTTCCGGCCTGTTGGAATGGTTAGGACGCCTCGAAGCTCGTTTAATCCTTTGGAGTGCGCACTCACGGTAGGTGCAAGCTCGGCATTGATAGCTGCAATATCCTCAATATCCATTTCACCAGCTCTGTAAGCGGCCCAGCTGCTCCTGCAATCTGTGCAGGCGCCGATGCGGCCGCCTTTATACGAACCGGGCATCATTGGTCCAACCAATAAAGGAAGAACCGGCTTGTTCGCGGAGATTCCGCCCATCAACTGAGCCGGAACGGTCTTATCGCATCCTCCAATCATAATGCATGCGTCCATGGGCTGTGCCTTGATCATCTCCTCTGTGTCCATGGACATGAGATTGCGGAGGAACATGCTGGTCGGCGAGGAGAACGATTCATGAAGGCTGATGGTGGGGAACTCGATGGCGAGTCCGCCCGCAAGATGGATCCCTCGCTTTACGGCTTCCACGAGCTGTGGGACGTGAGCGTGACACGGATTGAATCCGGAATGCGTGTTGATCACGCCAATAAGAGGGCGGGAAAGTGCATCCTCGCTGTAACCAGCGGCTTTGACGAATACTTTTCTCAGGAATAACGAGAAGTGAGGATCTCCGTAAGACGTGAGCCCTCTTCGCAGGCCTCTCTGATCAGCGTTAACCGGATGTTGTAGATCGTAATCCTGTGACGCAGACATGTCGGGTGGTACAAGCAGAAAATAGGTGAGTTTGTGTCGTCGTAAAGAATGAGCGTCCGAGTTGACTGTGGAGTCGGTATATCTACTGTGACTATACTGAAGGTCTTTGGCTGCTTGGTACCTGGGAACATTGATTAGCTTTTGTTGGAGATGATATGCGGCAACGCCGAGACTGCGGCCTCGGACACGGCGATATACACGGCCGCTTAAGCTCCCAATGAGACGCTCCGGAACTCGTCACCAGCCACCACATGCCGCAAGCGGAGCAGACTCCTGTAGTAGCGTGACACAGATCTCGTTACTAAGTCATTGAGTAAGTTCTACGACAACTTCAAATAGTTCGATTGCACACCTGAGCTTTATATCAGTCATATTGATAGCATTACAACGAGAAATCGAAGGTTTCCAGGTAACTGTTCCCTCTCGAGAAGTCAACAGCGTCAGCAAAGAGACTACCAAACTCAAAACCACCATAGTCAAGTCCCGCGGTCCCATCCGTGTAATCGAGACCACCGAATAGACTCATCAAGGGATCCGACTGGGAAGGCTGCTGCCACTGTAATCCAGTTGCCACAAGGTTGCCCTCGAGGCGTGTCGAAGGCGAAGACATGTGGACATCATGTTGCATGCCATGAGCGGCAGTAGGACGATGTGCGGCAGCGAGGTCATCTTCGGAGGGGAGCCGACTCTGATGCAAAGCTTTACCCGCCAAATCCTCCAGAAGGTCGCGAGTGCGTTTGGCTCCTGCCCAGTACTCGCCAGTTGCACTCAGGATGTTCCCAGCAGCTCGCAGACTGTCCAGCACAGAGTTCCGGCACACTTTGTCTGCAATTTGAGGGACCGCGGTGGCGCAATACAGCAGGCAAAAGGCATGCAGGATCACCGTGTGACAGGCACTCCAGTCGTAGGTGAGCATGCCTTTGGTGTAGAGCTCGTGGAACAGTCGGATGGCATCGATTGAGCTCGCGTAACAGATGTGCCAACATTCGTCTCTTGGATTGGGGATGCCAGGTGTTGGTAGGAAAAGCGACATCTTTACAGTGTGGTGTTGGATTTTGCAGAGGGCGGTACCATAGTCCAGTGGCTCTGTTGGGCTCTGTGGTATAGTCGCTGACCATTCGTCCAGCCGAGTCTTCATTACATCTTGCCATTGTGTGATGTCGCGCACTGGGGCGTATGCATAAGATGGGGTGCTCCGTTGGACACTGTGCAAAACGTATTTGATCTCCGAATTCATCATTGCAAGGCGAAAAGAATGGATCGCGTAGTCGATGGGTGATGGGGTGTCTCCAGAGCTAGGTGTAGCACATCCTTTCTCCAGTGCATCATCATCAATGCTCGCGGGTAGCTGGAAGGCGAATGTTAGTTCATAGACACCGTTTCCGTAGCTGCATCACGTACTCGCAAATCACAGGCCTCGTCTCTCAGTCCTATGGGACGACCCATCATAGTTGCGAGCTTTCTATCCAGCGAGTAGACGCTCATAAAAATCCGTGTTCTCATCTCGCGCTGGAACTGGGACAGCGAAGCAGTTTCTGGCGGATCGCGTTGGAGGCCGAGATCCAGCACCATAGCCAAGCACTGATAGTTGATGTGCCAGGCGTTGAAACGAGACGAGGAGCTGTGCATCGCGTAGATCAGCAGTAAAATGAGACATTGTAAGCCATGTACTGAGCCTTCCACTTGCACATGTGCAAAATGCTCTAGAGCTGCTGCACACCAACCTGCTCCGGGTAGGTCGACACGCGATCGTCGTGACAGAATGATCGCAGAGATCGACAGGACCATTGTGACCTGGAAACGGGCGGCGTGGGAAGGCTCCGGAGTATCGTAAACATGGTCGATGAGGCGCTGGTGGGTCGGCTTGTGGAGGAATGGGTAGACCAAGTGAATTGTGCGAAAATATGCATCTGAGAGCTCTCGGACTGAGTTCTTGTCGGTGGGTAGGCTACATGGGGTAGATTGGAAGGCTTTCATGGCAACATCTCGCTCATACTGCTGCCACGAAGAAATGCCTTGTTCGTCGGACCGCGGTAGATGACCTTCCCGACGCTTGCCAGCCGAGCTGAGCAGCTTGGTGAAGAAGTATCCACTTGAGGGTCCGATGTATCTGGGATCCCCTCCGACGGACAACGACACCAATCCTACCTGATGAGAGAGATCTGTTCTTGAAGCGGTTTGTGTGTGAGGGCCGCCAATATCCTGGACAGAATGAACCTGAGCAGTATGATCTTCGGCAGGATTTTGCTGGATCGCTTCTTGATCAAGTCCCCGAGTGGCTGACGGCGTCTCATCACCTCTCAAGTCAGCCGAAGCGCGCTCTCGACGAAGCAGAGCTTCCAACTCTTGCACCCGCTGTTGCAGACCGGATTCATTTCTAGTCGTCTTAGCTACAAGCATGTACGCAGCGTTGTAGGCTGCAGTCTGCACTCTGCAGATCCAATTGGGCAACTCACGATGCTCTACTTCTCGACCGCCGTTCTCGAGCACCTGGCAAGACTCCTTGATAGACGCAGTCAACTCCGGATCTGATACAAGCGCCGCATGAAGGGGTGGTAGCGTCACATCTGATTTTTCGGTGATGGCAGCGTGCGCAAGCGATCCGGAACCGCCGCCCGCGCTGTCGATTGGACAGCGGCGGTTGGGGCCGCTGCTGTTGATGTTGCCTTTGGTGCGGCGATGACAAGCTGTCCGCCATGCATGTGATGAACGCCGTCGGACGTTGACGTGTTTTGTCGCCGGGGCAAGTTGAGAGTAAGAGTTGAAGAGGACATGGTATGTGGGCGGGCGGCACTTTCGGAGATCCGTCTTCGGCCAGCACGCGGAAGTCCCGAATTCCATGTATCTCGGTCGTACTTTCCAGGGTTAGGGTTGGGGCGAACTCAGCCTGATAATCAATCAATACCGATATCCTCAACGCAAACTCCTAGCTAAACTGATGCTCGGCCAATGGCGTCCAAAGTTTGAGATGGAAAATGACTCTTCTGCGATTCATATCGACAGTTCTCTTCATTCCAAGCTGAAGGAAGAATGGTGCGGTCAGTGGTGGACTTTTTTGTTCATGGGACTTGCTGATGCTAGGGTATGGGTTGAACAGAAATTGTAAGGTTTCTCATTTCTCTCGAGCGCCTACGGTGGTCCCGGAGTTTCTCTGGGTATACAAGCGATCAATCGCATAGTAGTTTAAGACGATCTTGCAAACATCACGGTATTAAGGAAGACAAGCCGGTGTCTTCGATGTAGTCGCTCTTTCGTGAAGAGAATGGATTAGCAAGTAGCCTGCATCTCCCTTCTTTACAGTGTCACCTCGTACATAGACGCAGATAAGGCGTTTAGCAGTCGTGAGACGTTGATAACAGAACTCCTCGGCTTTCGCCGAAAAGACATGAGCTACGCCTGTCGCTTGAAGATTGCGCAAGTCCTTTCCCGAGAAGATTTTGGTTCGGAAAAAGGATTCATTCTTGAAATTGAAAGTCTAGAAGACCAAAGAAACGAAAGCTTGCAATTTATTTTAGATGAGCCTCTCCGATGTTTCGCCGGAATCAAGAAATGCAACTCTACGTCTAACTAGTGGTATGTATCAACCCACCCCTACCCTGGCCGTTCGATTTATCAAACAAGATAACTAAGAAAGATAGGACGAGAGAGTCGACCAGTGATGTCCAGAGAAAGACAAACATGCGAAGAGGATAAGGCGCTTCCGTCGCTTATGTACAATCGCTTGCAGAAGTTTTGTTTCGCAAAGTGGGGATTTCTTTGATGGATTAAAACCTCCGTTCTTTCACGCTTCGAAGCGAGGCCATGCAGAACTACTATACCTGTAGAACTGCCGATATCTAGCCTAGGTTTCAGAAGCGCGAAACTTGACGTGCCAAGCGGTCCTGCTAAGGATGCTAACTGTATACTTGACGAACACCCATGGCATTGGCGAGGACGAGATAGAGTGGTATAAAATGGGTGGGATACCACTTCGTGTAACGTGTCGAACACCTGCTACCCGCGAACATCTTGAACATCCGAGCCCAGCTGGATAAGTCGCGACGATCTTACTCTTCTGCCACTCATTTCAGCATACCTACTTTTTCGACAATGCTCCGATTCTTAGCCGTCGCTCTCGTCCTGGGAGTCAGCGATGCGGCTCGTCCGTTCCTCGACTACCCCGACACGGGTGCCGCAGACGTGTTTGGCAGCCTCGCCAACGACAACTTCAACCTGCCGCCCGTCGACGACATCGTCGGCCTCCCAGACTTCCAATACGTCGCGGAACAGCACATGAACGTCAGCGCATACACCTACTACCGCAACGGCGCCGCGGGCGAATGGTCCTACCGCAACAACCTCGAGTCCTTCCACCGCCTGCGCCTGAGACCAAAGGTAATGGTCGACATCGACAACATCGAATCGACCCTGCCCACCACCATCCTCGGCCACAACTACTCGGCGCCGTTCTTCATCGCGCCATGCGCCCGCGCAGGCTACGCAGCGGACTCGGCCGAAGTCAGTCTCACCCGCGGCGCCGGCGCCGCAAACGTCCTGTACGTCGTGACGGATTTCAGCTCCGTGAGCAAAGCCGAGATCCAAAGCGCAAAGACGCCCGGCCAAAACCTCTTCCAGCAGCTCTACATCGACCCCTCCAACGACACCTCCATCCTCGAGCAGATCCGGCTCGCGGAGGCGCAGGGCTTCAAAGCACTGGTCCTGACCGTCGACTCGGCCGCCGACGGGAACCGCCACCGCGCGGCGCGCTACGGCGTCGGCTCGGCGGACGCGGCGTACTCTTCCATCACTTGGGCCAAGTACGACTGGATGCGCAACCAGACCAGCCTGCCCATTGTGCCGAAGGGCATCCAGACTGTCGAGGATGCGATCATGGCTGTCGAGCGCAAGCTGCCGGCCATTTACATTTCGAACCATGGCGGACGGCAGGTTGATGGCTCGCCGTCGCCTCTCGAAGTCGCGATTGAGATCAAGAAGCGGGCGCCGTGGGTCTTCGAGCAGATTGAAGTCTGGGCGGATGGTGGCGTGCGGTATGGTGCGGATGTTGTCAAACTTTTGGCTCTTGGGGTGAGAGCTGTCGGTATTGGGAGGCCGTTTATGTTTGCGAACGTTTATGGCGAGGCGGGCGTGAGCAAGGCTATTGATATCATGCTTCGGGAAGTGGCTATTGACGCGGCGAATGCTGGCATCAGCGACCTCAGGAACATCAGCCAGGCCCATGTTGATCTGGACAATTACTCGAGGAATTGGGGTATGTGAGTGGTGTTGTGTTCTCGCTCGCCATAGAAGGTTGGGTCAGACTACATGCAGTATTAGCATAGACGTCTTACCCATGGGTTCACCCCTCGTCTCAATGCATATTGCTGAGTCGGATTGCATCGTCGGCCATCAAGAACGGTGCCATGAGAGCAAGCGTGTGTGGCCGTGAACCGAGAAAGACACGTTGGATGACCCACTGTGGCACTATAGGCGCATCATTGTCGAGACCTTGATGGCTTTCCGCGGTACCGAATGCAAGGGAAGGAATGGGAGGAATGGAAGGAGTCCTCCGGCCCGCAGCGCGTGCGTGGGCTTTGTTTTGACGACAGTCGGACTTTTCCACCTGGGCTTGAGGTTTGGCATCTATGTCGATAATGCATACCTTAACGGTACGTTTGTTGTGGAAGGTTTTCGACTCATCAACTCCATCCTGTTGGAAATCTGAATATCATCCCCACTTGACCACCTCGAGACAGGGTCCGAAGTCGGAGCTGTGGAGGATTAGAGGAGTCAAGTGGGGGGAGGCAGGAAGAGGATCACCGGTATTTTGTGGATTACATATTCTACCAAGTCCTCAGGGTCTTCAACGCGACTGTCGAAGGATTCAGGAGAGTTGTGGCGTATTCAATCAGAGTAATCGAATTCATATCGTTTCATGCACTCGTACGTTTCAATCTCGGACTGTCTTGGACCGTTGGCTTTGGTCGGGACAGGACCAAGTCCTCGTCAGAGCCACTCCAAGGATGTACAGTACAGTATCTTTCTCAAGACAAATTGATAGCAAGCCTCGCCTTATTCCCATCCCATAGTTGGTTGGATAGGATTTTCGTCTAGTTCCCCTACTAACTACAGTAGCCTTATCTTTGCCATTCCACATCTGCAGGTTTAAACTAGACGGACATGCCCGCACCAGTCGTTCAGTTTCGCGCAGAGTGTTGCCAAGTCAATGTCCTTGGCGATCAGCACTTTGACGCAAGGCCAAGGCCGTTGACCCTCGACAAGCCACCAATCCTGTCAGGAACACTGTCTCGCCCCGATGTCGTGCATACCGCGAACTCGACAACCTGCCGTTTGCGGCAAAGTGCCACTATTCGCAATCTCGTCGTCCTTCCCTTCGTGGCCTACCACCGCACCACTGCCTTTCGACTCGTTGCGACTTCAGGTCACGAATGCATGATGAACTTCCCAATCTGTAGGACCGGCCGAAAGCTACGCAGAGTCACCAGGTGCACTACTCGTCGCTGCTATCTCTTGCGGAGGCTCGACACCGGCACCGATTGGAACGAGGGCAAGATTGCAATCACAGACAACGTCGGTCGAGTGTGATATATAAACTGAGGGAGCACTCGCCATGTCTCGGATCAATCATCACCAAGCCTACACTCGCTCCCACCTCGACCAAAGACTCCCCCTCGTTACTCACACACATCCAACATGAAGTTCACTTCCTTCACCCTCGCAGCCGCAGCGGCGGCCGTCGCCACCGCAGAGTACACCAGATGTGCTCTCGACGAACCCGCGGAATCGGTCGTCGCAGAGCTCAACGAGGCCGCAAGAGTCGGCACCGCCAACCTCGAGGTCAGCCGCATGGCAGCAGCCTCCATCCCGGTCTACGTCCACGTCGTCACCACCTCTGCCAAGCAGGGCCGCTACTCGCAGACCATGATCAACAACCAGATCGCCACCATGAACGACGCCTACTCCGGCATGGGAATCTCCTTCCGCCTGCAGACCACAGACTTCACCGTCAACAACGCATGGGCAGCTGCGGACCTCGGATCCAGCGCCGAGCGCAGCATGAAGGCCGCTCTGAAGAAGGGACGCTACAGCGAGCTTGACCTGTACTTCGCAACCGACATCCCCGGCGGTACCCTCGGATGGTAAGCCACGCTGCCCGTCAATCAGATCGAAAATCTTCCCCAAGAAATCCCACTAACCACGCCCCGCAGGTGCTACTTCCCAACCGCCAGCCCGACCTCCTCGGACCTCACCCTCGACGGCTGCGTCAACCTGGCCGACTCGCTCCCCGGCGGCTCCGCGGCGCCGTACAACGAGGGCGCGACCGCCACCCACGAAGTCGGCCACTGGCTCGGCCTCTACCACGTCTTCCAGGGCGGCTGCTCCGGCGCCGGCGACCAGGTCAACGACACCCCGCCGCAGGGCACCGCGACGTCCGGCTGCCCCGTCGGCAAGGACACTTGCTCCGGCGGCGGCGTCGACTCGATCCACAACTGGATGGACTACAGCACCGACGCTTGCATGGACAGGTTCACCACTGGCCAGAACACTAGGGCCAATGCGCTTTACAGCCAGCTTAGGTCTGGTCGCTAGGTGTTGTTGAATGTGAGGGATCGATGATGATGTTTTGGCTTGGCTTGGCTTGGTTGGATGACTGGGCCGACCGGCCAAATGTGTATAGTGCTGTTTAGCTTTTGCATAGAGAGTAGTTACTGAGCATACGCGTTATGAATGAACTGGTTTCACAGGACTTTTCCTGACGGGTCTGAGGGTTAATCTCGTGAGATTTCAATGGCGAGGACATTATCCACGGAGCTTGCGGTGCGCTCTAGTCAATGTCTGCGAAGACGGGAGTTCAGTCGTAAGTGATGGGTAGAAAGGAGCAATCGTTCAATTGCTTTGGTTCAATGCGCTCGAAGTGGAATCTCGGGGGTGAGTTGCGGCGAACCCGACGCTCTCATTGGTTCATACTGACCGTGTTAGGGTTGGGGTAGGGAATAGTCACACACAAAGCCCTTTTCCTACCATCGAACATCTCGACTGGTCCGAACACAATGGAAGATGACAGTTAGCCTGTTCACATAGCGGTATCTTGACGGTAGCCGTAGACCTCCAAGTTGATATCCCGAGCTTTCGCTACGATCTGATAATCACACTTCACCGCCGAGAGAGTTGGATTCGATGGACGGTCTTCCAATGTATCTGCACCCGATTGAGGTAGTATCTTATGACTCCAGACACTCTCTTCCAACACGCATCGCCGAGAGAGAGCTACCTTGAATTCAAATTTCCAAGTAAATGAATTAGTTGGTCAATCAATAGGTAGCCTCGAGGTAGCCAAGGCCGTCGCAGGTGATGATCGGCGAACAACACCCGAAGCCATCTGGCCGGCTGCGACTTTCCAAGCTCCCTCCTTTCTCCTCTGTTCATCCATCAAACCACTGTGGTTTTGTCTACCAAAGCTGGTTGCCGACTTTGAATCGCAAGAGCAGCCACACATGAGCAGATTTCCGACAACATCCAGATGACACAAAACTGTACAAGATGGTCCGCCGGCTTCGGACGTTGTCGGGCTGTCTGACGTGCCGCAGGCGGCGAAAGAAATGCGACGACGTGAGACCCGAGTGCGGATCATGTTCAAGACTGGAACTGCGCTGTGCTTGGGACGCGAGCACTGGCGGTCACGAAGGACAAGTCTGCAGTCCACGTATCGAGGTCACCAAACCCACGAAGTATCAGTACGATCGTTTACCTCTGGAGCATCACCAACAGGACATATTCCACAGCCAACATATCCACCCGGAGCTCACAGCCCAATGTTCTTCATGGATCTCTTCCACTCTGAGTCCACTCGCTATGACCCAATGGCGGAGCGCGGAAACATTGATGATCGAGCTCCAACGATGCAGGGTAAGACGCGAAGCCATCGCTGCGTTCGCAGCAACTATTGTGTCACACGGAGAGAGAGATGGCCAGCCAGCGGAGCTTGAGCTGAAGAGCTACGCTCTGGCAGGAGTGAGAAGAGGCGTACTCCAGTATGCACGTGGCGATCTGCAAAAGCGCTCGCTTCCCGCTTTGATCATCTCGGTCTTCTTACTCGCATTCACCGAGGTGAGTGGTCTGACCTTTGTCCTTCAAACAACAGACTCCACATGCTGATACCAGGTGTCTCAGTTGTTCGGCAGAGGGGACTGTCACACTGCATACGATCACAGCCAAGCGCTCTTGCTCATGTTGATGGGAAGTAGGGGTTCTGTTCCCACCGAGAGTACGGCAGCACCGCCCTTGTTGTTGAAGCTCGCGTTTGAGGTTGCAGTTCTTGGAACGTCCACTTTGGCATTATTCCAACGCCGGACAGTCGGTCGCATGTCATCGAAGGACTGGCAATGCTTGGATATGATTCATCGCCGATACTACCAGGGAGATCAGGAAGCTGTCAGTATTACATCGCCGCTGCTACAAGGCCACACGGCGCTCTTCATACTGCTACTCCGGCTCGTCCATGTCAGTCGCATGGACGTAACTACAGATAGGGACGAGCAACTCACTGCTATCGAGTATCGACTACTGAACTTCGAGCGAGACCACGAGGCTGCCGCCTTGGTCTGTCCACATTCGGAGCCCATGCTTCACTCTTGGACGACAATGTGGCGATACGTCACGATCGTCCTCCGCATCTACCTCACTTCCCTCCAGCAGCATGATCTTTGTTCATATTCCCCTCAAATCTCGGCACTAGCCATCAGAGGATTGCACGAAGCCAGAGAGATCTGGTCTCTGACCGACAAAGGCGCCTTCACTTGGTCCGGCCCGTTCACCATGTCAAACACAGGAGCAAGCCGCAATATCGCCGGCTGCACGATAGCGTTCATCCTTGCCTGCGCGGTGAACGATTCTCAGGCGTTGGAAGAGATTCAGATTCGCCTTCGCAATGCTAGAGAATGCTTGTCCGCTTCTCATTACGAGCAGCTCGCACAAGTTCTGCGGATTCTCATACGCCGGAAAGAAGACAGGTTAGGGGAATCTTGTAGAGTAGACTCTCTGGGAAGGTGTCAGGGACGGCATGATGGCTTGGATTTGTTGCGTCTTCCTCTTGGACCATTCCATATACTTGACCTCGGCTCTGTAAGAGCAAACGACTGAGAGTCTGACATTGGCTGAGTGCCGATATTGAACAACTCGCATCAAAGCTGGGATTGGAAGTGGGAGGCACTTCGCGGAAGACTAGCAGCACATCCAGCCAACCAGCAACGGAACCGCCGCGACTACCTGATGGTTTGTGTAATCATTCTAGAGACTCTGGTAGACATGCCATCAAGGTCCTCTGGGAAAAACCGTTGACATCGAGTATTGGACTAAACCTACCGTGAGATACTTGCGCCCGCTTGAACATTTTCCCTAAACTCACTCAGTACCGCAGTACCACAGAACGTCGAATCCTTCGAGAGAGGCACCAAAAGCTAATGGTAGGGCTGCGATACCCCATAATGATGTTTGCGGACCAAAGGGACCTATCAGAAATGGAAGCGCCCTGTAGCCTGGCTCCACGTTGCGACCATTGAACTCAAATCCAGACGCTGCGTTCTTCAACCAAGTCTCCGACACAATTGCAGCAGATTCTAGTTGAACGACATGCTTTTGACTTCACTCACCAATTGACCGAGGCAAACAAATAGAAGAGTCCAAATGTCGACTGGGATATATAAGCCCGGCGAAAGTCGTTCTTCCATCAAACAGACAACCATACAACCTCATCCCTAGTCACACACAACACATCAACCCGAACATGCAACCAATCCTCGCCTCCGCCCTCCTCGCCCTCCCTCTCCTCTCAAAAGCAACACCCCTCAACACCCCCCGAGCCGACTGCCACGACTACATCCTAATCAACACCCGCGGCACCGGCGAGCCCCAAGGCGAATCCATCGGCTTCCGCGCCATGATCGCCGAAATCCTCCGCAGCGTCCCCGGCGGCGCCAGCTACAACACCCGCTACCTCGCAGCCCCCGACGCAACCCAGGCGACCACCCGCGTGGGCTCCAGCGACATCATCGCCCTCATCGAAGACGGCGCCGCCAACTGCCCGGCGCAGGAATACGCTCTCCTCGGCTACTCGCAGGGCGCGACCGTCACCAACCAGGTCTTGCAGCACTTCGCCACGACTAGCGACGAAGGCCGGAAGATCAAAGGTGTTGTGCTGATTGGCAACCCGTACCATCTTTCCAACAAAGAAGGCAATAGGGATGAGGAGTGCGGCTCTTCGACTGCGGGCGCGAGCGGGATTTTGCTGGGCAGCGAGCCTTATGAGATTCCGGACGCGTGGTACGCTACGGGGAAAGTCCGAGACATTTGTTTCACGGACGATCAGGTTTGTAACGGGGCGAGCGTGGGGAACCTTTTCAGCGGCGCGCATTTGTTGTATGGGTTTGAGGAGAGCGTGCAGAGTTGTGGGGCGGGTTTTGTTGTTGATCGGTTGTCTGGTTGAAGGAGATGATCGAGTGTGACTTGGAATGGGCTTGGAGTGCTGTGACTCTTTGCTGGGGTTTGATGCTTGGGTTTGTGATGATTCCGGTGTATCTATTGTTTAGTGACTTAGAATTGGAGTGCTTGATTGATGCCTTTCCTTACCGATCGATCGACGTGTGAACGTTTTTTCCTCGAAAATTCATCGACAATAGAGCTGTATCGAATAACATAATAATCCTATCGAAGAATGAATCGTTTTCGTTCCGAATCTCATTCCCAGAATCAACACAACAACAACAGCAAACCCATCATTCTGTCACAACAATCCGATTTTTTCCAGCAAAAAGAAACAGTTAATCAACATCCAAGAGAAGCTCTCACCAAACACAAAAAGTCAACCAGCCAGCCAGACCTCCCTCAAATTTCATCTGTTCCAAAATTTCGGTTTCGGTCAATCG
>Ga0265798_10005448_pt1 | contig 17108 bp, 16 predicted proteins | sample P3T30metagenome_FD_192430 | JGI IMG/M metagenome (GOLD analysis project Ga0265798, IMG submission 192430) | Plant litter microbial communities from East Loma Ridge, Irvine, California - P3 T30 | ecosystem: Environmental > Terrestrial > Plant litter > Unclassified | place: USA: California... | reverse complement strand
GCGTTGGTTGTGCTCTGTCTGGCCGAGAATACGGGTCCACGTCGCGAGGAGGGTGGAAGCGTTGTTGACAGTCTGGTGTACCGTGCCCATGTTCGATTTGGCTTTCTCGAGCGATGCGTTGACGCCTTCGATCACTTTGTTGACTTCGCGCACTCGTTCCAGCTCGGCTTGCAGGCGAGCATCTCGCGCCTCGTCCGCATCGTGGCGGTTCTCTGCACGCGCAGGCTTGTTGGTAGGAGCGTTGGTGTTGGGGGTGTGTTTCTGCGTAGTCGCGCCGCTCTCCGGACTCGCGAATAGATCCTCTTCGTCTTCGTCTTGCAGGCGTAGGCGAGCTATGTCGGGTGCATCTGTGGACCTCGACATTTTCGGCCAGGGCGGTTGCGGGTATGTTCTGAACGCGTCGTTTCGCGTCTTTGGGTATTGGGTTTGGGTTGGCTGACTTTATTTGTTTGTGTACTTTGCTGCAAGGTGACGTGTGGTGTTTCGGGCGTGGGTGTGTTTGAAGATGGCACTGGTTCAGGGTCGATGGCGCTTCCGGGAGTCGGGGAGGACGGCTGGTGGTGGAATGGAGCTTGTTAAATTGACGGCGAGCAGCTGGATCCACAGGCCAATCACAATGTTTCACTTGGTCTGATATGTCTTTTGCTGTTATTACTACTCGATATATGTATCTGTATTGTGAGATCTAGAGGTTCGTCATTCAGACAAGATAACACTACCTAGCTATATTAATATACCTACATTTATTTTTGATCAAGACGTCTTATTGTAGTAGTGATCATTGTAATGTAAAAGGCGGTATGCAACACGACGATGAGCATGGACCTATCGAATCTCTCCACTCGGTGCAGTTTAATTGTAGCAGTCCCAGCCACCCAAGAGCCACTTTACGCGCCAACGCCCACGCCCGTCCCGGCTTCGAAGCCTCGCCTCGTTCTCGTTTCCGTTTCGTGTCTCCGGCCCATTTCATCATCATCACACTACACACCAACAAACAACACAACAATAATTATCAATTCAATTTCCACCCAGCAACCCCCACTCGACACCGCATACGACCACCCAAGATAGAGGCAGACAAGAGAGCGCCTTCATCTTGACCATATTCGGCCGCTCCTTGCGCGCACATTGGAGGAAGAAGCGTGACCGCCTGTTTGCGCCTGTCGCAATTCCGTCCCAAGTGACCGACCAAGGACACAACAAACTCCAACAACCTCACCTCACTCTACCATTTGCTCTCTCCCAGCGCAATTCTTCACCTCATACTGCCACCTCTCCCGCCGCGCGCGCCGCTCCCGCCAGCGCATAAGTTCAATAGCTTCGCAACAATGGCTTCAACACCTCCACCAACCTCGCTCCGCGCCCATACACCCCCATCTCCTATGCATGGTCCTCTCCACGACAACTACGAACCATACTCTCCACGCAGATCAAAGCGCGCTACAGCACAAAGCAATCCCTACGGATCCTCAAACTCCGGCCGCCATTCCAAGACGCAACTGCAACGCGCAACAACACCACCGCCGACAGGAAAGAGAGCTCGCTTCGCTTCCACGCAATTCACGTCACCACCCTCATCTCCAGCGTCACCCGGTCCCGCAGTACTTCACAAAACACCTCGCAAGACTCCAGTTAGTCGAGCATTGGCCGACGTCCTCAGCGACTCAGACAACACGCCTCGTCGCCACCTCCCAACACCACAATCCATCCTTCCAACGCCAAGCAAGTCTGCAAAGAAGCGCAGCGCAACCAGCATGAGTACCACTGCGCGCATTCTCAACTTCCAGTCCTATTCGCCAAACGACGTCATGCCTTCGCCACGCAAGATGAAGAGTACTCGTCGCGGCCAGTCCTCGCTTGGCTTCGATCTCTTCGACACTTCTGGCGAAAGCCAGGACGCAATCCCGATTTTCACCGACAACAACGCTCGCATTCCGGAGCTTGATGGCTCTGACGACAACCCATTCCTTGGGCCAAGGCAGACACGTCGCGGCAGGGTTCAGAGGCGTTCCAAGACAGATGAAGAGGAGGAGATGGACGAGCGCGCAGCGAGAGGTGAAGGCATGACTTATGTCTTGTAAGTTGTCATCCACAGTTCTTTTACTATTGAATTTCGAGCTAACTCTAAATTCGCAGCCGTGGCAAGAAGATCTTCCGCCCCTTCCAGGACAACACCGACGACGATACCGAGCATGTCGCTTCCCCAGGATCAAACTTCGCCCAGCGCTCGCTCAGGCGTCAGGCAGGCCCAGCTGCCAACCGCCCTCTCACGCGCAGCTCAATCAAGCCGCGCCTCCTCTTCCCCAACGAGGAGCAGGTTCGCGAGCGCGAAACCCTCGACACAGAAGACGAGGTCGACGAAGAGGCTTTGACAGACATCGAGGTTCCGACTGAGAAGGTTGCCGCCACACCCAAGAAGTCGATGAAATCACCTTCGTCACGCTACTCTCACCTCGCCACCCCTCCTTCTACCAGACGCCCAAAGCGCACCGCCGACATTGCATTCAACGCCGCTGGACTTGATTCTGTCGCCGAGGAGGAGACGCCTGCGTCACCTGTCGCGCGCAAGGCCGCCAAGGTTAAGAACCGCAGCCCTTTCGACGACTGGCCTCGATCCAAGAGCAGCTCTTCCAGCAGCAAGAAGCGCGAGGCCTCTGAACAGCTCGGACCCGCCTCTGGAAGCAGCAAGCGCACCAGGAGTGGTGTTATTGCGAGCCCGTCTTGATACACGACTCGGTCAAAGCAACGCCAATCAACATCCACCTTCTCATGCGACGGATCAAATCTCGTTTCTCTTCTGGTTCGCTGCTCCTTGCAGCCATTTAACGGCCTCACTTGCGCTTGTTTTGTCGGTATACCCATGCATTTCTAGGACCAGGCGCACCTCGACACCTCGCAACCTGCAAGTCTCCATCACCTGCGTGATGGCTTTCTGGTGTTCCTCAGCATTTGTGATGCTTTTTTGGATTATTTGCTTTGCACTGACGGAAGCCATATTCCGTGTACTTGGTTTTATTCTCACGGCGCATTGATTGATACCGGTCTTGTCCCAAGACCAAAAGGACCACAGGATTGAAGTCCATGACAGGATACCCTTCAGGCATGTTTTGGACTATGGCCTTGGGGCCTCATTAGATAACTGATTGATGAAATGAAAAAAATTGAAATTATCCGCACTTCCACCGTGCTACTGTAAGCCAGTTGGCGCATCCCCTGTGGGCGCGTTGTAACTGACTGCCCTTCAACTGACTGGTCCCGTGTGGCATGGATCTGCATCTATCCGTCAGAGACATGTCGTGCGGACGTAAGTCTCAATCAGCTCATTGTTGCCAGATTTGCTGACGCAGCTTTAGACAGAACAAGAGTGGAGTGTCAAACGGACTCTCGTATGTTTCAATTGGTCGTCTCAGGCCGCTCGCATAGTGCTAATACCGACACTCGTGCGGACAAGACATCGATGATGGATCTCTAGCTTGCCTCTCTATATCTATATCAAACCACTTTCCTCTCGCCTTTGTTGCTATTCTTCTACCTACTAACAACTACGCACCACGAACAACAGTAATAGTCCCATTCCAAATCAGGTAAGAGATCAAACCTCTACCGCTTCGCATATCAGCTGACGTTCTCATTCGGACAGACGCAAGATGAAAACCCAACATTCGGAGTCTCTCGATAGGCTAGGCGAGCAGGTATCGGAAGCTACAACCAACGCCATCTCCGACGCCATCAACACTGATGCAATCGCCAAAGCAATCGACACCAACGCCGTCGCCAAAGCCATCGACACCGACGCAATTGCAAAAGCCATCGACACCGACACCATCATCAACGCCATCACCACGGCTCTCAGAAATGCCAGTCTTACCAAAAAGCTGACCATGGAAGCCTCGATCATTGGCGAAAAGATCGGCGAGAAGATCGGAGAATCAGTCCTTATCGCTATCAAGTCTGCCATGACCATTTCGGAACCCAAAGCGAGCATGGACGCAACAGCGATGCGTGAGCAGACTCTCGGTTCGTTGCCTTGTCGTCCAACATCCACAGGTTCCAACTAACAAAAAACACAGCCAACGTCCAAACCATCTACGACCTGTTCACTGGCATCCGATCGATAAACCTCTCCGGTATCAAACTCATCACCAGATATGCCGGTCCCGATCGCTTCTCGGCCGCTGTGGTTTGTCTGCAGATACACGGCCATCCAGTCCAAACCAAAGGCCCGGCAACCATCCTGGAAGCCATTGAATGTGCATCAGACATCGAAGCGCTGCAGAGGCTGCACAGAGCCTCGCAGCTTTTACTGGACAGGGCATGTGAGCTTTCTGCGCGATGCGATTTCAACCGTTGGGATAATCTGGTGGACACTAATTTCGGAGATGATTGGGACTGTCATTGTGGCATGGCGTCGGTTGCGTCTGGGTCTGTGGTGTGATTTCTGGGCTGCAAGCTCGGCTTTCGTACATGATGTCTGAGAAAAGTGAACATCCTCAGCATTTGGGTGCTAGGAAAGATGTCCCTTGGGACAACGAGGTGCAAGCACTCGATGGACACCTCTTCTCAGCTAACTCGTTCTCTATCATATTCTCTACAGTGGCATGCAATTGCAGCAAGTCCATCGTCTAAATTGGAAACTCCAGTTCCCGCCCGGTTCCAGTGCTGCGCCGGCGATCCATTCGAGATAGGAAGTCGCATGAGGAGTTTTGGTGTCATCAGCTGTTGCCCGTCAACCACGCAACCAAATCACCCGATGCTGGTGTGGAACCAAACGCCTGCAGTAGCGATCTTCCTCCCCTGCGACGCGATGGTGATTGTAAGTTTGCGTTCGTTTGTCCCTGCACGTGTCGCTACCCGCCGGATTCATGCACTTTACTGACACGCGTGACTGTGGCGATTATACTTTGTGGTGCGAACCTGTTATTAGGTCCGCACGCGTTTGTCACTGGGCTGCTTTCATTAGGCATGGCTCTGCGACTGCTGCTTCTTTCCGGGAGATGGATGTGTCAGACCGACGCTCCGCTGCATGAGGGTTTAGGATCTGGTTCTCCTGAGGTGGTATTGGACGGTAACTTGCTATTGATCGCTTCTTTCTGGCAAGATTCTACCGCCAGCCGACGGATAGACTGCAATCATGATGCCACTCTGGATCAGCCCGCGGATCCGAGCGTCTTCACGACACGTTTGACAATGCCAGCATTAGGCAATCAGAACACTGTGGAGATTGAGCTACCTCCAGACATGTCTCAAGGTGCAAACACGACCGCCGTCGCCGACACCTCACATCGGTTAACGACTTCAATAGTTGCAGTTGGGCGTTAGATCGGATTACAGTCCCGATCAAACGTCGCTAGCTGCTCACCGCTCCTGTGGTCAAGTGACAGTGTTTTTTTCCATCTCCCCTTACTAACACGGGCGTTGTATTCTGTGATGCTGTGCTGGTCATCGTGATCGAACTCACTCGGTCCTCGATTGCACATGGCGGTTGAGGGTTTTGCTCGGAGAAAGCTTGAAAGCGGAATAGTGCAGGTATTGCTGCTCGTGAGACTGCAGAGCAGACTGTCAGACAAGATCACATTCCAATCTCAGGATGAATGCCTTCATTTGTTACACTAAAGCAGTCTCTCTCTCGAGCAAGACAGCGTTCAAATCTTTGTTCGATTGTTTGCTGCGATGCTGGCTGACTTCAATAGATCCCGTATATTACTCTTCAGCTGTTCACAGCCGCAACGACGAGACCAACGATCCAGCATCGACTACAGGAATAGGTGAGTCCGAGTTTCCCTCACGGCGGCGTTCTTGCCAACAATTCGATCAGTACAGACTCAACACGGGAGACCAACCCTCAAACCCTATCTCTGACTTGGGAGAGCACATCTCCAGCGCCATCTCCAATGCAGTTTCCGTCGCTGTCGAGCAAGGCCTGCAAGACGTCAGTCTCACCAACCAGGCAGTCCTGGCGTTCTCAGCCATGAGCAAAACCATCGGACAAACAGTGGCTGCAGCCATCAAGAGTTCCATCGAGGACCTCGGGCCCAAGCCGATCGTGATGGATGCGATAGCGCTGCGTGAGCAGACTCTCGGTACTTCACCTCCTCATCCACCTTCGTCTACAAGTACTGACAGAGCACTCAGCCAATACGAAAGTCGCCCTCGAAGTGTGCAAAGATAGGCGGAAAGACGCACCATTACGATTGTCCGATCCGGAAGTCGTTGTCGCTCGTGGTCCAAATGGGCGTTTCTACGCCGCTGTAGTGAGAACAGGGTACATCCAAGCCCGCGCAAGAAGAGAGATATCCGCCTCTATTCAAGTCAACGACTGCAAGTCCAGCACTGAGGCTCTTGAAAAGCTGTATGAGGTGTCTCAAACCTTGCTCAATGTTCACCGGGCACATTTCACGGCGCCTGCATCGGGAGCTGCTTGGACTTGGTAATTGGGTTGTGGTTCAAGTCATGCTAGGAGAGTGGTCGGACCAGGAACTTCTGTAGCTACGAAGCAGCTGTTAGTTTTAAGAATTGAGAAATTGGGCATGGACGTGCGAGGCTACCGGTACTCACAATCGCCAGTCTCCGTTCCAGAAGCTGTTTGCGAAAATGCTTCCATTGGTTTGCGATATGAGAATACAAGCCTGCTATCATTCAGCGTCGTGCCCAAACAGATAAAGACAGCTTTCCTCAAAGACGTCTGTTGTTTGCTCGCCGCCTTCTCATCATATAATTCGTATGTCTTCATCTCCGTCGGTTAAGTTCTTACCTAGATGGTCAGCAACTGTCGAAAGCTAACCTTCAGATCACTGAAGATGGATCCTGCTACGATTCGCGAACAGGCCCTTGGTACGTGGGCTCGTCAATCTCTTTCGCACGCGTCCGCGGACTGACAGATCATTGTAGCCAATGTCCGAGTCATCCACGCCGTATTCAACGGTGGCATCCTCCGTGGCTACTCGCCACCAGATGTTGTTGTCGGCATGCATACTAATGGCCGCTACGACGCTGCTGTGGTCAGCTCGTTCCACCGCGATCATGGAAGAGACGATCTAGCCATGACAATTGAAGTCCGGGACTGCCGGTCCGATGTTCACGCTCTGATGGAGCTGTACGGGGTGTCGCAGTCTCTATTGAACCACGTGCGCGAGCTGTGTGAGAATTAAGCCGGAAGTTTTGCGAGTTGGAGAGATTTGAAAATGCCGTGAAGGATGTGTCTGGTGATCAGGAGTGTTTATTGCGGTGATGGGAGCACGACTTTGCGAGAGAGGATGACACCAACCCTAACCCTCGCCTCTAGTGGAGCCAATGGTCTCTCCGCCGGCCAATCAGCGTGTGTGAGCTTCCATGCATATAGTATGGCACATTCCTCCGCAACCAGCAACTATCGTTACGCATTCCTCTCAGGTAGACAAAGAAAAGTGTTGATGGAAAGAATTGAAAATGTCGTCCGCCTTCTAGTCACAACCCTTTCCCTGTCCATTCCTTTCGAAATTAATCGAAAATACTACCTAACGCCACTCTCATCCGAAGCAACGAACATGGCGGCAGCGAACAAAACAACCGTCGACACAACCGGATGTTTGGATGTTGTCACTCTCCGTGAACAGATCTTGAGTACGTCGGATCGTGACCTCCCCTTCTTCACATTGACAGAGTGACTAACATGGTATCAGCAAACGTCAAATTCATCCACGCCATCCACTGCGGGCGTCTGCTACCTGGATTTTATCGCCAGAAATCATCATTACGCGCAACAAGAATGGGAGCTTCCGCGCTGCTGTAGTCAGCATCTTAGAGCGCGATGGAGGGCGGTACGATATATCATCGACTATCGACACCGAAGAAAGCGACAACTCCAACAAATGCGAGACCGACGTACAGGCCATGAGAGAGCTATACGAGATGACGCAGTCGGCTTTAGGAGAGCTGCGTGATAGGGCCATCGAGGAACCATTGTAGAAGGAGTTTTACGAAGCTCCGAAGCCGGGGATGTTTGGTTCTTCACAAGCTCACAAATTAGCCGCTTGGCTGCCGGTGCTTGGACTCTTGTACATGTAGGCATCGCAATGATGTGGTGCCATGACAGCCGAGCTTCGAATCGGGCTTCTTCGGATGCGATTTCATAGATAGCAGCATGTATCGTCTCGGGAAGCATCAAGTATACTAGCTCGCAGTTGCACATCTTTCGAAGTGCACACTTCTCTGTGCTAGATGTTCAACGCAGGCAGTTCCTCTTTGTCGTGGGGCTCCTTTCTTTGTTCTTGCAAGTATGTTGTGGCAAGCAAACAAAGCGCCGAGAAAACAATGTATCGTTAGTGTTGACACAAGAGTCGACATCGCATGCGCTGAGTTGTGTCGACATCCAGAGCGCCTAGCTTCGGGGACCCAGAATTCATACCAGATCATCTTCCGTCCAGATGCACCCGTCTAGCAACAACGTTGGTGCTTGAAACGTACAGGTGACGGGAAATGCGCATCAGCTCGTCGATGCAATGTCGAACAACCCTCGTCGAAGTTTCTCTCCACCAATTCACAAGCTCTTGTGAACAAGTGAACAAAGCCCGAGTGTTCGCTCAGAATGTCCTTGAGTGTCGAGCGAGTGCCGTCCTGTGTCGGTTCACAGTCTCATTGAGTGTCGAGTCCCGTTCACTCTGGCGAATGCCACATAAGTTCATGAGTATCGCGACCTGCTCCAACATTCTTCTCGATCAGATCAAAACCAAAAACCAAAAGACAAAAACAAAACCCCCTCTGGTAGGGGAGAAATTAACCATCTCGAACCAAACAGGAAGCAAACAAACCATGAGCAAGCTCTGCAACGGCTTCACTAGCAACAACTCCAGCAGCGAAAGCCTGGCTCAGAGTAACTTCTGCAACAGCTTCACCAGCAACAACTGCAGCACCCAAAGCTTGGCTCAGCCCACTCTGAATAGTGGCCCTAGCAGGACCGTCACCGTAACCACCCACGCCAGCCCTGCACCTCTAGCAGCAACCCGCTGCCACACAACTGATACCATCCAGCGTAGCAACCTCGGTCGCCCGTCCGCCGAAGCCGCTCACGCCGCCTGTGTTCGTGCCAGTGCTCTGCAGCAAGAAAATAAATCTGTCGAACTCAGCAGGAAAGCTGCAGTTCCCAGCCAAAGTGCTCGCAGGAGAGCGGTGAGTCGGCACCATTCCGCTGCTGAAGTCAAGACTCTGAGTGCGGATTTCAAGCTGACGCAAGACCTCTTGACCTCGCTTACTATTGAAAGCGCAGAAGGCAAGTGCTCTGGCAGCCAAGATCCCAGTCGGTCGTAGTCTTTGGACAGAGCGAGAAATCCGGACCAGAAGCAGTATCGAATAGAGCGAAAGTGCTGAGAAAAGAGATAGCGGGGTCTGAGAGAGGGCACAGCATAACAAGACTCTAATACAAATCAGTCAACCAACATTCATCATATTCCCATTGAGTTACCGTCAAGTCTTTGAAGTCCCGTATGTTCAACCCATGCTCCTAGAGAAGTTTTAGTCAGCCACAAGCGAAAGTGTGTAGTTGCGAAAGCAGGAATAAAGTTGACCGCGGCGGAAGCTGGAAATTCATCTTGACCTGCATATGATTGGCTCAGCTAGATCCGCTTGATTCGATCCGCCAAACATACCTGTCAACTTTTGTCACCATCAAAGTTAGTTGCTCTGATATTGTAACCTGGCTCATTATTGCGCGCCACGTCTCGTACCTGCATGCAATGAATGACCACAGCGAGCCATGGCGGCACCGTTGGAACCTCGAGCCATCATCTGTCCCCACATGCTCAACACATCCAAGCAGAGGTCGACGAGCCCGACAGCACTTGTGTTGACTGCTCCATTCCCGCATCTGGCATGAACTCGCCTAGACGCCGAACAAAATTGTCTTCACATTGTCGTCCTTCGGAGTAGAGCCGCCAGGCGCTGACACCTGGATCCCAGCTCGCGATGGCCTGTTCGAGATCATGCGAGGCCCGCTCGCGTGCTGCATAGACCCCCAGAATGTGCGGGACCGTGGCCTCGATCAATATGATCTCCTGCATTATTATGCACGAGTCTGAGTATTTTGAGAGCCTCTGGAACTGCGCAACCCAATGCAGCCACCAAGCACGCCCTGATTGTGTTAAACTCGGTACTATTGTTTGAGGCTTGGAATCCTGGCCTTGGTTAGCTCAAGCTTTGGGTAGCGATGGCTTGAAGCGCCTGCAGAAAGGCTGACTTGAAGCAGACGAGACATCACAGGTAGCACGTGCCTGACACGTGTTGGAGGACATCGCCTGAGGTCCGGAGTGATTATCGGACCAGGTGATATACCACTGTCGTAGTACCCGACGTGAAGCTACCATGCCCTCCACTCCGAGGATCGTCGAACGTGTTCAGAAGAGAAGTCCGATCAAGAACCCCATTCGTTGACACATCCACTGGTACGAGCAATGCAATACGCCACTACTGTTAAGACTTCGCTACGCTAAAGCATGTGTTGTCGGCTCGGTATGAGGCATGTGACGTTGAATTTAGTCCTGCATGAATGCCTGTCGCGAACTAACTCTCCCCCAAAGGAAGAATCTCGCGCGGATTGTCATAAAATATAACCCAAGGAGCCCACAGCCCACAGAGTGTCATTCTTGCAGAACCTTACCCATCCTAACATCCGCCAGCATGCAGTTACTTACTATCACCCTCAGCATCATTGCACTGGCATCCTCAGCCGTGGCCCACTACGGTTCTTCCAGCTCGAGCTCAGCAATCGACGCCCTCACCCAAGCCGGTTACAAAGCAGCCTGGTTGATCGACAGCAAGAATTACACCGCTTTCAACGAAGTCTTCACCGAAGACATCGTCTACGATAGCACCGACCTCGGAGCCTATGGTGGCAAGACAAACGGAATTGAAGAGACGACAGCTGCTATCAAAAGCGCCGGTAATGGGGCGAAGACTTCTCATCTCGTTACCAACCTCTTGGTGCTCGACATGATCAGTCCGAAGGAGGCGAGGGTGAACACCTAGTCAGTCAATCGATCCCGTCATGTGTACACAAGTCTTGAAACGTTTGCTGACCATCATTCCCAAGCATAACTTTGTCGCACTGGGTCGAAAGTGCTCTCGATGACATTTCCAAGACGTTCCGCATTTTCTACTACTGCGACGACATCTGGGTGTTGCAGAATGGTGTTTGGAAGATGCAGTACAGCAAAGTGTACAACATGGGGTATGGAGTTGAAGCGCCGTATTACCCTAAGAAGAAGTGATACCGATGAACGAATGGTTCGTTTGGAACTGGGAGTTTCTGAGGTTTTAGATCGCAGGACGTCGCTCATTGTGAAAATTGCATGTAGCTGTTGAATGCATCATCGATCGTCTTTTGTATTCGTCAGAGTTGCTGTTTGCACGGGTATCGTTTCATCAAGCAAGTGTATATATCTCGCTACAGAAGGTCGTATCGAAACCTGCTTTTGATTTGCTCGGACGAATCCTCCCGTTCGTTTTGCCAAGCATCTCAGCTGTTGGGAATCGCAATGTCACCCGTAAATATTTCATCGTAGCATCTTATGGAGGCGCCCTTCTCGTTACCGCACAGCAACCGAGCTCCTACAGCGGTCATCAATCAATCGCCGGGTGTCAACACCGCTATCATTGATCAAGACAACAGTAAACATGACTTCTGAAGCATCTCCAAGTGACAACCAGACAAGCCCGGTAGAACTAGCATTCACACGTCTCTCACCGCCGCAGGATCAAAGAGAGAGTACTACCTCAGCCTCTTCACCTCAAACCATGGTCTTTATCCACGGCAGCGAGTCCTGCCATCTCGAATTCTCCCGCGTCGCACCCTTCTTGCAGAACACCTACCAACTCCTCCTGATAGACCTACCGGGACATTCCAGATCCAAATCAATACCCTTCAGCTTCGAAAATGCCATAAAGGGCCTCGTACATCTGATCATGTCCCAAACCGAGGAGAGACAAGCGCACGTCGTCGGCCTGTCGCTCGGCGGCTACATCGGACTGGAACTCACGCGCAAACACCCGGGACTGGTGCGTAGCCTGTGGTGTACCGGCTGCGCACCGTCCAGCGGCATCATGAAATGGCTCTTTTCGCGGTCGCTGCTATTGAGCAGTCTCATCACGGTTGTGGGCACGCTATCGAACGAGAGGTTGTTCTGGGCTTCTCTCGGCAAGGACGTGGAGCCCATTGCAGGACTAAGAGAAGAGGTCCAGAAGAATCAGAATGTGAGGACTCTGAGACCTGTGTTTGACGAGCTGGCCTCGTTCTCTGTCGATCGTCTTACTCAGATCACGAACGTTAGGATTGCGATTGTAGCCGGTGGGAAGCAGGATAGTGTCGAGAACACGAAGGAAGCTGGGAGAGTGCTGAGGGAGGGGCATCCGGCTTGTCGTGCGTTCGTGGTTAGAGATGCGATACACTGGTGGTCTTTGCAAAAGCCTGAACTGTTTGCACAAGGAGTGAGAGCGTGGATCGAAGGCAAGGAGATGCCGCAAGAGTTCGAACCGTTGCTTGCAGAAGCTTGATGTCTAAAATCTCATTGTGTTAGAAGGCGCCCAAAGGGAGGCAACTGTGGTGCGTCTTTCATTCCTCTGTTTGTAAGCCTACACTTGCATTGCATGCGTTATGCCCTTGCATGTAGTACATGTGTTGTGGTAATGTAATCCACTGCGTCTTCCAGTCCCCGAAGACCTGCACGCTCATTCCCATTATCTCGTTCCGACGAACCCCTCATCAATGCTTCACCGCTCCGACCCGGTCCTATTTCTTCACTCTCCCCCTCGCAGGCGCTTTGCCTTTGCCCTTGGCCGGCTTGACGTCCTCTTCGTCATCATCATCGTCGTCGGCCGCGGCAGCCTTCTTCCCCTTGCCTTTGCCCTTCGGGGCAGGAGCGGCCTTCTTCTTCTTTGGCGCTTTGACGTACTTGTCTTTCGAAAGATCTCCCTCGAGGTCGTCTTCAGCCTTGACGTCTGCATCATCCGGAGGAGCCTCGTCTTCAGACTCGTCGAGCGCTTCCTCAAGATCGGGCTTCTCCTTCGTGGCGCCTTTCTTGGGCGCGATGACCTGTGACGACTTCATGAAAGGGAGTGGATGCGATTGTTGGTTGTACCTGTAGACATGGTCAGTAAATGATGTCGTTTGCAACAAAGTGCTAGAGTGATGCTCACAATCGGGTGAATGTTGACTTTGCCTGGGAGTCGATCTTGACCTTGTCCTGGTCCGCCTCACCAACACCGAGCTCCATGATTGCATCCCAGTCATCCTTGGTCAAGAAATATTCGTCCATAAGCTCGATGATCTCGGGTACTGCATCTTTGCCCTCCACTTGCAGTCGCTTGATAAGACGGTCGAAGAGCAGGGGCATGTATGTCTGACGGATCTCGAAGCGGTCGCCGCTGGTGCGCAAGCGCATGTGACCCTGGATTTCCTTGATCGTTCGCATCAGTTTGCCTTGGGTACTGTTCTTGCCCATCCAGGATGTGAAGCGGGTCTGATGCCCCGCCATGGATCCGTAGACGAATGAAGCAGGGCGCACGAACGAGAACATCGCGTGGACAGGCATCAGTGACCACTGCTGTTGGGAACCGTGGATCATGCGGTCGACCAGATCTCCATCACTAATGGAGTCGGCAGCCTTGGAGATGAGGTCGAGGTTGGCCAGCTTTTTCTTTTTGTCATTGCCGTTGTATTTGGCAGAGCGTGTAGGGTTGGTGCCCAAGTAGTTCTCTTGCAGCATCAATGGCGCGAAGTCGTGATCGTTGAAGTACAACTCTTGCTTGTCGTTCAACGTTGATTTGTTGGCAGCATTGAACATGGCGCCGTTCAAGATCTTGCCCACCATGTCCCAGGGCTTTAGAATGATGTGCTTCTCCCATGCCTTTGACATGTCCTTGCTCTCTTCAAAGTTCATCGTTTCGGTGTCAAGCTTCGAGGTGCTGATCATGTTGATGACCTGTCGGATGTCCGCACCTGTTCCCTCAATCAAAGCATTCATGACGGGGACTGGCATCTTGAGACCCTCGCGGAAAGCGATGGTTGCGATTCGTGTGCGGATCATGTCTGTGGTCGGACGACGGAATCCTAAGTCATAGGTAATGAAGTCGAATGGCTTCATCTTTGGCTGCTTGCGCTCGTTGCAGATGAGAATCATGGGGATCTGTGACTTCTTCGCAACTGCTGCGATGGCACCAACACCACCACGATCGCCCGCTGAGAGACCATCAACTTCGTCCATGATCAGTACAAGCTTCTTTTTGCCCTCCTCGACTGCCTCGGCGCCAGTGGAAAAGTAGCCCATGAGTGATGTTGTACTCAGGACACCCTTCAAGCTGTTCTCGATCAGCTTCTTCGATCTGGTGTCAGACGCGTTGGACTCAACAATGTCGTAGCCCTCAAGCTTGGCCACCAAGTGCGCGGCAGTGGTCTTGCCGATACCTGGAGGACCATGGATCATGACCGCTCTGAAAGTGCCGCTTCCGTCGGGACCTGGCATCTTGAACTTGGTACGCTGGTTTTTAGGGAAGTTGCGAAGCCAGCGGCCAAGCTTCTCGACCTGAGCTTTGTTGCCGCAGATCTGATTTAGCGATTGGGGTGCATGACGAACAGTCCACAATTGACTTGAAGGATCAGCGGCAGCTGCAGTGGCCTTGCTGGTAGGTTGTGATGATTTTTCGTTCGCCAGCGCCTTAGATTTGGCTGCCGCCAACTTTGCCTTTTCTTGCTGCTCCATCTCCTCGGCAGCCTTGCGGATGTTGTCTTCTTCCTTTTTGCGCTTCTTGGCCTGATCCTCAGCAGCTGTAGAGTCGCCTCCATTTGCAGGGAGCCTTCTGATGAGTTCGAACAGACCCTGCTCGTTGATAACCTTGAGGTTATGTGCCTTGATAGTCTCGAGTTTCTTGGGGCCTGCATCTTCGCCCAGAATGACATAGCTAGTCTTCTTTGAGGGCGCGGTCATCACTTTGCCACCGTACTGTTTGATCAAAGCTGATCCCGCGTCACGGCCCAATGTCGATAGCTGACCTGTAAATACGAAGCTGAGACCAGCGAGGCAATTGTCTTCACCACTTGGAAAATCGGATGGATCGATAGCACCCGCCGGCGCCTCTGAGTTCTTGTGCTGGCCGAATTTGAACTTCGACTTGCCGTCTTCGTCTTTGTCTGGTGGCGGTGGAGCCTCGATTGTAGGAATGCTGTCGAATATAGCTTGCATTGTTGAACTGTTGCTTTTGGGCTCTTCCTTCTTCTGCTTCTTAGCCGGAGTGGCCTTTGGAGCTGCTTTCTTTGCTGGAGCGGCGCGCTTGGCTGCAGGCTTTGGCTCTTCGACTTCGAAGTCATCTTCGTCATCCTCGTCGTCGATTATGGGAGCCTTGCGCTTCTTGGCAGCTACAGCAGTTGTCTTTTTGGCGGGCTTGACTTCCACGATCTCTTCATCGTCATCTGGAACAACGAAGTCGTCGTCGGGATTGGTATCTTTCATATCAACATCATCGTCTGCATCAGCAGGGTCCTGTCCTCGAAGGGGCATCTGTTTGCTCGCCTTCCCTGTTTTCTTCGGTTGGACGGGCTCATCGTCCTCATCGTCGGTGCCTTCTTCGTATTTGTCTTCCATCTTGCGTCCACGCTTTGCTCCTGCCTTGAAAACATCGTCTGCATCCTCTTCCAAGTCGTCGTCGGGGAAGTCGTCCGCATCGAGGTCGACATAGCTCGTGGTCGTCTTGTTTCGTGTTGAAGATCTTCCATTTGACGCTGCTTTCTTGGGTGCCGCTTTTGCAGATTTGAGTTCGTCCTCATCGGCGGGCTTGCCTCTGGTCTTCGGCCTCACAGGCTCACTGCGCTTGGGCTTAGTGCCCTTCCCAAAGAAATCGTCTGCTGTCGTTTCCTCAAGAACAGGCTCGGGTGTGGGTTGCTTTTTTGCTGCGGCCTTTTTCGTTGTGGTTTTCTTGGGTGTCGGCTCCTCATCGTCCTCGTCATCTTCTACGACCTTCCTTGCTCTCCCACGCTTCTTCGGCTCGGCGGTCTCTTTCGGCTTCGCTGTTTCGGCGGGTTTAGCAGCAGGCTTGCCGCCAAAGAACGACCTGATGTCGGAAGGCATTTTCGCTGTCGTTTGCTGGAGCGAAATGCCTTACTTTTGATCCATAGGGGAGGAAGTGGAGTTGGTGCAATGGATCGTGCGTGTTAGTGGTACAGCTCAGTGAAGTGAGTGCTTTGCTTTCAATGTTGCCTTCTCCAATTAGCAGCTGCGTCACGTCACGACTTCCGCGTTGCGCGCGACCAGACGCGTTGCAGCCTAGAGAGCGCGAGTAAAGTTCCGCGCCGAGCCGGACTGCCGCTGCATCTCGAACCTCCGTAACGGACTGCGGAACATCGAATACCAGGCGACGGGGCAATAGAGTTGGAGAGAGTATCAAGAGAGTGCACTCTACCTTCCCACAACAAAGAGCTGTGCTCATTCTTTCCATACCGATACATATCCATCATGGCGACCACGCGGGTTGCGATGACTGCGCAATCCTCCCTTCGTTCCGTCGCAAGCAGACCAATCTGTACGCCGATTCCGTCACTAATGGTATACCATACAATCTTGCTAATAAACCACTCCAGGCCTCACCTCCGCCTTCAGATCCCTTAACCTCACTCTCACTCCCTCACAATCCACGCGCGCCTTTTCCTCGACGCCCCGAACCCTCGACTGGCTGGCACCCAAAGCCGGCGAATCGTGCAAATCGCGCAAAGGCCGACCTCGCGTGCCCACCGGCGGCAGTGTACGCGGCACAACGCTGGTATGGGGCGACTACGGCATCAGACTAAAGGACCACGATCGACGTATTTCCGCGCAGCAGCTCAAAATCGCCGACGAGACGATCAAGAAGCGCCTTCGAGGCATGAAATACCGCCTCTACCACCGCACATCCGCCAACATTGGTGTCTACACCTCCGGAAACGACCAGCGTATGGGTAAGGGAAAGGGTAGTTTCGACTACTGGGCGTGCAGGCCCCACGTCAGCAAGATTTTGTTTGAGATCAAGGGAGACGTGCACGAGCAGGTTATCAAGGATGCTTTCAGGTTGGCGGGGAACAAGCTGCCGGGTCTGTACGAGTTTGTGAAGAAGGGTGA
>Ga0265798_10005446_pt1 | contig 17114 bp, 20 predicted proteins | sample P3T30metagenome_FD_192430 | JGI IMG/M metagenome (GOLD analysis project Ga0265798, IMG submission 192430) | Plant litter microbial communities from East Loma Ridge, Irvine, California - P3 T30 | ecosystem: Environmental > Terrestrial > Plant litter > Unclassified | place: USA: California... | reverse complement strand
CAGGTAGGTGTAGTTCATCAAAGAAACATGGGGAATGTTGTCTGAGCACGTTGCGAGATGAAGCTGTTGGTGCGTTAGAGCGAACAAAATGGAATATCATGTAGTGTATGCATGTATGTATAATGTGACTGCAAAACACGTGCTTGAGCGGTTGGGACTGGGACAAAGGGGCGGTGTAGTGAATGCATGAGAGAGAATATACGGGATTTTGAGATTGCGAGGGGTATATAGAGAGGCACGCAAGTTTAAAGAGACTAATTCGACGAGTGGTAGACAAGACGCGTGTTGCTAGGAAGCACTCACAAAGCGGGCATTTTGGAGACAAGTGACGACCTCATCCGGCAAGGCGTTAGACATGGCGTGCGTAATCTAAGGGAGTGACGGTAGGCGGGACAAGGGTAAAGGGATGCAGAGTAGGACGACAGTGATGGATAGACAGAGCTTGACAGCGGGAGGGATGACGTTGGCGCTGTCCGTGCAGTATGCAGGCATCGTCTCCGCCTCGGCCGGCGATGCGCATATCCCGACATCAACAGCAGTGCTACTCACGATTCTTGACCTCAGACCAGGGCCTACAATGGCTGCACCGCTCACGATGCCGCCCACGGAGAGCAGCGAGAGCTTCAATCCCGACTTGAACAGGACATCCACACCGCCCAAAGAGGGTGCCCCCGCGCTCGCCTCGCCCATGGAAGATGTGGCTCCCGCCTGGCCCGAACAGCGAACGGGGCCTCCGGATGCGCAGACACAGCAGCGGGTGCATGATGTGCTCTACTCGGACGTGGGCGTTGCGACGCTACTGAACCGGCTCAAAGCTAGCATTGCGAGCGCCAGAGTTGGTAACCCCCAGGCTCAAGGCGCGATGCACCCCGCTGACATGCATCGCAGGACTTTGCCAACTTCCTCAAGCGGAGGGGCGCGCTCGAAGAGGAACATGCAGGCAGCCTCAAGAAGCTGAGCCGCCTGACGCTGGACGGGGTGCGCAAGCCTGACACGCGGCATGAGAGCTACCAGACGCAGTTCGAACAGGTCCTACATGCCAACGAGCGCATTGCCGACAATGGCACCCAGTTCGGCCTTGCCCTGCATGCCATGCACGAGAACCTACTGCAGATGGCCAACAAGATGGAGGCAAACCGCAAGACATGGAAACAGCAGGGGCTTACCGCCGAGAACAAGGTCCAGGACGCCGAACGGCTGGCGGAGAAGGCCAAGGCGAAGTACGACCAGCTCGCCGAGGACCTCGACCGCGTCAAGACGGGCGACACAGGCGCGGGCAGGAAGTTTGGCCTCAAGGGGCCCAAGTCGGCGGCTCAGCACGAGGAGGATTTGCAGCGCAAGACGCAGGCAGCCGACCAGGACTACGCCAGCAAGGTGCAGGCGGCGCAAACGTCGCGCAAAGAGCTTGTGGCAACCACGCGCCCCCAGGCCGTCTCTGCGCTGTTGGATCTTATCAAGGAAACTGATGCTGCCCTGACCATGGAGATGCAGAAATACGGTACGTATCCTGTCCCCTTCGCGAGCTCCGACTGATATCTAAGCAGCCTCTTTCAATGAGAAGCTCGTAGTCAACAACGGTCAAGTTGTCAGCCCTCAGCCACTCAAGGGCGTTACTACCCAGCTCGCACCGAGCATCAACCAGCTGATCTACCAAATCAACAATGATCGCGACTTTGACGAGTATATCCTGAGCCATGCCTCCAAGGCGCCCTTGTCCAAACCGGAACTACAATACGTCAAGCACCCGACACAGACCCCGACACGGTCGCATCCAACACCCCCGGCGGCTGTGACCATGAATCGACAAGCCCCGGTGCAAATACAGAGCCATCCGCCGCCATCTTTCCCACCCCTGCAGTCAGATGCCAACCCTCCACTATCTCTGGCACAGGTTCCTTCCAATCTCGACTCTTCCCAGCCGCCGCCTTCTGCGCTGCAGACGCAACCACAGCAGGCCCATGCGCCACATTTCAACAATTCTCTGTACTCACCAGCCGCCCAAGACCCTTTTCCACAACCAGACTACTCCCGTGGACCAGTTGGTCAGGCTACAGCACAGCAAACTAGTGGTGTGCTCTACAACAGCAGTCAACCACCTGTGAATCCTGTGTTTGGCGTCACATTAGAAGATTTATTCCACCGCGACGGCTCCCCTGTGCCCATGGTAGTCTATCAGTGTATTCAGGCCGTAGATCTTTATGGCTTAGAGGTAGAGGGCATCTATCGCATTCCCGGCACTTCCTCACACATTCAACAGATGAAGGCTCTATTCGATAGTGGTATGTTATCTGTATGCTATGTCTTAGTAGGCCTAGCTAACGTGTTCCAGATGCATCCCAGGTGGATTTCCGCAACCCAGAGGCGTTTCAGCATGATGTCAATAGCGTCGCTGGGCTGTTGAAGCAGTTCTTCCGCGAGCTTCCCGATCCACTCCTCACTCGAGAATTCTACTCAAAGTACATCGATGCTGCACGGATTGACGATGAGACTATGAGGCGAGACTCCATGCATGCACTGATCAATGCTCTCCCGGATCCGAACTACGCAACGCTCCGCGCTCTCGTTTTGCATCTGCATCGAGTTCAACAATCTTCCGAGATCAACCGTATGAGCACTGCGAATCTCGGGATTTGCTGGGCGTAAGTCAAACACTGATCGAGTACTGGCAACAGTAGCTGACATGGTATAGGCCGTCCGTAATGGGCCCCCATAAAGGCAACAATATGGCCGACGCAGGCTTGCAAGCCCGTGTGGTCATAACCATCCTGGACAACGTGCTTCAGATCTTCGACGAGGACTAGACAATGCGTGAAGTTGATGGCATCTTTCGTAGCCTCCACGAAGTACAAATCGGTTGCTACACACTACTTCTCACATCAAAGTGAATACGATCTCTACCTTTGCGCTACATATCTCCTCATGTCTATTCGCGGCCAATATCTTTGGGCATGGCCATTGTGTCGCACAGGTGGCTATTTGTGCAGATGTCAGACGGTAAATTGCGGATGAATCACATGGGCCCGCGTTAGAGGTCGCGGCGCGTAGAAGACTTTGGTGATTGAATCTCTGGGCTCAAGTATAATATGACTGGAGACGACGTCACGACATAGTATGTGAAAGGACTAAATCACAAGTGGCGGCACCTGAAGGTGGACGCCGGAATCTGAACTGGCTATAGCACTGCATGATGCGAGCGAGACTGTTGATCATACGTGTTGAGATCGCCCGTACATAGCACACCTAGGCATGTAGATTCAGACTGTGTTGGCTGATTTGGAAAAGCTTAGTAAAACGTATGCGCCTGTATGCCGTCATAAGCAAGTGGTGTAGACTTACTGTCAGTTGGCGGGACGCGGAGATGTTTACAGTGGGGCGCAATTACCCCAGTGTCCCCCCGGGCGCGCTAGCGAGCTTGACAGGGAGAGCTCCCCCAGTTCAATGAGGGGAAGCTGTGGTCTATAGGTCACAGCGATCGAGGATTGAAACACCACCACGCCAGTCAGCCCAACTATATTGGCTTTTACACGCCACCATAAACACACCTAACGCTTAACCTCCATCTTCTATTCCACCCTTATCACAATGCTCACACGCCGTGCTTGTGCCAGCGTGCGCGGCATCCTCGCCCCACAACCTGCCATCACTGTCCGTTCTCGAGCTTTTGGTGCTGCGGCTGTGACGCAAAGCCCAGCTCGAGCCCCTGCACTTGCCGACATCACGCCCGACAGTGCTGCGAGCTTCACCGAAAAGCAGAAGAACTTCCGTGACAGTCTGGTGGCCGCGCAGAAGCGGAAGGAACAAGACGAGAGTGCGTGACACGTCGCTCAATGACAACAGGCCAATGCGCTGACATGGGATTGCAGAAGATGCCCGCGCCCGCGAGGAAGAAAGCGGCAAAAAGAAAGGCGGGGCGTTGTCCTCTCTCATCTACGGCACACCCGAGGGGCGCGAGCTTGACAAGGACATTGAGCGTAGCTTCTCTCAGGTCCTGGCCCGAGGCAAGTATGTCCACTCGATTGTGTTCCATACGGTAAAGCCAGACAAGGTCGACGAGTACACTGAGCTGGTGGGGAATTGGTATTCGAAGATGGTGTCTATTCCCGAGAACAAGGTCCACCTAGTAGGCAGTTGGAAGACCGAGGTCGGCGACTGCAACACATTCGGTAAGATTGTACATCCCTTGGAACCCATGCTCCCCCCGCGTTCACTAACCATGCCGAACAGTGCACATCTGGGAGTATCAACGCTACGAGGGATATCACGAATCGCTCCACAACATCCAGTCTCACCCCGAGTTCCCTGCCTTTGACGCCAAGCTCAAGACCTTGATCAGCTCCAAGCACACATCGCTCATGCAAGAATTCTCCTTCTGGCCTACAACACCGCCTCGTCAACTTGGTGGTATATTCGAACTCCGCTCGTATACACTGCACCCAGGCAATCTACTGGAGTGGGAGACTCACTGGCGACGCGGCCTGAAAGCCCGACGGGAAGTCATGGAAGGCGTCGGTGCTTGGTTTGTCCAGATTGGCGATCTGAACACTGTTCACCACCTATGGCAATTTGCCAACCTAGAAGAACGTAGGATCCGTCGCGAACAGAGCTGGAGTGTGGAAGGTTGGGGCGAAACAGTGCATAAGACTGTGCCACTCATCCAGACCATGAAGAGCAGGATACTCATGCCTTGTTCTTGGAGCACTGTCGCCTAAATATTGGTGGGGCCGAGTGAGACAGGCACTGAAATATCACAACTTACTGAGCGGTTAGACATTGCTCGGTGCAGGTAAGCACGATGTGTGGTTTTGGGCAGATGCAAAACATGCTGGCCACGATGCTTCGGCAGAATACTCGTCTGCTTGGTGGATGGAGTGTTAAACAGGGAGGTAGCCGCGCTGCTATCGCAAGATTGCGCCAAGGCTACGCATATGTACCTAACTCTTGCAATCACATGATATGATCCATCAACCAAAACACTAGTGAACACCCCTCCCGATGCTTACATTTCTTTGGATGGCGTGGGAAGACATCGCATTAGCATGCCCATCCAGATCCGGTGGTGGTGAAAACAGGCCGAAGTAGCGGCCTACGTCATAGGTGCAATCTCAAGCTTGGGCCTCTTCTCTCCCACATGCCAACAAAGCGTTCGTAATGTCTTGTCTGCAGTCACCCCAACCAAAAATTGCCAACCCCGCATAGGTTCGAAGATTTTCCTCAAATATGGTGTACATACGACAAGATAAGCTACCGAAGCTTAAGGAATACAAATACTCTGGCGTGGATCACAGCCTGCTCTCGCAATATGTACTCAAGCCCTTCTACACCCATGTGGTTATCAAATGTTTTCCCATGTGGATGGCGTAAGTATCGCTACGATTATTTCCTGGGAAATGCTAACATCCTAGGCCTAACCTTGTGAGTCTGGTCCCCTTGATTGACAATGAGCGACTCCACGAGTGGCCCGCATCCCAAATCGCAGCACCTTTTACACTAGCACTAACGTCACAGTACAGATCACGCTCTCTGGTTTTGGATTTATTGTCATGAACTTCCTCACACTGCTCTGGTATACACCGACCCTGGATCAGGACTGTCCACCATGGGTGTATGCCAGCTGGGCGATTGGCCTCTTCTTGTACCAAACCTTTGATGCTGTCGACGGAAGCCAAGCCCGAAGGACTCACCAGAGCGGTCCGCTAGGCGAGCTTTTCGATCATGGAGTCGATGCGGTCAATACGACTCTTGAGGTGTTGTTGTTTTCCGCGACGATGAATTTGGGCCAAGGCTGGAAAACAGTCCTCACACTCTTTGCATGTAAGCTAGTACCTACGTTTGTTTGGCCAGCAAGGCTCTTACTAACTACAAAAGCTTCCATGACGTTTTATGTGCAGACTTGGGATGAGTACCATACACACACACTGACCCTCGGTATCATCTCCGGGCCCGTGGAGGGCATTCTGACGCTTTGCGTTATCTACGCATCGACGGCGTTTCTCGGCGGTGGCAGTTTCTGGCAACGCTCCATGCTCCAAAGCCTTGGTGTCAAGAAGAACGATGTTATCCCAGAAGCTATGTTCAACATGGCATGGAACGAATGGTACATGGTCTATGGAGGTGCTGTTCTGGTATTCAATACAGTTTCAAGGTAAGACATGATCAGGAAAAAGGCGCATACCATACTGACGGCATTCCAGTGCGAGAAACGTCATGAAAGCGCGTCGTGCCCGTGGGCAAAAGACCCGAGTTGCCCTACTCGGACTTCTCACCTTCGCAGCCGCCTGGATACTCATTCCAGCATACTTGTATCTGCAGCCTGTGATCCTGCACCACCACCTAGTACCTTTCATCTTCTACGCGGGTCTTGTCAACGCCTACTCCGTTGGACGCATCATCATCAGCCATCTTACAAAATCACGTTTCCCTCGAGGCAACGTGCTCATCTATCCTCTCATCTATGGCGTTGTCGACTCCCTTGGACCGTGGCTGCAAGAGCATACCGGTATGGGTTGGCCCAGTGCTCTAGGGAACGATGTTTATCAAGTCGCCTTTGTTTTCATGTGTCTGGGCCTCAGCGTAGGCGTGCATGGAAGCTTCATCGTGGACGTCATCTGGACTATTTGCGATTATCTCGACATCTGGTGTCTCACGATCAAGTACCCTTACCAACCAGTGAAAGAGAATTTGGAGAGAAAGGGCCAGTGAAAATCTGCTCTCGGGGTCAATGATAATGGTGATCAAAGTCTATGGTAAGAAGCAGCTCCAAGGTGACCTAATACTAAGTTGTATGAGTAACTAAGCTCTACAGATCTAGTAGCAGCAACGTCAGATATAGCCTAGACAACATAACGTCAGCCACTAGTCACTCGGCCACGTTGCTAAGACCCTGCCAGAATACATACCCTTCAACTTTTAATCGCGATACCTTACCGATATAATATGCGATAGAGATTAGATATAAAGCTTTGAAACTAGCTACTTTTTGACATCCTTTCTTCTTATTACGTCTCTATAGTAGTAGTGATTTTAGTAGAGTCTTAGTAGAGGTTTTTTTTCAAAGTCTACTAATCTATGAAGTATATATATACTCTAATAGCCTAAGACTATTATATCCAAGGTTAAGATCAAGTTATCAAGGTATACATAAGTAACGTTAATACTTAGTGGATTTTCAAAATATAGGTTTATTGTTAAGGTATTGTTGTATAGGGTCGTACTCGTTATCTACCGCAGCAAATGAGCCCAGTACCTCCATTGCATACATAAACAACTCCACCCGACACTGATGAATCTTCCTTCGACGTTCTGTAAACCCCTCTCCAAGTAGGGAAATCGGTACCAAGACCGCCGGAACCGTCACCGCACTAAGAAGATGGTAACATTAGTTTTTCAATCTATCGTAAACGGTAGATATAGGTTTGTCTTACGCAGTAGGTGTGTAGACCTTGATCCTCGCAAAGGCCGTCGCCTGATGTGCCGCCGTTGCACCACCTTGATTCCGGAAAGATCACATTTGCTTGGGCAGCTGCTACCAGGAAAAGAATCGACACAGTGATAAACTTCATCTCGGCTACTTTGACAGGTGGTGGATGAACGTTTTTGTAGAGAACATTGCAATAGATTTGTTTGATTTGAATAGATTAATAGTTTTTTGGTGACTTGATAATGGCTGTGTAAAATATAGTAGCCAAGGTAGCTATGGCCTACATATAAGGGTTCTAAAAAGCCACGATTATACACCCTTTTAAACGCTCCTTTGAATGCACGAGACATAACGTAGTTCAGTTGCTAGGGAAATATCCCTCACGCCTGCGCCCCCAAGCTATAGCCGTAGATGTACGTGCGCTCACTATATACGAGCTTACTTCACTCTATCATTTCGTAGAGCATATAGTAAGATGAGACAATATTCACGACATAAGCTTTGAAATTGCACCAGGGGATTATCCGAGATGTCACCTATGTGGCCGAGTGACCCATGGTTGACGTTATAGATATGATATGATGATCTTGTTTCTATCCAACAAACTCCCAGACATGGTTCTGATGAATGTTTCACTAAACTTCAGCAAACAGAACCCGATGTAGGCGGCCAAGCGTGAAAGCCAAGGTATATGTGGGCTGAGCAAAGATGATGATCAGCATTGAAGCGATCCGTGCGCAAAAATACACGCTAGACTGATACGGTCCACCTCCGCTTACATCTCCGCAACTGGTACCTGGTGCCTGAGTTACCACCAATTTCCAACGCCAGCATGGCAACCTAGGGAGTCAACTTGGCTGTTACAAAAGACGGCGAGACTTACAACAAGTTGCAGAGACCTGCCGATTACCTCGCATCAACGCAGTCGACTCTACCACCGTTAGCTACAGTCCCATCCTCAGCCGTGACCAACAGCAAAAGAAAGCGCGACCAAAACGATGAATCTGGAAGTAAACGTCTGAGGAATAATCGCAATATCCAAGGCCATAAAGGACGGCCGCGCGTTCCCCAGGCGTACCAAGAGCACGGTATCCAAACGGTGCTACCAGGACTTGATGGCGAAGAGCAACTGTCAGACGAGTCTACTAGTGAAGCGCTGGCATACCTTCGCAGTGTCAGGTAAGTGTTCTGCGTCGCGCATTCCTCGCAAAAAATCCGCCTTCGTATCGTAGCTTACCTTCAAGGACCAGGTCCGAAGCATCCACCATCCCCACTCTCCTCGTAGCCCCGAACAAACCTAATGAGGCCGATAGCGGCTCAAGCGACGATGAGCATATGGACCGCAAAGACACCACTCATGCTGAAGTTGTTATATACAGTGATGGGGCCTATATTGCTGTGGACAACAGGTGCGATGCTGAGCTAGAACATTGGGATGGGGACTCACACGACCTCGCCCCACAGGAGAGCTGTCATATGATGCTCCTCCGACGGTTCCATGCTCATCGCAATAAGCTTGCTGAGATTCAAAAAGACATGATTGTGCAGAGCCGAACAGCAGCCACCGGACACTCGAGACGCACACAGAAGCTGAGCAAGTATGAATGGTCAGATATTGTCGAGTCTGACTATCCAGTGGTGAAGGATGTCGTACAGCTAGACGATTCTACATTGTATCTGGCTCTGCAGGGATGTGCGCTGGCCTTGGACCGAACAGTTATCATCTCCCGTCAAAAGAGCTGCTGGATATGGACATTGCTTGCACTGATGGGAGAATTTGGTACACTGGACTATAAGCGCATCGGCAAGATCAGAGATTTAGGGCTCACGGCTGGTCGTTTAGTGACAAGGCTTCGTTCAGAGAAGCTGTCGTCGCAATGTAGCCTTCAGGGAGATGCAAATGAGCTCTCGGTACCAGCAGGCATCAAGAGCGACGGCCAGAATGGTCACGGTTGTGACAAGAAGATAGTGGACAAGACAGCAAAGGCGTATCAAAAGGGTGTTACTAATGTAAAGAACATTGAATTGTCGAAGTCGGGTTCTGCACAGGCTGGCGACGCCCTCTGCGATGTGCGAAGTGTCCTGGATGATGGACACGACTTGGACGACGATGCGGGTGGTTCGGACGCAGAGATGGTCATATCTGAGGATGACGAAGAGATGTTTGAAAGTACAGAAGATGGAGGCCTTGAGATGGCCCGGGCCCGTCTCCTTGCGCAGCTTGGAGATCGTTTGGTGCATTCCGAGATGTCGCCACCTGATACCCCATCAAAAGTAACGCCAACACAAGGCTCCAAACTACTTTCGCGGGTTGAGGCTGAGATACAGCGGCAAGAGATGCTTAGACATGAGCCTCACAAAGAAGCGACTCCGAAGTCTCTATCTTCGACTCCCAGTCCCACACGAGCAAGTCAAAAAGAGCTCGACAGCACTCCCTCGACCGAAGACGAGTGGAACACCAAGGTCACCGTCGATATGATTTTGACGGTAGTAGCAGAGTGCTATGGTCAGAGGGACTTGGTGAGGTTCCGAGCGATGTGGTGATGGCACACACAGACACTAGATACCCATAAAGACATTTCCCCGATTTTTCCTTCTTTCTGCAGCATCTCCATTGCACACATGCTTGCTGTCAGTGACGTCGATCTGCACGGGCCAAGACGCGAAATAAACGATTCTTTGCACAGGCGCGCTTGCTCTTGGGCGACTATTGAGTCACTTTCCGCCCATGCAGCGCATTTCACCCCACTTTGTCTGCCCCGCGCTCCTCCAAGACGCCCTCCGTCTCACTTTCGCCTACAGCAAAACCAGCCCAGCGCCTATTCGTCTGCGACTCTTTGCACCCCGCCGTAGGCTCTCCACGCAGGCCTCGCTTTTAGTTGACGACGACATGGGTAAAGAGGACAAGAGCAAGAGCTTCAACCTGAAGGTGCCCAAAGGCACACGCGACTGTATGTCTTGCTGTTGCCGTGCAATTGCCCCCGAATGCGCCGCCTGCTGATAAATTTCAGGGACTGGCGAAGATGCTGCCCTCCGCGACCGGCTCTTCCAAACGGTGACTGAAGTCTTCAAGCGCCACGGGGCGACGACACTCGACACGCCCGTCTTCGAGCTCAAAGAGATCCTCAGCGGCAAATACGGAGAAGACTCGAAGCTGATTTATGACCTGCAAGATCAGGGTGGCGAGCTATGCTCCTTGCGCTACGATCTTACAGTCCCGCTTGCACGATGGCTCGCCATGAACCCGAGCGTACAGAGCTTCAAGCGATACCAGATTGCAAAGGTGTACCGGCGTGACCAGCCAGCAATGACCAAGGGTCGGATGCGAGAGTTCTACCAGTGCGATTTCGACATCGCAGGCTCTTACGACGCCATGATTCCCGATGCCGAGGTGCTCAAAATCGCAACCGATGTCTTCGATGCGCTTGACTGGGACTCGTATACCATCAAAATAAATCACAGGAAGATCCTGGATGGTCTGTTCAAGGCTGCTGGCGTGAAGGAGGAGCTGATACGTCCAATCAGCTCAGCCGTTGACAAGCTCGACAAGGTGAGAAGAAACCCCAGGGTCCTTTCTCAGCTACTAACGCGCTCTAGCTACCGTGGCCGGAGGTGAAGAAAGAGATGGAGACCAAAGGCCTTTCAACAGAAGTTGCAGACAAGATCGGTGAATGGGTACAGCGCAAAGGCGGCGACGACATCATCGAGTTTCTTAAAACAGACGAAGTTCTTTCAAAATCCGAAGATGTAAGCCAAGGAGTTCGGGAGATGGAGCTGCTCTTCGCCTATCTGGACGCTTTCGGCTCCCGTAAGAGGATATCATTCGACCTTTCACTTGCCAGAGGCCTAGACTACTACACTGGTCTTATCTATGAGGTCGTTACCGAAGGGTCAGCACCACGGGTACAAGGACAGCAGCAAGAGATTGGTGTAGGGAGTGTGGCCGCAGGTGGCCGGTACGACCAGTTGGTGGGCATGTTCAGTGGCAAACCAATTCCTTGTGTTGGCATCTCGTTCGGGATTGATCGAATCATCAGCATAATGAAAGCGCGCGGTCAATCGACACAACGCGCCAAGGACGTGGATGCGTTTGTGATGGCATTTGGCGGCAAAGGCTTCACGGGCATGTTGACGGAGCGCATGCAAGTCGCGCAGGAGTTGTGGGCTGCAGGCATCAAGGCCGAGTTTTCCTACAAACTGAAGCCGAAAGTGCAACAGCAATTCAAGCAGGCAGAGGTGGCTGGTGTTCCCCTTGCCGTCATTCTCGGGGAGGACGAGCTCAAAGAGGGTAAAATCAAGGTCAAGGTTCTTGGGATCAAGGACGAAAACGACCCGGAGAAGGACGGCGTGCTGGTCGACCGGAGCAACATGGTTGCCGAGATTCAAAAAAGGCTGTGAGGCGCAGCTACAAGGTTGCGGTGAGTGGTGGTATGCGGACTGACAGTGCGTTATAGATACCCATAGACTACTTTCTGCTCATCACCCTTGGCTGGGAATGCGTGAAGAATGGAACGTGAGAAAATACACATGTACGTACGATGGTAAAAGCATATGTACCCTTTTATCTTCCCCAACAGCACCTGGCAAGATGCCACTTTACCATGCCACCTGTATGTTAGAAGTAGTAAGAAATGGGAGAGATGGCAAGAAGACGATATCCAGCGTCAAGAAAAATTGCACGCGGGGGAGTAGTAGTAACGGAGAGATTCAATGTTCTACGCAATGCACCCAGTGTAGTCTTATATACAGACATGTGATAAAGACGGGAAATTCACGACTCGATGGTACCAGCTTGCTCAAAGTCGGCTTAGGCAGCATCTGCTTAGTAGCCGTCCTTGCCCCACTTGTTGTAAGTATCGTGGAGTTCCTGCAATGTCAGCTTAGTTCAGTCTGGGCTGTTGACATTAGCTTATACATACTCTGGGAAGAGTGACGTTCGGGATCACCACAACGTTCAGGGCAGAGGGCGCATCCTTCTTGATGTTGGTGTCACCTCCGGGGTGGTACTGGTAAGGGCCTGTGCCACCTTGCTTCCAGGGCTCGCTGTCTGCGGCCTTGGCGACGGTACGCTCAGACGAGGCACTCGTTGGAGAGCGAGCTTGCGGCTGTCAGTATGTACATATGGTAGCACACCCAGCTGGGAACTCACAAAAGTGCCATCCTGCAAGACCAAAGACACCGGACATGATAGCGAATAGCACGTAGAGTTCGGGGTCACGCTTCGCTCCCGTCTTGAGGGCTTGCTTGCCGGCTTGTCGCTCGCCTTCAGCCGCAGCGCTGGCCCACCTTCGGAAGGCAGGAGTCGGATGGAGGCGCGGGGCGGCGCGCAAGGCCGAGCGGGCGAGGATGGAGGACATGGTGGGTGCAATTGGACGTGGGTGGGTTGTGAGGGTGCGAGGATGCGAGAGATGGGTGCGTTCTGCGCGGACGAGGGCAAGTTGTGGTTCGATGTCGGAACCCGTTCGCGGGTCGCCAAGCGTAACGGCTGCGTCAGGACGGCCGTGCGCAGCGACTTCTGCCATCACCTGTATGCGCCCCTTTCGTCGCTACAACACAGCCTGTCCATCCTCCGCCACGCCCCGGCCCCGCAGCCCTTCCGCTCCCTCCCTCATTGACAGTCGCTCTTTCTTTCGTAAATAGCCGTTACCGCGCGCCGCCTGCTCCGCGCCTTCTCTAACCGATGTCATGCTGCTGGTAAACACAGCAACTCCGCCGGCGAAAACTACACCATGGCCATGACGCCATCCGAACAGAAGCGCAGCTCGACGGGCAGCCGCGTGCTGGGCATGACGGGCCCGCCAGGCGAGGCTGGCCTGCCGCCCTCGCGGCCCTCATCCATTGCGACCGCCAACTCGGGCAGTCAGAACAGATGGTCGCAAGCCAGTCCAGCGCGACGGGGAGGCGGCATGAGCGTGGCTGGCAGCCTGGGGCACCACAGTCGGCCAGGCACCTCGGCCAGCAGGACTCACGTTCCGCTGGCCGCCCACGGCTTCTTTCGCCCCATGAGCTCGCAACGCCTTCAGCAGCAGCGCAACCAGCGCCCCACGTCGCTCCTCGGCCACAGCTCGCTCTACGCAGATCCCGCTCTCGAGTCAGCCCGCAGCTCGTACCGCCAGAGCTCAGGGTCGGCGCAAACCGTCCGGGGCGCGTCGGGTCTCCATCACGAGCTGGACCTGCAGCCTCCACCTTCGCGCGGGACCGACATCACCGACAGAGACATGCCCGATCGCACCACGGCCAACACCACGCCCACGGGTGCTGAGACGGTGCGCAGCCATGGCGAGAGCATCACCCCTCTGCAGCGCCCCAGGCCCCAGCACCTGAATCTTGCAAACGTGCATGATGCCAGGCTCCCCACACCAAGCAAATCCCCGCGCTCTTTCAGGTCCAGCTTCATGCTCTCTAGTCGCGACGGTCGCTCGGCGCAGATGCGCCCGCATCAAGGGCACGAAAAACTCACATCTGCCGAGTCATCGCCCCGCCTGTCACGCAGGGAGGCCACCAAGGAAGCCGTCAAGAGGGAGCTGGGCAAGAACTACCAGTACTTCTCTGGCAACACGGCCTTTTGCTGGGGTGGCCGATTGCAAAATACACGCGACCGGCCGGTTAACGTAGCAACGGCAATTCTTATTCTTCTGCCCGCTGGTCTCTTCTTCGGATTTTCGTATGTACAGCCCTATCAATCGCTCACGCTCATCCCGCTAACGGCTTGCACAGGGCACCTTGGCTTTGGCTCCATGTTTCGCCCTCGATACCCATTCTCTTTGCATATCTGCTTCTAGTGTCCTTTTCGTCTTTCATGCATGCTTCTGCTTCAGACCCGGGTGTACGTTGCACTCTCTCCCCATTCTAACCGACGCTAATGTCTCCAGATACTTCCCAGAAACCTACACCCGTTTCCCCCACCTAATCCTAATGAAGACCCTCTCAGTCTCGGTCCTCCTACGACTGAGTGGACCATGGTCGTATCTGCCACTGGCACTAACGCTGCCATGGAGGTTCCGACCAAGTACTGCAAAAGCTGCAACATCTGGCGACCTCCACGTGCCCATCATTGCCGTGTGTGTGACAACTGTGTCGAGACGCAAGATCACCATTGCGTGTGGCTCAACAATTGTGTCGGGCGCCGTAATTACCGTTATTTCTTCGTCTTCGTCTGTGCCACCACTTTGTTAGGCCTTTTTCTTCTGGGCGCTAGTTTGGCGCACATCTTAATCTGGCGGGCACAAAATGGTGCGTCGTTTGGCGCGGCGATTGACCGGTGGCGCGTCCCATTTGCCATGTGCATATATGGCCTCCTCGGATGGGCATATCCTTTCAGTCTGGGCGTGTACCATTTGTTCTTGGTGGGAAGAGGTGAGACAACACGTGAGTATTTGAACTCTCACAAATTCCTCAAGAAAGACCGCCACAGACCCTTCACACAGGGCTCCGTCTTCAAAAACTGGGCTGCTGTGTTGCAACGCCCACGCCCGCCGACATATCTGCATTTCAAAAGAAAGTACGAGGAAGGCGACCAAAGATTCGGTCCGCGCAAGGACAAACGAACAGCGCCTTTGGCTCCAGAACAACAGGGCGGGGGGTTGGAGATGCAGGATGTACGCGCATCAGAGGGCTTTCAGGGTCCTGGTCGGACAGTACGTGATGATGCAGAGGCGACGGTGAATTAGATGCCTTCGGACGGCTGGCTTCGTTCTGTTTGTTAAGATAACACGGCTGCTTCGAGCTAGAGCTCCTTTATAATATATGTGCATGGCCAAGTCGTCATACCCCAAATGTGGCCAACCGTGAGATTCGCCGGGACAGCCGCGGTTGTGATGAGAGAATGCCAACAACATAGTTCTGTGTATAAAGGGCGTGCCTCCCAGTGTGTGACCAGACGGAATGCGAGGGTGGTGGTGCTGGGGAGACAGGACAGGAACAGGCTAATTGGCTGACTGACTAGCTACATATGTTTACCTCCCCAAACCTCGACCCGACAAACCACCACCCAGTCTGGCACATCGCCCATATCAATGCATGTCCACTGTTTCTTGTGAGCCAGATTGATCGTCGTATACACTTTTACGGTTGTTGTTCGTATACTGCGCGTGCACTTTGGCAGTGTCGCTCTCCGTGAACGCCCGTCGAGCCGCTCAAACCGTCGACCTCCTCAGCGCGTCAGTGCCTCGCCCCTCAAGACCACGACCGCGACGCGCGCTGCCACCTCGCCCGCCCGCTATCATGGCTGATCGCGACCTCTCTCCGAGTTCAACATCCTCAACACTCTCCAATATTACCGTGCAGACGGACAAGCAGGCGGATGCTCGCGCCATGTCAAGCGCGTCGCCATCCATTTCCACGCCTCCCACCAGCCTCGGCGACGAAGCCAGCGTGCTGTCCGAAGCGACCAAGATTGAACATGCCGTCGAGGTGTTCGAAGAGGCCCCCGAGCTGCCGCAGCCCAGCGAGACGGCCGCGTCAGCGCAAACCACCACACCTGCCACTGCCAACACCGAGGGCCGCCGGCCCGCGAGGAGCTCGCGCAAATCCGTCACCACGTACAATGTGCAAATTTTGGCCGGAACTGCCATCCACACACCCACAAAGTACCTGGAAAAGCACCACAAGAACGTGGTGCATGGTTCTCTCGAGAGTCTCGCCGATAAGGAACACGGGTTACCTCCGAAAAAGAAGGCACGTAAGCCAAAATCCGAAACAACGGATGCTAGCGATCAAGTAGAGCAACAGCTGGCCGTCGAGGCCGCTCAAGCAGCACGACGTCGCACCTCCTCGCGCGTAACTGATCTCCGTAAGGAGCTTCTCCGCAATATATCCGGTGTCACAGACGCAGGTGCGAACATGCTTGCAGAAGGAAAGGCACTGCTTCATGGTACCCTTCGGCGCAGCACATCAGAGCCGCACCTCAAATCTGGCCAATCGGCCTCGTCAGCAGCTTCTCTCAAGCGTTCACGCGCTGCAATGGAAGAAGGGGGTGACTTGGAGAACGGCAAGTCTCAAGACAAGATATTTTCCAGGCCCAAGTCAAAGGTCTGGCTTAAGCAAGGCCTCTATGTTGGACAGGATCGTGATTTTGACCCCCGTCTTTCAGAAAGCCAAAATCGCGCGAAGAAGAGGGCTAAGAAACCAAAAGAGGCCAACGTGCTACCCCTTCCCATGTTTGCTTGCGAGCGCCTTCTAAACGAGGACCCACGACATGTATTCCGGGACTTCAAGTTGCCATTCGACACATACAGTCCCCTACCCCGCAAAGTCAAAGTGGATGGCTGGGTCAAGCTCAACAAAAGTAAGCCTCCGGCGGTTTACACCACTGAGTTACTAACATCTTGCAGACAGGTTCATCGGTGACGCATCCGCCCTATGGAAGCGCGATAAGCAAGACTCGTCTCAGTGCTATTGCGATAAAGAAGACGCTTGTGGAGAAGCCTGCCACAATCGTATCATGGCATACGAGTGTGACAATACCAACTGCCCGCTGTCCGTAGAGCAATGCAACAATCGACCTTTTGCAGAGCTCAAGCGTCGTGCTAAAGGTAATCGTTATGATTATGGTGTCGAGGTTCTGGATACCGAGGATCGCGGTTACGGTGTGCGTGCTATGAGAACTTTCGAGCCCCACCAGATTATTGTGGAATATGCCGGAGAGATCATTACACAGTCTGAATGCGAGCGGCGTATGAAGCAGGTATACAAAAAA
>Ga0265798_10005444_pt1 | contig 17119 bp, 15 predicted proteins | sample P3T30metagenome_FD_192430 | JGI IMG/M metagenome (GOLD analysis project Ga0265798, IMG submission 192430) | Plant litter microbial communities from East Loma Ridge, Irvine, California - P3 T30 | ecosystem: Environmental > Terrestrial > Plant litter > Unclassified | place: USA: California... | reverse complement strand
GAAGCGGTCGCGGATCATGAGCGGCTCGAAGAGCCAGGTGGTGACGCTCGCGTTCGGCGAGAGCCAGTTGTAGTTGAGCAGGCCCTGCGTCGCGCCGTTCGCCTCGGACGGCATGCGCAGCTCGGCGATCATGCCGGGCTCCGCCGCGGGCGGCGGCTCCAGGCCGATGTTCGCGCAGGCGGTGGTCGCCAGCAGCGCGGTCAGCCCGACGGCGCCGGCCGCCGCTCTGGTGCGGTTCCTCATCAGGACCTCCTCGTCCTTCGGGTGGATCAGGTGGGCGGGTCCGCCTCCTCGGCGCATCCGCAGGACTCCCGCACGACCAGCTCGGTCGGCAGGGTGGTCAGGTCGTCGATCGGCTCGCCGAGCGCGCCGGCGGCGGCGCGGGCGCCGAGCTCGGCGATGGGCTGGTGGACGGTGGTGAGCCGCGGCGAGGCGATCTCGGCGAGCGCGTGGTCGTCGAAGCCGGTGACGGCCACGTCAGCGGGGATCCGGTAGCCGAGCCCCGGCAGCGTGGCGAGCATGCCGATGGCCAGCTCGTCGTTGGCGCAGACGAGCGCCTCGGGCAGCTCGCCGTTCGCGTGCAGCTCGCGCGCCGCGACGGCGCCGCTGCGCACGTCGAGCCCGAGCCGCAGCGGCTCGCCGGCCTCCTCGAGGCCGCGCTCTGCGAGCGCCGCGCGGAACCCCTCGTAGCGCCAGGCGGTGTCGGGCGAGCCGTGCGGCTCGCCGATGAACCGCAGCCGGCGGTAGCCGTGATGGTCGATGAGGTGCAGGGTGAGCGCGGATGCGGCCCGCCGGCCGTCCGTGACGATCGCGGGCACCCCCTCCGCCTCCCCTGCGACGAGGATGACGCGGCCGGCCTTCGCGAGGCTGACGACCTCCTCGTCGGGCAGCGTGCCGCCGGCGATGATGAGCCCGTCGGTGCGCTCGGCGAGCTGCCGCACGGCGTCGACGGCGTCGGGCCGCAGGTGCGTGCCGACGACGTTGATCACCACCCCGCGCTCCACCGCCACGGTCTCGGCGCCCTCGATGAGCTGGGCGAAGTACGGCCCGCCGAGGCCCGGCAGCACGATGCCGAGCGTGCTCGTGCGCTGCAGCGAGAGGGCCCGCCCGATCGCGCTGGGCCGGTAGCCGAGCCGGTCGATGGCCTCCTGCACGCGCTGCTTCGTCGGCGCGACGACGCGCGGGTCGTCGTGGGTGACGCGGCTGACCGTGGCGACGGAGACGCCGGCCTCGCGGGCGATGTCGCGGATGGTGGGGCGCGCGCTGGGCGTCATGCTCATCCACCTCGCTCCATCGCGTCGATGCGGGTCCACTGCGACCCGTTCGAGGGCCACGCTAGGGCATGTAACCGGTTACATCAAGGGCGCTCCGCGTTGCCGGACAGCTGCGGGACATCCAGGAGCGATGCATCCGCATCGGCGTAGGGTCGCGACCATGCGCACCGACATCGTCACCGGACTCCGCTTCCCCGAGGGCAACCGCTGGCGGCAGGGGCGGCTCTGGTTCGCCGATATGCACACCGGCGAGGTGCTCTCGATCGACCCCGATGACGAGACCGAACCGCGCCTCGAGACGACGCTGCCGGGCCAGGCCTCGGGCCTCGGCTGGCTGCCCGACGGCCGGCTCGTCGTCAGCTCGATGGCCGAGCGGGCCATCCGCGTCGTCGAGGCCGACGGCTCGAACAGCGTCTGGGCCGACCTCTCCGACGTCGAGCCGTCGTACCTCAACGACATGATCAGCGACGAGGCCACCGGGCGCACCTACGTCGGCGCCTTCGGCTACGACCTGTACGGCGGCGAGGCGCTGCGACCCGGCCCGCTCCACGTCGTCGAGCCCGACGGCTCCTCGCGGCTCGCGGCCGACGGCCTCGTCTTCCCGAACAGCGCGAACATCCTGCCGGGCACCCGCACGCTCGTGGTGAGCGAGACCTGGGGCGGCGTGCTCACCGCCTTCGACATCGAGCGCGACGGGTCGCTGACCGGCCGCCGCACCTGGGCGACGCTGCCCGAGGGCGTGACGCCGGACGGCAGCACCGTCGACGCCGAGGGCGCGATCTGGGTCTGCTCGGTCGACACCGGCGAGTTCCTGCGGGTGCGCGAGGGCGGCGAGATCACCGACCGCATCGCGTTCGAGCGCCGCTGCGCGATCGACTGCGCGCTGGGCGGAGCGGACGGGCGCACCCTCTACCTCTCCACCGCCGACAGCTACGACCCCGCCGTCACCGCGACGACCCGGGCCGGCACGATCACCGCGGTGCGGGTCGCGGTGCCGCGGGCCTGAGGCTCACTCCCCCGGCCGCACCCAGTCACCCGAGCGACCGCCGGACTTCGCGACGATGCGCACGTCCTCGATCACGACGGCCTTGTCCATGCCCTTGACCATGTCGACGATCGCGAGCGCGGCGACCGAGACGCTCGTGAGCGCCTCCATCTCCACGCCCGTGCGATCGGCCGTGCCGACGGTCGCCTCGATCGCCACCCCGTCGTCGCGGATCTCGAGCTCGACGCCGGCGCGGTGCACGCCGATCACGTGCGCGAGCGGGAGCAGCGTCGGCGTGGCCTTCGCCGCCTGGATGCCCGCGATGCGCGCCACCGCGAGCACGTCGCCCTTGGGCGCGGTGCCGTCGCGCAGGGCGGCGACGATCTCGGGGCTGCAGCGCACGAAGCCGCGGGCGGTGGCGCTGCGCACGGTCGGCTGCTTGGCGGTGACATCGACCATGCGGGCGTGACCGGAGTCGTCGAGGTGCGTGAAGCTCATGCGCCCATGCTCGCACCCCTTGCGCCATCGCCGTCGGCCTCGACAGGCTGGAGGCCTCACCGATGAGAGGACCGCCGATGACGCACGCTCCCGAGAACTGGATGCGACCCCTGGGCTCGACAGGACGATCCGTCAGCGCGGTGACGCTCGGCACCTCGCCGCTCGGCACGCTCGCGCCCGAGACCGCGACCGAGCTCGTCGCCACGGCGCTGGCCAGCGACATCCGCACCATCGACACCTCGAACGGCTACTCCGACAGCCGCAGCGAGCCGGTGCTCGGTGCGGCGGTCGCCGCCGCTGGTGGGCTGCCGGCGGATGCGCTCATCATCACGAAGACCGACGCCTCCGGCCGCGACTACTCGGGCGACCGCGTGCGCGCCTCGGTGCGCGAGAGCCTCGAGCGCCTGCAGCTCGACCACCTGCCGCTCGTGCACCTGCACGACCCCGAGCAGTTCGAGTGGGACGAGATCGCCCAGCCCGGCGGCGCCGTCGACGCGCTCGTCGCACTGCGCGAGCAGGGCCTGGTCGGCTCGATCGGCGTTGCGGGCGGCGACGTGCGCGTCATCCGCCGCTACGTCGAGCTCGGCGTCTTCGACGCGCTGCTCGTGCACAACCGGCTCACCCTCGTCGACCACAGCGCCGACGCGCTCGTGAACGACGCGGTCGACCGCGGCATGAGCGTGTTCAACGCCGCGATCTTCGGCGCCGGCATCCTCGCGGCGCCGCGATCGGGCATCACCTCCTACGGCTACCGGCCGGCGAACGAGGCCGTGCTCTCGGCCGTCGCCGCGCTGGCCGACCTCGCGGACGAGTACGGCACCGACCTCGCCACCGTCGCGCTGCAGACCTCGATCCGCGACCCCCGGGTCACCTCGACCGTGGTCGGCCTGAGCAAGCCCGAGCGGATCGCGACGACCCTCGCATCCGCTCGCCGCCCGCTGCCCGACGAGCTGTTCGAGCGCGCCGCCGCCCTGCTGCCGCCGGCCTCCGCGTGGCTCGACGCCTCGTGACCGCGCCCTACCGCTTCGCCGTCGTCGGCACCGGCTGGCGCACCGGCTTCTTCCACGCCGTGCGGCGAGCGCTACCGCACCAGCTGCAGCTGTGCGGCGTCGTCGCGCGCAGCGACGCCTCCGCGGCGCGTACCGAGGCCGAGCACGACGCACCGGTGCACCGCTCCATCGCCGAGCTGCTCGCCGGCGAGCGCCCGGACTTCGTCGTGGTCAGCGTGCCGCGCGAGGCCGCGCCCGACGCCATCGCCGAGCTCGTCGCCGCGGGCGTGCCGGTGCTCACCGAGACCCCGCCGGCCGCCGACCTCGAGGGCCTGCGCGCGCTGTGGCGCGAGGTCGGGCCGAGCGGTCTCGTGCAGGTCGCCGAGCAGTACCCCCGCTACCCCGGCCACGTCGCCCGCAAGGCCGTCGTCGACTCCGGCGCCATCGGTCGACCCACCTCGGTGCACGTCTCCTCGACCCACGACTACCACGCGTTCGCGCTCATCCGCGGCCTGCTCGGCGCCGGCTTCGCACCCGTGCAGGTGCGAGCGGATGCGTTCGACGGCCCGCTCGTCGATCCGCTCGTCCGCGACGCCTGGACCGACGACGACGCGGAGAAGCCGGCGACGACGATCCTGGCGACGCTGGACTTCGGCGACGGCCGCTCGGGCCTCTACGACTTCACCAGCAACCAGTGGCACAACCAGCTGCGCCACCGCCGCCTGCTCGTGCGCGGCACCCGCGGCGAGCTCGCCGACGACGCCGTGATCCGGCTCACCGGGCCCCGCACGATCGTCGAATCCTCGATCGTGCGCCGCCAGATCGGCTACGACCTCGACCTCGACGGCTACGCCACCGAGCATCTGACCTTCGACGGCGGAGTGGTCTGGCGCAACGCCTTCCCGGGCACGCGGCTCTCGGACGAGGAGCTCGCGCTCGCCGACCTGCTGCTCGCGACCGGGGCCTGGGCGCGCGATGGCGGCGACGCCCCGTATCCGCTCGCCGAGGCCAGCCAGGACCACGCGATCACGCTGGCGATGCAGCGGGCGCTGGCGAGCGGCGGCCGGGAGTCGGTGGGCGCGGAGCCCTGGTCGGCCGCGATCTGAGGCGATTTGCCTCCGGTCCCGGGCCGACGGTCGCGCGGCGGCGACCTGGGCTCGGCGGAATAGCGCCGAGCGGATGCCCGTTCGCCTCCTCATGACCGTCGAACCCGCCGCGCTGGAGGATGTGCTCGCCGCGCTGGAGGTGCGCCTCGGCCGCACCGCCCGCACCGACCTCGCGCCGGGCGGCCTGCTGCCTCTCGCCAACGGCGCAGTGACGCTCGTCTACGTGGTCGACGGCGAGATCACGGGCGAGGCGGAGCCGGACTCCGCCTGCACGCTCGACGCACCCGCCGGAGCGGCCGCACCGGCCGGTGGCCGGCGCACCCTGCTCGCCGGCGACGCCTTCCTGACGATGGGTCGGGGCGGCACGGTGCTCGAGTCGGTCTCGGGTGCACGGCTCGTCACGGTCGAGCTCGAGCTCGTGGCGGCTCCCGCCACGCGCGCCGTGCCCGACGTCGTCTTCGTCACCGGCTTCGCCGCGCTCGAGCCGGCGGGGGCCGCGCTCGCCGCCAACCTCGCGCCGCTCGCCGGCGCACCCCGTTCCGGCGACCCGCTGATCTGCCGCATGATGATCACCACCGTGCTGCTCTCGGTGATCCGCGCCTGGGCCCAGCTCGGCTGCGCGCCCGCCGGCTGGCCGGCCGCCGCCGATCCCTACCTGCAGCGCGTCGTCGCGGCGATCCACGACGAGCCCGGCCGCGACTGGTCGCTCGACCGCCTCGCGAGCATCGGCGCCATGTCGCGCACCGTGCTCGCCGAGCGATTCCGCGCCGAGCTCGGCAGCACCCCGGCCACCTACGTCGCCGAGGTGCGCATGGAGCTGGCGAAGCGGCTGCTCGACGACGGCCGTCCGGTCTCGGAGGTCTCGCGCGAGCTCGGCTACCACTCCGACGAGGGCTTCAGCCGCGCCTTCCGCCGGCGCACCGGCGTGGTGCCGTCGGCCTGGCGCACGGGCGATCGGCTGGCCCGCACCGCCTGAGCGATACGTGCGTTCGGCTCCACCGCAGCGCCTGAGCGAGCGGATGGCGACGGGCCGCCGACCTGCGCGGTCGACGGCCCGTGCGCATCCGCTCAGCCGCGCTTGATGCGGTTCGACGCCCCGAAGAGCGCCGCGCCCACGAGCAGCAGCAGCGCGCCGAGCAGGTCGGCGGCCACGACCCCGAGGCCGTCGACGATGAGCCCGCCGACGCCTGCTGCGAGCGCGATGCCGCCCTGGAAGCCGGTGACGACGAGCGCCCCGCCCGCCTCGAGCCGGTCGGGCATGCGGTGGCCGACCCAGGTGTTCGCCACGATCAGCCACGAGGCGAAGAAGAAGCCCCAGACGAGCACCGCCGCGCCGAGCGCGACGATCGAGCCCGGCAGCAGCACGACCGCGCCGACCATGACGGCGATCGAGACGGGCGCGACCACCGAGAACAGCGCGAAGGTGCGGTCGACGATCAGCCCGATGACGAGGTTGCCGAGCAGCCCGCCGACGCCGAACAGGGCCAGCAGCGCGACGATCGCGCCGGGCTCGGCATCCGGCATGCGCTCGAGGGCGAGTCGGATGTAGGTGTAGGCCAGGAAGTGCCCGAGCACGACGAGCACGTGGCCGGCCAGGCCGAGCCCCACACCGGGTCGGCGCACGGTGTCGACGAGGATGCGGATGCTCGAGGCCTTGGCCGCCGGCACCGACGGCAGCAGCGCCCGCAGCGGGATCGCGAGCACCGCCGTGAGCACCCCCACCAGCACGAAGACGGCGCGCCAGTCGAGCACCTCGCTGAGCATCACGCCGATCGGCACCCCGGCGACGGTCGCGAGCGAGACGCCGGCCGAGGTGAACATGACCGCACGGCCGATGCGCTCGGGCCCGACGATGCGCTCGGCGACCGTGATGGACATCGCCCAGAAGGCGCTGATCGCCGCGCCGAGCAGGAACCGCGAGACAAGCACCAGGGCGAGGTTCGGCGCGAGCCCGGCGAGCACCCCGGAGACGCCGGCGGCAATGGCCATCACGACGAGCAGCGTGCGCCGGTCGAGCCTCGGGAAGATCAGCCCGATCGTCGGCGCGGCGATGAAACCGATCAGCGCCGTCACCGTCACCGTCTGCCCGGCCTGCCCCGGCGTGACGCCGAGGCTCGCGGCCATCTCGGTGAGCACCCCGTTGGGCAGTAACTCGGCCGTCACCAGCAGGAAGCTCAGCAGCATCACGGCCACGAGGGCGCCGTAGCGCAGGCGGCCTGCGGCGGTCGCGGGAGGGATGACGGGGACGGATGCGGTGGTGCTCATGCTCCGACGATCCCAGCCGGGCGGCTCGCGCGCCCGACCGAGCGTCCGCGACGTCCGACCGTTCGTCCGCGCGGCTGCGCCTCCGCCGGCTCATCAGCTGGCCCGCTCTGCTGCTCGTCAGCGCGTCCGTCCGCTCGTCCGCTCGCCCGGACCGCACCGTCGGCGCCACCTCAGCCGCCGCCGATATCGTCGAGCCCGTGCTCCTCCTCGGCATCGCCGCCCTCCTGCTGCTCGCGTTCGCGATCTTCCGCCGACGCGACCCCCGCATGCTCCGCAACGGCGTGCTGCTCACCGGCGCGATCGCCTTCGGAGCGCTCGGTGCGCTCTCGCTCGCCGCCGAGGTCAACCCGATCGCCTCGTTCGCGCTGCTGCTGCTCGCCGTCGCGCTTCCGGTGAGCGTCGTGGTCTTCGGTGTCGCGCTGATCGCCAACGGGGTGACCATGCTGCGCCGCGAGGGCCGCAGCCTCGGCAACCAGCTCTCGCTCATCGCCGGCGTGCTCGTCTTCGCGCTGCCGATCGCCGCGGTGCTCATCGCAGTCGTGTTCGGCGCCGCGGGCGTCGCCATCGCGGCGCTCCTGGCGCTCGCGTCGCTCTACGCGAGCGCGGCGTTCACCTCGTTCGCCGTCTACTCGGTCGTCTACGGACGGATGCGCCACCGCCTCGCCCCCGCGGCGATCGTCGTGCACGGCTCCGGCCTGCGCAAGGACGGCACCCTCACGGCCCTGCTGCGCGGTCGCGTCGACCGCGGACTCGCGGTCTACCGCGCGGAACGGGCCCGGGGCCGCAGCCCGCTGCTCATCCCCTCCGGCGGTCGCGGATCGGACGAGGCACGCTCCGAGGCCTCGGCCATGACCGAGTACCTCGCCGCGCAGGGCGTGCCCTCCGACGACCTGCTGCCCGAGGACCGCTCGACCACGACGCGCGAGAACATCGAGTACTCGACCGAGCTGCTGCGCGACGCCGCGCGCCCCGGCCCGCTGCTGCTCGTCACGAGCGACTACCACGTGCTGCGCACCGCCTCGCTCGCCCGCAAGCTGGGTGTCGACGCCCAGGTGGTCGGCGCGCGGACCGCCCGCTACTACGTGCCGAGCGCGTTCCTCCGCGAGTTCGCGGCGCTGCTCGTCGAGAACAAGTGGGTCTCGGTGATCGCCCTGGCGCCGCTGCTCGTGCTCGCGGTCGGCATCCTGATCGGCGGTCTGCTCGGCTCGTTCTGAGCGGCGCCGCTACGGTGCCCCTGGAGGGACTCGAACCCCCAACCCTTTCCTTAGGACGGAACTGCTCTTCCATTGAGCTACAGAGGCTGATGCCCTCCCAGCCTAGCGGGGCACGCCCCTACGCTCGAGGCATGAGCGACAACCCCTTCCTCGCGCCCAGCACGCTGCCGTACCAGCTGCCGGACTTCGCCTCCATCCGCTTCGAGCACCTGGCGCCGGCGTTCGAGGCGGGCCTCGCGGAGCAGCGCGCCGAGGTGGCGGCGATCGTCGCCGACCCGGCGCCCGTGAGCTTCGCGAACACGATCGAGGCGCTCGAGCGCAGCGGGCAGGTGCTCGGTCGGGTGAGCCGGGTCTTCTTCAACGCGTCCAGCGCGGATGCGACCCCCGAGACGGATGCGCTGGAGGCCGAGCTCGCGCCCCGGCTGGCCGCGCACGACGACGGGATCCGGCTGGACTCGGCACTGTACGAGCGCATCCGCACGGTGCCGACCGAGGGCCTGGACGCGGAGCAGGCGTACCTGCTCGAGCGCTGGACCACGCGGCTGGGCATCGCCGGCGCCGAGCTCGACGAGACCGCCAAGGTACGGCTGCGCGAGCTCAACGGCGCGCTCGCCGAGCTGACCACCCGCTTCGAGAAGCAGCTGCTGGCCGACACGAACGAGCTCGCGGTCGTCTTCGACACCGCCGAGGAGCTCGACGGCCTCTCCCCCGCCGAGCTCGGCGCCGCGGCGAGCGCCGCGAGCGACCGCGGGCTCGACGGCAAGTGGCTCGTCACCCTCGTGCTCTTCACGGGGCACCCGTTCCTCGCCTCGCTGACGAACCGCGAGTCGCGCCGTCGCATCATGGAGGCGTCCCGCGCCCGCGGCAGCCGCGGCGGGGCCCACGACAACCGCGCCACCGTGCTCGAGATCGTGCGGCTGCGGGCCGAGCGCGCCGAGCTGCTCGGCTACCCCAGCCACGCGGCGTGGGTCACCGCCGACCGCACGGCGGGCAGCCCCGAGGCGGTCGACGCCATGCTGCGCCGCCTCGCCCCGGCCGCCGCGGCCAACGCCGCTGCCGAGCACGCCGAGCTCGAGGCCATCGCCGGGCACCCCGTCGAGGCGCACGACTGGAAGCTCTACGCCGAGCGGGTGCGGGCCGAGCGCTTCCAGGCCGACGCCGCCGCGCTGCGGCCGTACTTCGAGGCCGAGCGGGTACTGCAGGAGGGCGTCTTCAGGGCCGCCCACCTGCTCTACGGCCTGGACTTCGCCGAGCGGACGGACCTGGTCGGCTACCGCCCCGAGGTGCGCGTCTTCGAGGTGACCGAGCGCGGCGGCGAGGCCGTCGGTCTCTTCCTGCTCGACCTCTACACGCGCGACAGCAAGCGCGGCGGTGCCTGGATGAACTCCCTCGCCCGCTGGAACCGCCTGCTCGACGAGCCGGTCGTCGTCACCAACAACCTCAACGTGCCGCGCCCGCCGGTCGGCAGCCCCACGCTGCTGACCTACGACGAGCTCACGACCCTCTTCCACGAGTTCGGCCACGCCCTGCACGGCCTGCTCGCCCGGGTGACCTACCCGAGCGCGGCCGGCACGAGCGTGCACCGCGACTTCGTGGAGTTCCCCAGCCAGGTCAACGAGATGTGGGCCCTCGAGCCCGCCATCCTCGAGGCCTACGCGGTGCACTATGAGACGGGCGAGCGGATGCCCGCCGAGCTCGTCGAGCGCCTGCGGGCCGCCGAGCGCTACGGCCAGGGCTTCGCCACGAGCGAGTACCTCGCCGCCGCCATCCTCGATCAGGCCTGGCACCGGCTGAGCCGGGACGAAGCGGACGCGGTCACCGACGTCGCCGCCTTCGAGGCGGCGGCGCTCGAGGCGGCCGGCCTCGCGCATCCGTCCGTGCCGACGCGCTACTCGAGCACCTACTTCGCGCACACCTTCTCGGGCGGTTACGACGCCGGCTACTACGGCTACATCTGGAGCGAGGTGCTCGACGCCGACACCGTGGAGTGGTTCGCCGAGCACGGCGGGCTCACCCGCGACAACGGCGACCGCTTCCGCGCGCAGCTGCTCGGCGTGGGCGGGTCGAAGGACCCGCTCGAGGCGTACCGCGACTTCCGCGGCCGCGACGCCCGCATCGAGCCGCTGCTCGAGCGACGCGGCCTCGCGTGAGCCGCTACGCCGCAGGCGCCAGGTAGCCGTCCCACTCAGGCTCGACCCGCTCGGCGCCGCGCACCGTCCAGGTGCCGCCGCGCGGCTGCGAGGGGGTGACGCGCAGGCGCCAGCCCATCTCGGCCGGGTTGCGGTCGCTCTTGAGGTTGTTGCACTTGAGGCAGCAGGCCACCAGGTTCTCCCACGTGTCCTTGCCGCCTCGGGAGCGGGGCTGGATGTGGTCGATGGTCGTCGCGTGCGCGCCGCAGTAGCCGCAGCGGTGCTCGTCGCGGCGCAGCACGCCCCGGCGGCTCACCGGCACGGCGCGACTGCTCGCGATGCGCACGTAGCGGCTCAGCAGGATCACCGATGGACGGTCGAAGGCGCCCCGTGTGCCGAAGACGGGATGCTCGCCATCCCGTTCCAGCACGGTCGCCTTGCGGTTCATCACGAGGATCAGTGCTCGTTTGTAGGAGACCACGGCCAGGGGCTCGTAGCCGGCGTTCAGTACCAGGGTGCGCATCCGCGTCCTCTCGACAGTGCCCGGACGGCTTCCGGGACCACGACTCCTCAGATCAGCGCTCGAACCCGTGCAGACAACAGAAAAGGCACCGTCGATGACTCGACGATGCCTGACTGATCCCGCGCGTGACAGAGCACGCTCGGTTGACTGCTGTTCCGTATCCGGAAGAGCGCACGCGCATCCATGGCATGGATGCGGTTCACTCCGGACATGGGAACTCCCGTTCTCGCGATGGACGCTGAGGACGCCAGGATAACCCGGGCACCCGGAGATGCGGGTGACGTTCTCGTTAACTCCCGAACGGGGCGAAGGAGAGCGCGAAGGCGGCCGCCAGGCTCGCGACGGCGAGACCCAGGACGACGAGGGCGGCGGCCCGGCCGCCGCGGTGGTTCGGGCGGTCGTCGCGCTCGGCGCGTCGGGCCGACGCACGACCGGCGTGCCGGGAGTGGCTGGCGTCGCGCATCCACAACTCGCGCAGCGTCACCGCGACGTCATGAGCCGTGGGTCGCTGGTCGGACTCGCGCGCGGTCATCGAGCGCAGCAGCTCGTCCCAGCCCTCGGGCAGCCCCTCGGGCACGACGGGCGGGCGGTGCAGTCGGGCGAGCGCGGCCTCGACCGGCGTGCCGTGGTACTGCCGCTCGCCGCTGAAGGCCTCGATGAGCACGAGGCCCAGCGAGAAGACGTCGCTGGCGGTGCCGACGGACTCGCCGAGCACCTGCTCGGGGCTGAGGTAGGCGGCGGTGCCGAAGACGGGGCCGTCGTCCTCGCGGTGCATCGTGTGCACCGAGCGGGCGATGCCGAAGTCGGCGAGCTTGACGAGGTTGCGGAATCCGAAGGCCGGCGTCTCGGCCACCAGGATGTTGCCGGGCGTCACGTCGCGGTGCACGATGCCGCGCGAGTGCACGTAGGCCAGCGCATCCGCCACCTGGCAGCCGATCTCGGCCACCTGGCGCGCGGCGACGCCGCTGCTCTCGGTGAGCACGCCGCGGAAGCTCGGGGTGTCGATCAGCTCCATCACGAGGTAATCGCGCTCGACTCCCTCGACGCGCACGGTGCCGGCGTCGAAGACCTCGATGAGGCCGGGGTGCCGCAGCTCGGCGAGCAGCCGCAGCTCGCGGTCGGCCTGCTCGCTCTCGATCGGGTTCGCGGCGACGTTGCGGTAGAGCTTGACCGCGACCTCGCGGCCGAGGCGCTCGTCCCATGCGCTGAAGACGTCGGCCATGCCGCCGCTGCCGAGGTGATCGCGCAGCGCGTAGCGCTCGGCGATCACACTGCTCGGATCGGGCTGGGCGAGCGGATGCAGCGTGTCGGCCATCGCCCGCCTCCTCGTGGTCGAGACCCGTGCACCGTCGGTGCGCCGGGGTTCTGAAAAGACTAGAGGCTCTAGGGATATCCGGCCAGCGGATGCGCGGTGCGCGGATGCCCGGAGCGCATCCGCTCGGTCCGCTCTCAGCCCCGGAGGGCGGTCAGTGACCGGCGGCGTCGTCCATGTCGACGTGGTCGACGGCGTCGCTCATGCGGTCGAGGAAGCCGGCGATCACCGCGGCGTCGCCTGGCGGCAGCGACTCGGCGATCTGCAGCATGCGGCTGTGCATGCGACCGAGGGTCGCGCGCACCTCCTCGTCGGAGCTGAGCGTCGGCACGATCACCAGGGCGCGGCGATCGGTCGGGTGCGGCTCGCGCTCGACGTGCCCGCTCTTGACGAGGCGGTCGATGAGGATCGTGGTGGAGGCCGACGAGATGCCGAGCTCGGCAGCGAGGTCCTTGGGGCTCACCTGACGCCCTGCGCGGCGCGACTGCAGCAGGAACTGCACCGCCAGCAGGTCGGTCTCGCCCATGCCCATGGCGCTGCGCGTGCGACGACGCATGGCGGCTTCGGCGGAACGGTATCGACGCATCGAGTTGAGCACCGCGATCGCTCTGCGGGTGCGCTCCTCCTCGCCATACCAGTAGCCGCCCGGGTCTACCGTGGCACTGCTCTGGCTGGTCATCTGCTTAGCCTAACCGTCCTCGTTGCTAGAGCACCTAACGGTTCCCTGCGATTGCGCTCCGTACCGCTCATCCGGCGAGCAGCAGCGGGATCACGATGGCGAGCCCGCCGATCGCGACGACCAGCGCTCCTGCGGCCGAGACCAGCGAGACGATGGCGCCCCGGCGGGCCCGGCGGCGCACCGAGGGCAGCGCCGCCTGGGGGTCGCGGGTCGCCTCCGCCGCCTGCGCGATGGGCGCCGACGGCGGCGCGGGAGCGACGACCCGACGGGTCGTGTAGCGCGAGGTGGCGCCGGCGCCCGGGCCGAGCACGGCGCGGCGACCGCCCGTCGGCGGAGCGAAGCGGTTCGCGCGAGCGGCGGGCGCCTGGCCGAGACCGGCGAGCGGACCGGAGAAGCCCTGGACGGGGGCGCCGCCCACTCGCACGGTGCCCTCCGGCAGCCAGCCGCGATCGGCGGCCGCCGTCTCGTCGTCGATGAGCGGCGAGGCGTCCCGGCGCCGCACGACCGAGGTCGCCTCGTCGTCGTCCTCGGCCTCCTGCCGCAGCGTGGCGCCGGAGACCGGTTCGCGGTCGACGACGACGGTGTGCTCCTCGAGCTCCGCTGCACGGTCGACCACCACGGTGCTGTCGTCCAGCGATGCGCTGCGGTCGACGGCGACCGTGTGCTCGTCGAGATCCGACGGCGCGAGCGGCTCCGACGGCTGCTGCACGGCTTCGCGAGCCCGTCTGCGCTCGCTCATCGCACCCGCACCGGGATCGTGTCGTCGACGAGCTCGGTGTCGTGGGCGTCGAGCGAGGCGGAGCGCAGCAGCGAGTTGGTGGTCTCGTCGCTCGACAGGTCCGCGCCGCCGCCGAGCACGTCGACGATGACCACGGTGATGTTGTCGCGGCCGCCGTTCGCCTTCGCGCGCTCGACCAGCGCCTGCGCGGCCGACTCCGGGCGTCCGCTCATCGTCAGCGTCATGCGGATGCCCTCGTCGGCGACCTCGCCGGTGAGGCCGTCGCTGCAGATGAGCATCCGCTCGCCGTTGATGACCGGCAGCAGCCACGAGTCGGCGGTGCTGTCGGCGGCGCCGATGGCGCGGGTGATCACGTTGCGGCGCGCGAAGGTGGCCAGGTCCTCCTTGCGCAGCGCGCCCTGCTCGATGAGCTCCTGGCCGAGCGAGTGGTCGACCGTCACCTGGTCGAGGTCGCTGCCGTGGTGGCGGTAGACACGGGAGTCGCCGATGTTGAGGACCAGCCAGTGCGGGGCGCCGTCGTGCTCGACGAGCACGATGCCGCTGAGCGTGCTGCCGGCGCCGCGCGCGTGCCCGGCGGCGATCGCGGCGACGTCGGCGTTCGCGGCGATGACCGCGTCGCGCACGTGCTGCAGGGTCGGCATAGCAGGGCCCGTCGCGTAGCGGCGGAAGGCGTCGACCACGGCGGCGCTCGCCACCTCGCCGGCCTCGTAACCGCCCATGCCGTCGGCGACGATGAAGACGGGCGACTCCGCGAGGAAGGAGTCCTCGTTGTTGGCGCGCTGGAGTCCCGTGTCGGTGAGCGCACCGACGGCGAGACGCACCGTGCCGACCGCGGTCATGGTCAGGCGCCGACCTTGACGAGGCGCAGCTCGACCTTGCCCAGCACGAAGCGGTCGAGCACCTCGGCCGAGGCGCCCTCGTCGAGCAGGTCCTCGGTGCCGTCGGCGCGCACGACGATCACGCCGTTGGTCGAGTTGAGGTCGGTCACGATCCAGCGGCCCTGGAGCAGCTCGAGCTTGGCGTGCGTCTTCGACAGGGTGCGGGTGGTGTCGGGTACCGAGAGGCTCTGCGCGCCGGAGCCCTCGATCGGCTTGCGCCCGAGCACGACGATCTCGTCGGTCACGGGCAGCACGCCGCCGTCGGCGAGAACCAGGTTCCAGAGCGCACGCGGCTTGCGGTCGACCACGATCGTGGCGCCGACCTCGTCATCGTCATCGTCGACCTCGATGGGCGCGACGAAGGCCGGTGCGGGCGGGGCGCTCGGCGCCGGCGGCGCGGAGGGTGCCCACGACGGCGCCGCTGCGGGGGCGGGAGCGGATGCGGGCGGGGCCGGCGGCGCGGGCGCGACGCCCGGGATCGGCGCGATGCCGGGCGGCGGCGCGATCAGCCCGGTCGCCGGCGGCGCGCTCGGCGGCGCGAAGGGGTTTGCGGCCGGAGCGGGCGGAGCTGCGTACGGCTCCGGCGCGGACGGGAAGGAGGGGGCCGCCGGAGCGGGCGCGGCCGGCTGGGCCGGCGCGCCGAAGGACGGCGGGGGCGGGGGCGCGTCGAAGGGGCGAGCGCCCGGTGCAGGCGGCGGCGGGGTCGCGTCGGCGAAGCCCGGCTGCGAGGAAGGCTGACCGAAGCCCGAGCCCGGGGCCTGGCCCGGGGCGGGAGGGGGCGGCGTGGTGCTGCCGTAGCCGGCCCCGAACGGAGGGGGCACCGCGCCGGGTGCGACGACTCCGGGAGCGAAGCGGCCGCCCTGCTGGTCGAGCGATGCACCCGCAGCACCGCCCACGACCTGCGCGCCCTTGCCGCCGAGCAGCAGCGCCCAGACGAAGGGCAGCAGCACGCCGAGCACGGTGAATCCGGTGCCCTTGCCGAAGCGGGCGTTGATGCGATGCACCGCGAGGAGTCGGAAGTAGTACTGGTAGGCCAGGTTGGCCACCGGGATGAACGCGAGCACCAGCGTCCAGACCGGCTGTCCCCCGAGCTTGAGCAGGGTGAGCTCGTTCACGACGGGCACCCAGCCCTTCCAGGCCGGCTCACCGAGCTTGGTGAAGACCTTCGACAGCCCCAGCGCGTAGAGCACGTAGACGACGATGCCGACGAGGAAGAGGCTCCCGTAGACGACGCCGAGGATGGCGAGGACGGTCGAGTCCCCGGTCGTGCTGTATCCGTTCGTCACGAGACTGCTTCCTTTCGACGGGCCGTAGGCCATCCTGCCGTGGATCCGGTGCCGGAATCGAGCCTGCGCAGGAACGAGGCCGGGCTGAGGGCGTGCCGCAGCACCGCGCCGGCACCGCCGTGGCCCAGCACCTCGGCGCGCTCGGCGTCGAGCAGCGCCCAGACGGCGTGCGCCTGCTCGGGTCCCGGCGGGTGCTCGCCGAAGACGGCGACGTCCACGGCCTGGGCGAGCTGCACGGCGCGCGGGCGGCCCAGCTCGGCGGCGATCTGCAGGCGCGTGCCGTCGCGGGGCACGGCGATGCGCGCATCCGTGTAGGTGTCGATCAGCTCCTCCCAGGCGCCGACGATCGACACCTCGGGCGAGGCGGCCGCTCGGCGACCGCGCCGGCGCAGCAGCTTGCCGACGGCCAGCACGATCACCGGCAGCAGCACGAGCGCCACGACGGCCAGGACGAGCGCCACGAGCCGCAGGGCGGCGAAGGCCTGCGCGAGACGGGCCTGGTCCTCCTGCTCCTCGGTCAGCGGCGCCGACTCGGCGTCCTCGCTGAGCGCCTCGGGCGGATCGATCGGGTCGCTCGACTCCTGCTGCGGCACGGTCGGGTTCTGCGGCAGCTCCTCGCCCTCGGCGATGACCGACGGCGGCATCGCGAACTGCGGGGTCGACGCCAGGGCCGCCCAGTCGCCGCTCGCGGAGCGCACCTCGGCCCACGCCGTGACGTTCTCGCCCGTGCAGACGTCGGTGCAGGCGGGCACGCCCGCGGGGGCGGCCTCGCCGAGCCGCACGCCGATCGCCACCCGCGACTCGAAGCCGAGGTAGCGGGCCACGAGGGCCGCGGCCGTGGCGAACTGCTCGTCGTCGCCGGGCGCCGCGACGAGCGCCTCGGGCTGCGCGTCCTCGCCCGCCCGCTGCTGCTGGTCGCTCAGGCTGGCGAAGAGCTCCTCGGTGCGCGCGGTCGAGTGGCCGGAGTAGCTCGACTCGAAGGCGTAACCCGCCTGCTCGGTCAGTCGGGCCACCCAGGTGAGCGCCTGCGCGTCCTCGCTCACGGAATGGGTCAGGTAGCCGCGCTCGACGAGCCGTCCGGTCAGCTCGACGACGTCGGCGGCGCTACGCCCCACCTGCTGCTGCTCCACCCAGGCGGTGAGCTCGGGGTGGGTCTCCGGATCGACGAGCGATTCGCCGCCCGTGCCGGTGAGCTCCACCTCGCCCGAGCCCGCGGGGGCCCAGACGCTGTAGCGGTCGCCG
>Ga0265798_10005441_pt1 | contig 17127 bp, 21 predicted proteins | sample P3T30metagenome_FD_192430 | JGI IMG/M metagenome (GOLD analysis project Ga0265798, IMG submission 192430) | Plant litter microbial communities from East Loma Ridge, Irvine, California - P3 T30 | ecosystem: Environmental > Terrestrial > Plant litter > Unclassified | place: USA: California... | reverse complement strand
TGGGGCGTGGGAGTAGCCGGTGGGGAGGGTGAGGCCTTTGGTTTTGAGGCGGTTGGTGTTGCTGTTTCTTGATCAGTACCTACTCGCAACATTCGATGATTTGGTAGTATATGAGAGGGATCAAAAACTCACGTAGCATACCCAACGACCCTCTCCTTGCCACCCTGCACCAACGCAACCTGCACCGTACTACTCCCTTTCCCCAATCGCGAGTCTTTGACTATGACTTTCGCCTCTCCCAATGGCGCCGGCCGCAGCAGCTCGAGGTGCATGGCAACCGTGTCGGGCTGGTCATATTTCTGTAGTGTGGTGCGGTAGTGCAGAGCTATGGCTTTGGACAGCAGCGAGAACAAGTATCCGCCATGGGCCACAGAACCCCAGGAGAAGTCCGGATGGATAGAGACGCGGTATTCATGCGTGCCGAGGGATTCGACAACTGAAGCCTCTTCGAAAGTAGTGGGAGGGAGAGACATGGTTGTTGTTTGATGGGAGATGGACTAGTGATGTGATGCTGTGAATCTCACACCCCTCGGTATGGTCCGGAAACGAGCAAGAAGAATCAATCTGGAGGATATGAAGTTGTGAAGAGTCAGACCAGCAGGAAATAAATCTACCACAAGAGAAGAAACGAGCCTTTTCTTCAGCTGAGGGAGGCACTGTAGCTAGATGTGAGAGGTACCTCTCATAAGGTTACCTAGGTTGCCCTATTATATCCATTCGATCTCCCCAATTGGTCAGACTAAGACCCCTTCCCTTCCCCGGAGCGAGAGGCTTGCCTTGCCCTAGTTGCATGTGCTAAAGAAGGCCTGCGGAGGAGGACTCGAACTCCGTTTGAAAGGGCAAGTTTAATCGAAATGGCCATGTCTTTCCCCTCTCGTCAGCTCTACTAGGTACTCATCAACTCTCTTGGAGACCTCGACTGGGAAGCCTCAAGAGCCGAGCACCGCATCAGCAAGCAAGCAGAACGTAAACCGAGAAACCGAAACCGAAAACGAAAAGCGCCCAACCAATGGTAGATTATCCTCCATCGTTTCGTGACTCGGCAACATATGCACCTCCATCCTCTTCAAGCGAGGCAGAAGACGGACATGCTCGCTCGAGGCAGCATCTTTTCAATGGATACCTACTCTCCTCGTCTCTCTCTCCCGTGTCCTCTTTCCTCCCCCCACCCTCCTCTCTCCCAAAACAAAGCTAAAGGTAGTGCTTACAGTAGTGGAACAGCAGTAGCACAAAAGTCCCCATCGATCGAAGCAGTCGGCAAGGCGATCGGCCCTGGATTAAGCGTCGTGGCGGAAGGAGCGGAAAGACGGAAAGATCGGGCGCGCCGGAGCGGACGATCGTTTGCGGACCCGCATGTGTGCATACAGTACATGCGTTCGTTCATTAACAATCAATGCCATTATTATTACCTGCAACTATTCATCTATACCTACATACAGCTCGCGAAGGACTGAACTACGTAGGCACTGTCGGGATTGTGTATGGGTACTTTCCTAATGCTCATAGGCTCTCGCCTGGGTCTCTCGGGGTTCGATGTTGGGGACGATTAATTGATATATACTTCTACTCATCTCCACGACTACTACTACTGCTACTGCTGGCTGCGTAAAGCGCCAGAGGGGGGGTATCTTCCTGATCGTCTTGGAGCAAAAGAAATGTAAGAGGAAAACAAAAGATATGTCTCGCGTCGCGCCTGTGTCGGTCGGTCGTGGAGCAAGAATGGTAAGTAATGGGGCATTTCCGTCTCTTTCCCCTTTTTCCTTCTCGTCCATCTCTTCTTTCATCATGTCCGTCCGAGAGTCGTCCCGTCTCGTCTCATCAAGCTCCATCCCTGTACCTCGGCTTCTCCCTCCAGTACCCAGAAATCTCCGTTAAAAGATCGCCAACAATCACCGGGCTGGCCATGAGGCCATGTCCCTCTCCCTCCAGGATCCTCACCTCGCACCCGCCACCCCCAACATCATACTCCGTGTATGGATCCCGCGACTGTACCGACATGCCAGCCCTCGGGCCAGACGTAGCCATGCGGTTCATCTGGTCGCCCAACCAGCGGATATTGCCAACGGGCACACGCTTGTCCTCGGCGCCATGGGTGATGACGACAGCAGCGCTGACGTCTGTGTAGTGGAAGCCGACTTCGCGGTGGCGCTCGAGGCATACCAGGAGGTCGGTGGCGGGGTTTGCGTCGCGGATAGCATACTCCCAGGTGCGTTGCGTGAGGCGGCTGGTGTATATGCTCTTACGCTCTCGCTCGGCGTGCTCGGCGGCGTTGAGGGCCGTAGAAGCGTAGGTGAAAGCTGGGTCGGTTGGGGTTGCCGTGGCGGACAGACCGAGCGATTCGCGCCTGTGCGGAGACGCTGGTCGGCTCGTGGTGCCTCCTCGTAAGAGGAAACTCTCCATCGGGTTAGTGTTGGGCATGTACTGGTCCATCAGCATGAGGGATTCGCGGCGAGGGATGTCAGGCCGATCGCCACCAGAGGTTGTCGGCCTCTTGGCTCCCTGGGCACGATTGATGGCGAAGTCGGCATCCTCTGGACTCGATGGCCAAGCGCCGGTGCTGGCGCCGGTGCCCGAGGGCTTTCGCTTGTTGGCAGACTTGTTGAGGGATGCTGTAGCTGAGGCCATGAACGATGAGTTTGCGGCTTTCAGGAATGGTGTTGGCAAGACACGTAAAAAGCGTTGACTGCGCGGGAGAACTGCTGCTGGGGTTGAAGAGTAGGGCGAGGTAGGATGAGCTACTGCCTCCATCTGACTGGGCGGAATCCATGGTGCAAGGAGATGCACTTTGCCTCTTACCATATGCGGCAAGACCAAGGCAGTAGCGAGTGCATACACTGCACCAGCAGAGTGCGCCAGAAGGCTGAAAGACTCGATCCCTAGATGGTCGCAGACGGTTAAGACATCATTGGGCCAGTTCAATGGACCACTTCGATCGTTAGGTGGGTAGCCATCGCTACTGCCAACGCCTGGCCGCTCGATGGTAACAAGCCGAAGTCGTAGTGTAGTCGCCAGCTCATCGTAGAAGGCAGTGACGAATCTTGTGAGTCCCATACCGACGCAGACGAACACCGCAGACCCCTTGGGATCACCAACTTCAGAAAAGCTAATGGTCCGACCGCTAACAACGTGACGAATTTTCTGGTTGAGGCGTTGTGCACGCAGAAAGCCGAGAACCGCATCCTCCACACTATCTCTGCGTTCGGATTGAGATCGCTCGTGAGTCGTTCTAGCGTTACGTGTGTCGCTGATCGACTTGCGTCGTGGGTTTCTCATTTGGAAATCTTCAGGAAGATCTGGATGCGCTCTGTTACTCTGGAAGCTTTTCTTGCCCTGTGTTGGTTTCGTCGAAAAGGCTCGCAAGCTAGAGGGTTTGCTGACGCTGGCAGTAGTGGCAGCAGAGCCTCGTCTGAAAGGTACATTCGGCATTGCAGCCTCGATGCTTGGCCTGGAGCTGTCTATTGAAGGGCCTGCACTGCGAGCAGCTTGAAGAGCATGGACAGCTTGCGCATATGATAGGTCAAGAGATACCTGCGGCGAAGCGGCAGCGGTCTCAGGCATGCTTTGTGGCGAAAGGGGCGACAGAGGCGCAAAGTAGTGACTTGGTTCAGGCGTGTAAGTCGCTCCCAAAGTAGGCGACTCATCCAAATCGTATAGGACTGGTGACTCCATAGTAACACCCAGTCCGTTGAGTGTAACTGCAGTGTCGGTGATTGATCTTCTAGCTCCAGGCCTACCAACTGCCCGTGTACTGGCGGCGGTTTCAATAAGATTGGTGTTGAGTGGAGGCATTTCCACCTGTCCAGGGTCAGATGCCGAGCTCGACTCCAAGAGTCGCGTTTCCCGTTTCTTCCGCAGTTCCATAATACGTTTCACAGTCTCGTCGTTTTCACCAAGATCCAGGAAGCTGTTGTCAGATATCGTCTCCGTACGCTTCGACTTGAAAGGGTTGCTAGTCAGAGCGGTTCGCTTCGAGCTCTTGATTTTCTTCTTCATTGGCGCAGGGCTGCTCGAAGACTGGCGCAATGAGGACGTACGCAGGGGAATGGAATCAGCCATTGGACTTGGTCGTGGAGACGCGTGGGGAGACATGGCCATTCCTGCGGATGCTTGTCTGACCGCATCTCTATAGCTTTCGCTACTTTTAGTCCTGATCGAGAGTGATCTTGGAGTGGGTGGCCCAGATGTCCTCTCGTCGGTGCTGTCCGAGTCAAGATATACGCGGCTTTTGGATGAGTATGTCGGCATAGAAGTTTTCCTTTGAATTATCCCAGATTCTGGCCTCGGACGGGTCGAGGCTTTTGCAGCGCACGAAGCGAGATGTTGTCGCTCCGCATCCTCCGAAGGACGCCCGATTCCTCGCTCTTTCTGTGAGGGGGTGGTGCGGCTTTGCGCAGACTCAAGAGACTGCTGTATGTTTTGTTTGATCCAGTCTTCAGCACTGAGATCGTTGCTCGCTGGAATGAGTGCCTCCCTCTTGGCACGTACCGGCGACCGTTGCAGGGAGTGCAGTGACGGTGTGTTGCGCGGTTCGCTGCGCAGCGAACGGCGGGAGGTGCGAATTGATTGCTGTGAGATACTCGAAACCGAAGGCGACGCATGGATGACAGGTGGTGGGGCGGCCTCGTCTTCCTCTGAGATATCCCACTGTGATCCATCATTTGCTACAGTGCCATACGTCGAGCTCTCGGGCGGCGGCATGAAGGAAGAGCGCATGATTGTGGGCGAGCTCGTCATGCTTGCACTGGCAGACCGCGGCGTCGAATCCCCCCTCCTGGTACTGCTGCTGCTAAGCTTGTGACTTTTTGGCGAGACATTGACGGAGGGATCGAAGGCATCGAGCGAGGATATTATCGAGGATATGACGGCATGGTCCGCAGGTCTAGTTTTGACGCGAGTGGGCGAGTGCTTCCGTCCGGAGGAAGTGGTTTCGCTGGTGCCAGTACGTCGCAAGGGAGGATTGAGGTCTGCATGAGTTGCAGACATAATGTAGTGGGCAATGGCCGGTCGCGGCGGCAGTTCCGTGTGATAGCGCGTCCAGTCGCAAGCGTTGCCCTTATGCGCTCGTTGGAGAGAGCATGTCCTGGGGCTCACAGACGCGTGAGCGTGATCGTATTAGATGTGATTATTGGTGGTCGCCTGCTGGTAGGCGAGATTCCTGATAGTGGGGCTGTTGCTGTTGTGAAATGAAGAGGCAATAATGTATGGCGCGCGAGGAGAAATGGATAGAGTGTGGGCGGCGGGTAGCCAGCAGTGTAGTGCAGTCGCAAACGAATGTCACGGGCAAACAATGGCCGTAGTAGTAATAATGCAAGGTAAAAGCAAGGCAGAACAAGGCAAGGCAAGGCAAAGACAAGATCTAAGTCCCTCCTCCTCCCTCTTTCCCTCCCTCCCACCCACCTCCTCTCTCGCTACAGTTAGTTTGAGTTGTTAGTACAGTCCATGTGGCGCGGGACCGAGACAGCCCCTGTCCTTAGGTCTCACACCTGTTGGAGAGTCTGTGACCTGCCATCAGTCAGTGCAAGCGCAGATCACTCGCCCTGAAGAAACTCTACAGGCCAATCGTCTGGGCCTAGTCGATTGACGTTGATGAGATTGCCTTTCACTTTTGATTACAGTAGATGACAACGAAACCTACTTCTATCACAAAACATGTCGTCTTTTTTCGCTCTTGAAACTCGCCATGCAAAATCATTTTCCAACCACGTGCCTGTTTCATTCATTTCATGCAGTAGCACCTATAACGCAATAAACACTCCCATCCCTGCACTCGCCATCCCCTCCCATTAATAGCAATGGCTCGCTTGGGCTCATGCACGTGGAGCTGAAATGATCGGTCCCACACTTTTGTGCCTTGCTCGCGCCGAACTCACGGACCTTTGACAATCGGAAGGAAGCGAGAAAAACTGACCAGGCTCTCGCCCACTCATCGGTGCCATCATCATCATTCCACACGCGTATGATGTGCAGTCCGAAGAACCTTGATCCCGGTCGTCCACATGCTTCACTCCAGCCTTGGTGTCTTGTCGTGTCCTGTCAAACACAAACCGTAAATCGTCGGTGGGTTTCCGTCCCTTCCTAACAGCGCCTGATACAAGATCGATCGCAGCAATTCTCGTAGACCAACGCCTCCCCTCCACGATCCAACAAACAAGAGAAACCCGCAACTCATTTCGTTTCCGGCAATGGGTCCAACGGCCGTGGGCTGTATTAGCATCGGAGCAACCGGCGACTTCTGGAAATCACACCCTCGACTGCCGGCACTAAAACAGTCACGAGCCGTGTGTGCATGTGGGGAGGGGAAGATTATCAAATCGATTCCAAGGTTCCGAGTGCCTTATTCGCAGCGACTTATACGTGGTAGATTAGTGTGCAATATACAAGAGCCGTATGTACCTTGGTACCATCCCAGCTATATACACAGGAACCGTTTCCAGTCATCCAATCGATATATCGATCTATCACAAGACTCCTCCTCCCTGTCATATCGCGAAAGCCCTATACTAAGCCGGCACCTACCACCTCCTCGCCTCCTCGCCTGTCAAACCACAAACGACCAAAAACCCTGGTAACCTGTCCGTATCCATATAAACACGCATACAAGCGTGTACGTGCCACTCGTGCATGGAAATCGCACCGCATCGCTCATGCTCACCGTCACTATCACTAGTCCCACCAGGCAAGTGTGGGAATCGCATACCGTCCCTTATCACTATCACCCAGCACACCTTGTCCATCCATCGCCACCATGCAAAATCGCCCAGAATAAGCCCATCGGATCGGATGGCTGTCCCATCTCATCCCCGGCGCAACGACGCTGCTAAGCGAAGGGCATGGTCGTGCTCCTTCGAGCAGCTGGAAGCCTATGCGCTGTCATCTGTGAGTTAGAGGAAATCCAGACATGCTGGGAACGACGAGATCAAAAGGCAAGAGCAAACTGATGAAAAGACGAGATCTCATGACGAGCCGCATGAGATGTGTGGAATCTTTCGTTTTGCAATGGTAACATATTAATAGGCGAAATGCATATGTACAACGCAAGAAAGCAAGCGCGCATGATGCAGAATGCAAAGACGGTCCGCCGGGTGTGATTTGCAGCGGGTGGGAATAAAGTGGAATCATTCTTTGCCAAAGATATGGCTCTCTTGAAAAGAAAATGCTCTGGGGAACAGGATCGCGTCCCCTTATAGTAAAACAAAAACGAGACCGCCAATGCTGTGTTGTTGTCGCGAGCAAAGGACACTCGAGACACCAAAACGGTGGAGAAGAGGAAAACACGAAATACGCCGCCGTGCCGCACCCCGGGTGGGATGCGGTCTTCCCAAAGAATTTTTTCGTTCGCCGGCGCTATGCTGTAGCGGAGTGGAAATGAAATGTAACAAGACGTGAGATGCATTAGAGGGGCGTGATGGGGGGCGTCAAAGAGATTCGAGGACATGCGAAATGCGAGAATGGGTGGGATCATCGTCGCGAGCGCCTAGTATCTCTGGTGTCTCTTGTGCGTCTATCGTCGGAACTGGCGCTGCCTATTGAGGAATTTTGGTTAGCTTGTGATTCTCAATCGGAGATGTTTTGGCGCGTTACTTACTAGCACTCGTGTTCGTGTAGTAGTCGCTAGAGTATGAGTACTCGCTGTACTTCTCGTCGTCGTGGCGTCTGTCGTGGCGTCTCTTCAGTCCGAGTACAGCCCAGAGGCCAGCAAGCCCTGCACCAACGCCGAGCAGCTTCTTCTTGCTGTCATCCTTGCGTTCCGGGCGAGATGGTCGTGCTGCGGCGCCGTACCAAGTGCGTCCGCCCGCGCCTGCGCCGCTGTGTCTGCCGGAACCGTGGTGGCTGTAGCGCTCGTACTCCTCAACTTCTGTGCGACGCTGCTTTTTCTTGCCAATTCCGAATAGGGCGAGGAAGGCGGCGAAGAGTCCGCGGATGCAGCAGTAGAAGCACAGCAAGCCAAGTAGAGCGAGACCGAGGAGGGTGCCTATGACGATACCAGCGATAGCTCCACCCGATAGACCACCACTCCCGCCTTCACTCTCGGTAAGGCCGACTTCCGCGCCAGTAGCGACTGGTGTCTCGAATGCAACAGTGGCTGTTGGAGTTCCGGTCTCGGTGACGATGATCAGGGTGCTGGAGGTCGGACGTAGAGGTACACCTGCAGAGTTGGTAGTCTCGTACATTGTGCTGTAGTAGCTGGTGTAGTAAGCGGAGCTACCGCCATTTGCTGCGGGTTTGCAATGACCTTGGGTATAGCAATACTCATTGCTCGCGCAACACGTATCACCGCATGGCGTCTCATTGATGGTATAGTCGCAGACGTCCGCTGTAGGTTGTGCCCACCCGCCGCCGCCGGCGACGTAGGAGCTGATGGTGCTGGTGACCGTTTGAAGGTCGGTCTCGACGTAAGTCGTAGTGATGTAATTCCATTGGCCGGCAGCTGCGGTCTCGGCAGAACCAGCAGCAGTGCTGCTACATTGAGCTTGGTTCGAGGCGTCGGTGAAGCAGCCTTGGCCAACTTCACAGCAGAGTTGATTGTTCCATCCGCAGACTTGACCACCGCATTCGCCGCGCTCGAATAGCTGACTGTACGGCACGCCGGCTTCAAGTGGGGGGAAAGCGAATGTGAGTGATGGAGCGAGCAGGATGGTCGATATGAGGGGCAGAAGCGATGCGGGAGCGAGAGAGGAGCGCATCGTAGCAGCCTCGTGTCGCCTCGGAGGCGAGGAATGTGGGCGAAGGTGGTTGAGGAATGTTGGTGTGGACGATAAGGTAAGGTACCTATGCGAGTGAGGATATAAAGTGAGGCTTCCCCGCTCTGTTCTTTCTGTGGGGAAAGTTGGACTTGTATTGGACTCGCGACGGGAAGATTGTCGTCGCACAAAGGTCGAGGTGGCGATTAGCAGATGGAGTGGTTAGCGAATGTTCAACAGAGTGAGTGGGAAAATGGAATGCTCTGGGCAAGGGAGCGGGCTACTGCAGGTTGTTCGGGTTCTTTTGGAGAGGTTGGGAGAGCTGTGCTGGTGGTGGCTGGAAACTCTGGAGAGGCGGGGCTGGATGGATGGATGGATCACAGGCAAAAGCGTTGGTCGTCAACCGAGACACACTCAAAGTGTAATTCGACTGCCGGCGATTGAAGTTTGGTAGGATGTCTTGCAATTAACAAGTGTTATTCTCCGATAGAGCTGTATGTATTGGCAGTAATGAAGGACTCGTCCGTCTTTACCTACACTTGCTCTGCCAGTAAACACTTGCCTAGCGTCTAGGTTGTCCCCACCAACAGCGCTAGACAAGCATCTTCCACCTCGGCGGCTCCACTCCTACGATCGCACTAATCGGTGTGCATAGAAGTGGGAATACCTGAAGTATCATCTGACGATCCATCCCGACTCTGATCACTCATATCTCATCCTTATCCAGCGAGTCCAGCTACAATGGTCAGTAAGACGTCTCCTCCCCAGAAACAAGACTCCGCGTCACCCAAAACGACCCGAGCCCAGCAAGAGGATGGTCATTCAGAAACGCATGAGTGCGGAAGATGATTGCTCTATGCGAACATGGATTGGAACCATTAAGCCACACGCACATTGCAGTTACCTCAGCTTACTTATACAGTACTCAACGAACCACAAAGCTGATGACACCTACCTACTGTGACGATCTCATGGCTCCTCTGTAGGTCAACCTGCCTTCGCACATCTACAATTCAGCACCTCAGCAGAGCGAGACGTTCCCACAGTCACTCTCTCTAGAGGTCATCAATAAGTGTAACTTTGTAAGCTGTGAATATAAAACACAAGTCCAATGCCTCTGCTTCATACTTCTCCGCCGATCTCCACGTTCATATACAACACACAAAATGCACGTCCTCACTCTCTCCTCCCTGACTCTAGCCCTCGGGACCCTCGCCATCAACGCACAGAAGATGATACCAAGACCCTTATCCGAAGTCTTCACAGAGACCGATCCTGATCGCTTAAATCATAATCCATACTGGAAACCCAAAGAACCACCTCCATCTTACGACTGGGAGCACCGCACGACCTGCAAGTACGAAGAACTCCAGCGCAACGACGATGTATCAAACAGATATAGCATGATAGTGGTCGGCTACGCCTGGGACGAGAGTAACGCGGAGACACCGGACCACCGATGGAACTGGAACACCACTCGCAATGCCGAAGGGACTATTAGTCGTGCAACAGTCCTTCACGGAGGCATGGACGCCGAACCCGTCTACAAGTTCGAAAGTGGCCAGCCAGACGAGCGAGGGTTCATGCAGTTCACGGCGGAGGTAAGCGTCTTGAGACATTTATGATCGGATTTGGGTGTTGTGAGGTAGTTGGGTTGCCGAAACAACAACGCCACCATTGCCACCACCACCGCCCTCCTCCAAGCTCCTTTCCGGGCAGCTGCACTGCTACAGTGCTAACACCATGATGTAGTTTGAGATCAACTTGAAACACGGCTGGGATATCAACGGCGCACTTAACCACGCCCTGAACGATCTGCCCGAAAACCGGACTAAACCGAACCAATATACGGCCATCAGCTGCATCAACAAGAGCCCCTCAGAAGAGGAGGAAAACAGCCCCTCAGCCCAGGTTCGCAGGGAGAAGCCGTACGAGGAACTCGAAAACGAGCTGCAGCTGGAAAAGCAGCGCTTTCAACAAATGCACGAGGACCGGGTGAACGCGACTAGGGAGGCACAGGCAGAGAGCGACCGCTTCATCCAGGAAAACGCGGACAAGCTGCCCAAGAAGACCCCGGAGATGGAGGAGAGCGACCGGCGGATCCAAAGCATTCCCTTGGTCATCAAGGGCCAATCCCACCCGAACCCGGGAACCCTGAAGAAGGAGCTTTTGAAGAAGATTCAGGGGATGAATAAGAGCAATGGAGGGATCCAGAATGTACCCCCGAAGGTAGCCGGCAATTTCACTGCTTGAGGGGAGTCGCTGCTCATGTTGGCCGGCTTTGCCTGGGAGGTACTTTTACTTGTCAAGTTCATGCTGGTAATCATTTTTGGGAGTTGGTTGTTGGAAGATGGCTACAAATCTTTCTGTTTGACCTGCGTTGCCATTGGCAGATTTGAATCCGCTACCTGTTGAAAAAAGAAAGCAGTATTGGGGATCAGTATTAGCAGAATCTGAGGTTCAACGAAATCAACTGACACTGTTCAAAAAATCAATTGAAGTTATCCAGATCTTCTCGTATTCGTTGACTCGCGCGCTAGTTCATGCGTTCTGCGCCTTTCGCCGGGCACTTCTCCGTTTGACGGGTGCTTGATCAGCAGACTCGCCACCTCCGTCAGCACGACCACGTAGGGCCTCCCGCGACGAAGTCTTTGGTTTGTTTCTTGAGTTGCCAACCACATCGTCCTCTTCCGGCTCATACTCGGAATCAGAATCGTCTTGATCTTCGTTCAACCCATCCAAGGCACCCCGTGCCGCTTTCTGCGCGCGTTCCTCGAAGCGGTGTTTGTGCGCTTCGTCTTGCAAGTCATCAACGACAGAAGCCGTATCTTTGCAGTTGGTGCCCATGAGAAGATCAAGGATGCCCCAGTGGCCGAAGTTGCAGGGCTCTCTCTTAGCAGCGGCTGTCACGAAGTGGGCGTCTGTGCGGCGGGCCATCCCTGCGAGGACGATGCTGGATGGCAGTACAGCGTAGCCGGAGTAGATGAACAGCGTCTCAAGGCTGGTGACTGCCACGAAGATGTGCCAAGTCAGCACGTGGAAGCGGAAGAGGTATGCCGGAAGGAAATCTGGCAGCCAGTTGACAAGGAGATGGCACACTGGATGGTCGTAAGCTGCGGCGAGGCTAAATGGGAGCTGCACGCTATGCTGCCACTTGAGATGCCATGTCTTCAATGGAGTCTCGTAGGTGTGCAGCAGGTATCGGTGGATGTAGTAGTGCAGGACGCCGCGCAATGCCAGGCCCTTGACGACATCCTTTGCGATACTCCACGGCAGAGGCACGAAACTCGTTACTTTCAAGATACTCCGAAGGTGGAAGACGTCGGTGAACAGCATCTCGAGAACGGCTTGCAGCGCCACCGATAAGAGCACGTTGGCGACTCCAATTGAAGCTATCTTGAGGAGTCTACCATTGCCCAATCTGGACGGCAGGTTCTTCTCCCCATAGGCTTTGACGTTCTTACTCAAACTTGGAGTCCCGCAGTCGAAAGCCAAGAAGGCGAAAGCTGGCAATAGAAAGAACAAGATACGAGCTGCAAGCGTCCCGTAAATCTCGAGGCTCAACGGGTCGTGCGCGAAGACCAGCGAGCTCCACGTGAGGTATACGAACACCAGGCTGAGGCTCGTCGATTTGCCACCGAACACAGGCAAGGCGAGGATGGATAGGAACGGCAATGGCAGCGCAACAAGGCTCGTAGCCTTGGACATCGCCATACCATACAGTTCCGGGATGCTCCTTGGTAGTAGGACACTTCTACCTTGGAAGTATCCATAGCTCCAGAGGACCTTGTCGCGCAGGGCCTGCTGCCAGGCTGAGAGCGACGACGCCATGCTACTGGATTGGTTGCGGAAGGGCTCGTCGCATGTGCTGATGCTACCGCGATTCTGCTGTCGCTGTCCCTTCGCCGAGAATCGGAAAGACAGCGCGGGCGCGACCCAAGTGCTGGTCGTGAATCTCGTTGCTCAACGAAGGTTCGATGTGCGCTTTGAAATCGAAGCCAGGCGGCTGAGATATGCCAGGCTATCGTTGATTACTAAACCGCACCTTGCGAAAACGATGGGAAGACAAGAGGGTGTAACGGTACGCTCAGCTGATGTTGTTGATGAACCGTGAAGCGAGATGAAAGCCTGGCATGACATGACGAGCGAGGCGCAATAAGTTTGACCGAGAGAGCACATGGCCTGTGCACAGCTTCCAAGCTGCTTCCTGCTTGCTCCGTCGCGGACCACAAGTCGACAACGACCTAACTACATTATTCTTCGACTAGGTACCTGTTTGACAGGGACAACTCGGCAATCATACAGGTGCGGAAGTCATGCGGAACACGGAGTCGGCGTCCGTCGGTATCATGCCACAGTATCGTCCTCTGCGTTTGATGCGATTATTTCCAGCCACCAACTCACACTGGACGGCGTCTGTATTCAGCCTTCGGCTGCAAGGTGGGAGCCGGGCAGCTCGCGTATCAGGAAAAGGTGACCCAATCGTCCTGGAACACGAGCTTTGCTTCCTTCACGATTCGTCAGGGACGACGTGACAATTACATGGTTCTCTAGCTTTCAATACGACCATGGGCCGGGAGCCGAGCGTGGGTGGTCCTACATGCATGCTGAGCTGTTGGTAAGTCAGCATCTCGACAATACGCGTCTCGAAGAAGCCAAGCTCTTATCACCGCATCCCACCCTGGCGTCATTTTGCTGCCATTGGGACATATGCAGCTAGACCATGCATGCTTATGCAACCTTGGTTTGGTAACCTTGACGTCCTTTTCCCGCAGTAGCCTCGATACACGACCTCTTTCCTACTCCGAACACACGACATACGCCATACGACTAAGCAACATAACTTTTTTTTATACTGACGATTTTGTTCGTGCTGAGCAAACAGCAAACTCCGCGCTGTCACCTCGTACCATCCGTCCTATTCTGGTGGGCTAGATAGCGAGGTGTGATGCTGATGACTCAGATCCTTGTGATGGCGGTCTCGAGGACACGCCAGTCATTTCCATTACCGATGACATACCAACGCCCGATGGTACCGTAATCAAGAGCGCACTTGCAGACTATGGAGGTGTTCGCTGCCTACTGGAATGCTTAATTGGGTGCGGTCAAGTCTCAATACTCATGCTTCACCTTCGCTAGGGTCAGGTCGTAAAGTATATATTTGAGGCGACGGTGAGCCCTCTACATCATTGGATCCGCCACTACAGACCATCGTTTTGTATCGTCGACCATCACTAGTCAGTGCTGACCATTACATCGGACTAACAACTCACTTTGAGATCAAGAGTGGCACCATCATGTCACAGCGACCTGGTCCACCACCAAAGCCGCCGGCCAGATCACCACCAGTGATGACTGACCCAGGCTTCCGCATTACGACGACAAATGAAAACTGGCGCGGCAAGAACGATCCTGCAGAGCGTCGACGCATTCAAAATCGCATCAATCAACGTGCCTTTCGCGAGAGACAGCGATCTGGAGAGACGACCAAGGAGTATAGTCCGCGGGAGAATTCTGCTGCTTCAAAGTCGCCAGACAGACGGCTAGAGCCAAGCAATGATCGTGAAGAGGACGACGATGAAGATGATGAAGGCGAAGGTGTTGGTGGCAAGGACGGCAAAAACTGCGAAGACGACCAAGACGACCAAGAGGAAGGCGAAGGCGAAGACGAAGAGGAGGATGAGTCTTCTTCTGAGGATGACGGAGACGACGAAGAAGAAGAGGCAGAAGAGAGCAATGCTGGATCGCCACCGCCAAATGTGCCTACGCGTCCTCACTTCACTGGGCAGATATCCCGAGCCGCTTGCACTCCATCAACACCCTCGACAGATACTCCTTGGGATGAACTCGCTCAGCTGATCAACCGCAATTTCATGCAAGCGGCCGCGACCAACGCTCAACACTTGGGACTAAACCTCACATCTCTCCGCACCGGTGCTCCAGCGACTACGCCTCGTTTGCGCAACGTGCAAAATCTGCCACCCACTCTGAAGCCTGTTGAGCTGCAACACCAACTTCCTCACGACCCCATCATCGACATCATACCGCACTCCCGCTTGCGTTTTAACATTGTACGCGCCATTGCGACGGGTAATCTCGATGCCTCACGCTTCTCGGCAAGTTTGCGTCGCTCCGGAGCAGTCCTCAATGTCCAGAACGAAGCACGCCGAAACGGGCTCATCGTATGGAGCTTTCCGGAACAGCTCTCAAATTGGGAGCTCAGCGAGGGGTTCTTCATCATGTGGGGCTTCCTGCTCGAAGGCTGTGAAGACTTTGTCGCCGCTACGAACGTATGGCGTAGTCGTCGTGGTGAACGGAGTCTTGTCTTAGGAACCCGAATTGGCGGGCGATAAGTGACATGCTGATTCGTGCGCTCATTCGGTTACTGAATCTCACAACTAAGCCTCTAGTATGTTGCTTTCACTCGCCATTTATAGACATCCTCTCATTAATATTTTACCTGTCTGCTGTCTGCCCCGACATCAGATCAGGCTCATTCTTTGCTGTATACCAATCGCTGCACCACAATAGATATAGACACCAGCACGAATGAACATCCTCAATATTGCGTTTGAACGTTCCAGACATTGGACAAAGGACGACATAACACGCACATGAGTTGCATGACAGGAAGATGGAAATAAATGCGTTCATTCACGCTCATCATCAGATAGCAGTCTTGTTCCCGGCTTCGGCAAGCGCGCCCGGGGCGTTGTGCCAAGAATGACTTGAACCTCTCCGCCTCAACCTCATGCATTACAGCTACCGCGCCAGCAATCGCCGTCGCATACCACCAAACACCGCCCACACCTCTCCACTCACACCCAAGAGGGACACAAACCCACCATGTCTCTTCTCCGCACATCCCGAATCCTCAGCTCCGCGCGCGGACAGCTCCAGATCGTCCCTCGCATGACCGCGCCCTCAATACAGCAGCGACAGATCTCCTCCACTCCCGCGCGCAGGGGCGGCGACGCACACGGCGACCACTACGATCCCCCAACCGGCTGGCTCTTTGGCGTCAAGCCCGGCGAGAAGCCTGAGAAGGAGGGCTGGGAGAACGTCTTCTTCTACGGCTTCTTCGGCTCTGTTGCTTTTGGCGTTGTTGGCTACTGGTTCAAGCCGGACACCAGGTAGGTTCTCTTGAAGTTGCCGCGGCAGCGCTGCTGCTACACGATTGCGGTGGAGATTGCTGACTCTTCGATGCAGCATTCAGACTTGGGCTCTTGAGGAGGCACGGAGACGCCTGGAAGCCGAGGGCATCCTGGAGGACCCCGAGAAGAAGTAATAGGTGGAATTGAATGCTACAAGGCAGTGGGGAGGATGATGAACTTTTTGCGCGGTGGTACAGGCTTGAGGAAGGCTGTCATAACACCGACTACTATTGGCTGCTTTGTACATATCCATACATGACAGTGATAGACGCGGCCGGCCTCGCGCGTGGCGTTTTTGGCTTACAATGACACTTTTTGAACCAATGTTTCGGTGGGTGTTGCGGTAGGGTTTTCTGCGTTCACCTTCTTAGCGGTTTGCATGAGACTTGCACTTTGTAGGTCGCGCAATCCACTGACTGCAATGAGGCGACGTGTGGCATCTTGCCTTATACACTGACATTCCAGCATATTCACCACCAGACTTGATCGTAGCGACTGCTACCAGTGAAGGGCGAAAGCGCTCATCCGGCCAGTGCAAGGCAGTCGCTGCCCGCACCTTCTTTCCCACTACAAACACGCCTGCAGGAACGATCCAGCACCCACTACCACACATTGCTGCTACCTAAAGCAGAACGGGCCAGACGTCACCAACCGCAGTCCTTGCTATCAGAGTCTCATCAGCATCCCCTCGCCACTCTCCAGAGTCTATCCTCCCTTCACCCGACAGAACGCAAAACGCGAACATGTGCTGCTTCATGGCATCACAGCACAATTGCGGCCACCTGCATCAATGGTTCGCCCGCTGCCACCACGCCAAACACAACCAGACCGGCGCATGCATACTACAGACAATCCCGACGTGGCACTACCACGAGGTCTTCCCGTGTCCACCGTGTCGCGCGCAGCGCGATGCCGACACTGCAGACCTCCTGGCAGGCAAAGGTCGGCAGACAGACACAGAACTAAAAGCCGCGAAGCTCGAGCGAGAGTCTTCCCGAGCTTCACTCTCTCGACAGCGCCCTGAGCAAAGCGCTCCCCCGCATATCGCCCACCGAAACTTAGCAGAACCCAGGAGCAAGGAGACCCAGCTGCAAAACATGGCCGAAGGCGCTCTCAACCTGCCTCTCAATGAGCCATCAGCGCACACCCCGTGGGTCCCACCCTCGCGCAGACAGACTTCGATGGTAGGACAGCTTGGGTCCAGCTCTCCTCCGCAGGCACACATGCACGATAGGACTTCCACTCGCTCTCCGGAGATGCTCTCTGTCGAAAGCTCGTCGCGTCCGAGCTCG
>Ga0265798_10005440_pt1 | contig 17127 bp, 17 predicted proteins | sample P3T30metagenome_FD_192430 | JGI IMG/M metagenome (GOLD analysis project Ga0265798, IMG submission 192430) | Plant litter microbial communities from East Loma Ridge, Irvine, California - P3 T30 | ecosystem: Environmental > Terrestrial > Plant litter > Unclassified | place: USA: California... | reverse complement strand
AGACCTACAGCCGCAAGCTCTACGAGATGCTGCTGACCTTCAAGATCGAGTCCAGCCTGAGCAAGGACCAGATCCTTGAGCTCTACATCAACCAGATCTACCTGGGCCAGCGCGCCTACGGCTTCGCATCGGCAGCGCGCATCTACTTCGGCAAGCAGTTGTCCGAGCTCACGACGGCCGAGGCCGCCATGCTGGCCGGCCTGCCCAAGGCGCCGTCGCGCTACAACCCGGTGGTCAATCCCGCACGGGCCAAGCTGCGCCAGCAATATGTCTTGCGGCGCATGCAGCAGCTGGGCTACCTGACCGCCGACGAACTGCGCACCGCGCAGGCAGAGGTGGTGCGCCCCCGGCAATCGAGCGGCGAATTCGCGGTGCACGCCGAATACGTCGCCGAGCTGGCGCGCCAGCTGGTCTATGAGACCTACAAGGAAGAGACCTACTCGCGCGGGCTGAACGTCTACACGACAATAACCAAGGCGGATCAGGACGCGGCGTATCGGTCGTTGCGCGCAGGCGTGCTCGCCTATGAAAGGCGCCACGCGTATCGCGGCCCGGAGGCCTTTGTGGATCTGCCGGCAGGCGTCGAGCAGGACGCCGAAAAATTCGACGACGTGTTGGATGCGGCGCTCAACGATCACCCCGACCACGACGACCTCGTGGCGGCGGTAGTGCTGCAGGCCGATGCCAAGAAAGTGGTGGTGGCACGCAATGCGGGCGACACCATCGAGATCAGCGGCGACGGCCTGAAGTTCGCGCGCGCAGCGCTGTCGGACAAGGCCGCGGCAACCGAGCGTATCCGCCGCGGCGCCATCGTGCGGGTGCGCAACGACGGCAAGGCTTGGGAGATCCTGCAGATTCCGGACGTGCAGGCCGCCTTCGTGTCGACCGATCCGAACGATGGTGCGATCAAGGCCATGGTCGGTGGCTTCGACTTCCATCAAGGCAAATTCAATCGCGTGACGCAGGCCTGGCGCCAGCCGGGGTCGAGCTTCAAGCCCTTCCTGTATGCCGCCTCGCTCGAGAAGGGCCTGACGCCCGGCACCGTGATTTCCGACGCCCCCTTCGTGCTCGAAGCATCGGCCAACGGCGGCAGTCGCTGGGAGCCGAAGAACGACGGCAATGAATACGACGAGCCGCTGACCATGAAACAGGCGCTCGCGAAGTCGAAGAACATGGTGTCGATCCGCATCCTGCAAGCCATCAGCCCCGAGTACGCGCGGGAATACGCAGCCCGCTTCGGCTTCGATGCGTCACGCCAGCCGGCTTCGCTGTCCCTGGCTCTGGGCGCCGGCCAAGTCACCCCATTGCAGGAAGCGGGCGCCTACTCGGTGTTTGCCAACGGTGGCTACCGCGTCACGCCCTACCTGATCGACCGGGTCACCGACAGCGCCGGGCAGGTCTTGCTGCAAGCCCGTCCGGCCAAGGCCGGCGACGAATCGGTGCGCGCCATCGACGCGCGTACCGCATTCGTCGCCAACACCTTGCTGGAAAACAACGTGCTCAGCGGCACGGCCCGCCAGGCAACCGCGCTCAAGCGCAACGACGTCGGCGGCAAGACCGGCACCACCAACGACGCCGTGGATGCGTGGTTCGCGGGTTACACCCCTTCCCTGGTGGGCATCGCCTGGATGGGCTACGACCAGCCGAAGTCGCTCGGCGAGCGCGAATATGGCGGGGGCGCCGCGCTCCCGATCTGGCTGGGCTACATGCGCGAGGCGCTCAAGGGCGTGCCGGAAAAGGAACGGCCCATGCCGGCAGGCCTGCAAGTGGTCGACGGCAATTACTTCTTTGATGAATTCCCGCCCGGCCAGGCGATCGCCTCGATCGGCGTCGCCGCCCCGTCAAACCCGCAGCCTGCAACGCCGCCGCTGTGGGGCAACACCGCCGATACGCCGTCGCAGCCGGCCGACATGCGGCAGCCGAACCTCTATTCCCAATGAGGTCTTGGCCCGGGGCCCGGCGATCGGGGCGACCGGGCGACGTGCGGCCCTAAGCTTTTCTCAGGCATCATTCAAGACACTTATGGGGCTGCTGGCAGCGCGCGCACAGCGGTAAGATCGGCGGCAGGCGCGCCAACCGGGGCGCCGCCGTTTCGGAGCCCCCACGCCATGCTGACGATGGTCATCGATCCACGCCGTGCCGATCTCGGCCATGGCTTGCTTGTGCAACGCATTCTGCCCTTTGCCAAGCGACGCATGGTCGGCCCCTTCATCTTTCTCGACCACGCCGGTCCGGTCCAGTTGCCGGCCGAAGAAGTGCACAAGGTCGATGTGCGGCCGCACCCGCACATCGGGCTGTCTACCGTCAGCTATCTGTTCAGCGGCAACGTCACGCACCGCGACAGCCTGGGGGTGAAACAGGTGATCGTGCCGGGCGAGGTCAACTGGATGACGGCCGGGCGCGGCATTTCGCACTCGGAACGTTTCGAAGACCCGGCCGCGTTTGCCGGCACCGGGCTGGAGCTGCTGCAGTCCTGGGTGGCCCTGCCCGAGGAAGACGAGGAAACCGACCCCAGCTTCGACAACTACCCGGTCGAAGCCCTGCCGGAAGCCCGCGACGGCGACATCTGGATGCGCCTGATCGCGGGCGACGCCTATGGGTTGCACAGCAAGGTGAAGACCCATTCGCCGCTCTTCTACGTGCATGCGGTCTTGCAGGCCGGCGCCACGTTCACGCTGCCGCGCGGCTATGAGGAACGCGCCATCTACATCGCCTCGGGCGCAATCGAGGTCGGCGGCCAGCCGTACGTGGCCGGCCAGATGCTGGTGTTCGATCGCGTCGGCGACGACCCCATGCTGAAGGCCGGCGTGGCCGGCGCGGTGCTGATGCTGCTGGGCGGCGATGCGGTCGGTCCGCGTCACATCTGGTGGAACTTCGTGTCGTCGCGCAAGGAGCGCATCGAGCAGGCCAAGGCCGATTGGGAATCGGGCCGCATCGCGCTGCCGCCGGACGATGACGAGGAATTCATTCCGCTGCCGCAACAAAGCCCCGCCCCGCGGATCGAGCCGCTGTCCTGACCCAGGACAACGGCAACGACGACCTTATCCAAGCATCAGGTTCAGATTCTGCACCGCTGAACCTGATGCGCCCTTGCCCAGATTGTCGAACACCGCAGCCAGCAGGACCTGCCCGTTCTCCGGGTTGTGAAACACGCGCAAGTGCATGTCGTTGGTGCCGTTCAACACCTGTGGGTCCAGGTTTTCCGCCGCACCCGATGCGTGCAGCGGCAAGACCTGCACATGGGTCGCTCCGGCATAGTGGCGCGCAAGGCAATCGTGCAGGCTTGCGCCATCCACGCCAGGCGCCAGCATGCGCAAGGCAATCGGCACCGTCAGCACGATGCCTTGGCGGAACGCACCGTAGGCAGGGATGAAGATCGGCGCCTGCGCAAGCCCGGCGTGCTGCTGGATTTCAGGCATGTGCTTGTGCGCCAGTTCCAGGCCATAGACCTGGTAGGCAGGCCCGCCCGTGGCTTGCGGCCCCTCGTATTTCTCCACACCCGCACGTCCACCGCCGGAATAGCCCGACACCGCGTGGATACTGATCGGGTAGTCATCCGGGACGAGCCCGGCCTGCAGCAAGGGGCGCAGCAAGCCAAGCGCGCCGGTGGGATAGCAACCGGGGTTGGTGACCCGACGTGCATTCGCAATGCGCTCTGCCTGCCCCTGCGTCAGCTCTGGAAATCCGTAGGTCCAGCCCGGCTGCGTGCGATGGGCCGAGCTTGCGTCGATGACACGAACGGCGGGATTCACAATGGTCGCCACCGCGTCGCGTGCGGCGGCATCCGGCAGACAGAGGATGGCGATGTCGCAGCCGTTGATGGCTTCTGCGCGCCGCGCCGGATCTTTACGTTCATCGGCAGCAAGCGTCACCACCGTGATGTCGGACCGGCCGCGCAGCCGCTCGTGGATCAGCAAGCCTGTGGTGCCTTGGTCACCATCGATGAAAACCAGGGGTGCGCTCATGATTGGAATACTCCGTGCGTGTGGGCAGAAACAAGATGAGCATCCATTTTGCGCAGTGCCCTAGAATAGAGAAAGTTGAATTTCACAACCTGAACATTCAGTTTTTCTAAACGTGACTTTGATCATCGGACGCTGGACATCGACATGCGAGAAATCAGCCTGGACCGCTTGCGCACACTGGTCGCCATTGCGGACCGCGGCTCATTTGCCGATGCCGCGCGTGCACTGAACTTGTCGCCGCCCACGGTGAGCCTGCATATCGCAGAACTGGAAGACCGCGTCGGCGCGCCGCTCTTGTCGCGCAAGCGCGGGCATGTGAAGCCATCGGCAATTGGCGAAGTGCTGGTCGAACGCGCGCGTCGGCTGCTGGCCGACGCAGAGCAGGCACTGGACGATATCCAGCGCCAGGTGCGGGGGCTCGAAGGACGCGTGCGGCTGGGTGCGTCGACGGGTGCGATTGCGCACCTGTTGCCGCAAGCCCTGGACGTGCTGCGCCAAAGCCACCCGGCAATCGACATTCACGTGGCGGTGCTCACGTCTCAGGAAACCTTGTCCCAGCTGGCGGATGGCACGATCGACATCGGGCTGGTCGCCTTGCCGCAACCCCCGGTGGCCGGACTGACGATCAAGCCTTGGCGTCACGATCCCGTGATGGCCTTCGTGCCAGCGCATTGGCAATGCCCTGCTCGCGTCACGCCCGAATGGCTCGCGGCCCAGCCGCTGATTCTGAATGACGCGACCACACGGCTTTCACGTCTGACTGCGGAATGGTTTGCAAACAAGGGGCTGCATCCCGAGCCCCGCATCCAGCTCAACTACAACGACGCGATCAAGAGTCTGGTCGCGGCAGGTTATGGCGCCACGCTGTTGCCGCATGAGGCGACTGCACCGCCCCCCGACGCACGCATCGTCATGCGGCCGCTGCGCCCCGCCCTGTGGCGCAAGTTAGGTATCGCGCACCGTGCGGGGCACGTGGAGCGTTCCACCCAGCACGTGCTCGATGTGCTGAAGGATCTCCAGCTGGCCTAGGTGGACGCGTCCGGGTCAAGGTTTGTCGCGCGCGCTCAATGCCCGTGCCGAGGCCTGGATAGCCTCGATCAACGACGTCATGTCGACGCCGACCATCTTGCCCTCGTCCTTCACCACCTGGCCGCCCACCAGCACGGTGTGCACGTTCTCTGGCCGTGCCGAATACACCAGCAGCGCCGCAGGGTCTTGCTCGATGAAGGGTCCGAGATTCATGGACCGCATGTCGATCACCTGCAGATCGGCCCACTTTCCCTTGGTGACGGTGCCGATGTCGTCGCCCATGCCGAGGGAGATCGCGCCTTCGCGGGTGGCAAGTTCCAGCAGACGGCGCGGCGATGCAGCGGTTTCGTCGCGGGCCGCGCCGGTGTCGGTGAGCGCCGCCAGGCGCATGGTGCCGAACATGTCGGCAGCCCCCGCCAGGGCCGTGCCGTCGATACCCAGACCCTGGCGCTTCACGCGCGCAAAATGCGACACCCGCGTCAGGCCATAACCCACGCGCTGTTCGGTCAAGGGCGTCAAAGCCAGGCTGGCGCCCGCACGGTTGAGCGCATCGAGCTGATCGGGCCTGGCGTCGGTGGCGTGCACCACTTGCATGTCAGGGCCGAGCAGTTTGCGCGCGATCAAGGCATCGAACATCTTGATGGCCTGGTCGCCCGTGCCGCTCAGGTGCACCGACACCGGCACGCCCAGGCGCCGCGCACCCGCCAGTTCCTCAAGCTTGATGGTCCAGGCCTGCTTGTCGTCCAACTTGGGCGGCAGGCGCCAGGCCAGGCCAACACTCAGACGCGCGCCCGGGTCTTGCCGCGTCAAGTCGGCGTGCAGCGCTTCCAGGTGCGGCAGGTCGACCCGGTCAGGCGTGGTCTTGCTTTGCGCGCCGTACAGCATGCGTCCACGCACCTTGGCGTCGCGCAGTCCGGCAAGCGCCGCGTCGGCGTGGCTGCGATCGCGCACGTTGTCGAAGAAGTCCACCACCGTGGTGATGCCGCCCGACAGGCCCTCGATCGCGCCCGCCCGCACGCCCAGCCGGGTGTCCTCCGGGGTATACAGCGCGCCCAGTCGATTGGTGACCGGGAAGAATTTGCCAGCCTGCGTATTGTCGTAGCGACCGCGCAGCTGCGTGATCCACAGGTGCGAATGCACATCGACAAAGCCAGGCAGGACCACCCTGCCGCCGCCCGCAATCACACGTGTGTTGGCGGGAATCGCCAGGTCCCGGCCTACGTCGGTGATGCGACCGCGCTCCACCAGCACATCGGCGATCGGCAGATCACCCACGGCTGGGTCCATGGTCATCACATAGGCGCCGCGAATCAGCAGCGCGTCGGTGTCTGCGGCCTGGGCACTCAAACTGGTGGTGGTCGCCACGATTGCCATGGTGGTCATCGTGGGCAGCCACCCGCGCATCATCGTCAGCACGTGCATCGGTACTCCTTGGAAATTGCGTGTACCGGCACGCCCATCAAGATGTCAGCGTGCCCGCAAACCAAGACCGTAGCGGATGCGGACCTGGGCCGCCAATAAAGAAACATAAGCTGCAAATTCGACGATCTCTTCCATCACCTGCATCTGCGGCCTGGGCAGCTCGAACGTATACCAGCCATGTCCCTCGGCGTTGGCGAAACCAATATGGTGATGACGCTCAATGCCATTGCAGCAAGGGAAACTGGCGCCCGCGACCGGTTGTTCTCAGGGCTTGCCGAGGAAGTCCATCTTGCCCAGCGGCACGCCATTGGCACGCAGAATCGCGTAGGCAGTCGTCAGGTGGAAATAGAAGTTCGGCAGCGCAAAGGTCAGCAGATACGCTTGCGCGGTAAACGGCGTGGGCACGCCGCCCAGCTTGATCTCGATCACGCGGTCAGCGCCGGCGTTGATCAAGGCCGAATCCACGCTTTTCAGAAAATCGACCGTCTTGTCGATACGCGCCTTGAGCTGTTCGATGGTGGTTTCATCATCGGCGAAGCTGGGTATGTCAATACCAGCCAGGCGCGCGGCGCAGCCCTTGGCAGCGTCGGTGGCGATCTGTATCTGGCGGGCCAGCGGGTACATGTCGGGCGCCAGGCGGGCCTCGACCAGCGTTGCTTCGTCAGCACCGCTGAGCGCCACATGTGCTGCTGCCTTGTCGAGCAGACCCGACAGATTGTCGAAACCACGCAGGAAAACCGGAATGGAAGCTTGATAGTAGGAGAGAGACACGGGATACCCCTGGCTGATGAATGCCAGCACTCTATGCGCCTTGCCGCACTCGGTCAACGCAGCAGATGCCACGCGCTGCACACATTTTTTACCAAGGCGTCATAGCCTTCTGACAGCCCACCCGCTACAACCTCGACTCCTTCTCCTGGAGTCTGATCTTGGCCAATCGAAGCTATCTGTATTCCTGCAATATGGTTCCGGGCACCGACACCGGTGCTGTCGCACGCAAACGCATCGGGCTCTCAGAGTGGAACTGGGAAACGCCGCTGGTCTTCCGGCTGCTGCTGTCGGGCAACCCGCGCGTGTGCCGGTCCACCATCTGGGATCTGGAGGAAGAGATCGCCATCGTCGGCGACTACGCGCAAGGCGTGGAAAAGCTGCGCGGCTTCCTGGCCCGCATCACCTTGCCGGAGGCCCAGCCGCTGATTGCCGAGGCCTTGACCTTCCTGGAAGACGAGGCCAATCGCCAAGCGTGGATCGTGCTGGAATCCGGCGAGCTCTACGACATGGAAGACAGCGACATGGCGGAACTCAACCTCGAGATGCTTGCCAGCATCCAGGATGTGGACAGCGAGGCGGAGGCCATGCTGACGGCCCTGCAACCCGGTTCGCAAGGCGGCCCCGACAGCGCGCACGCGTCTGCAGAAGCCGCGCTTGCCGAGCTGGGCCTGGGAAATTGGTCCAACGTGCTTTACTTCGACCTGACTGACTGACCCCATCGACTGGCCTTATCCACTGACCTTACCCACTGACCCCACCTGCGAGACGCCCCATGATCGAAGTCCATCACCTGACCGAATCGCGCTCGCGCCGCATTACCTGGCTGCTTGAAGAGCTCGGCCTCGACTACGCGCTGGTGCTGCACACGCGAGATCCAGAAACGCGCCTGGCGCCGCCGGCATTGCAGGCCATCCACCCGCTGGGCAAGGCGCCGGTGATTCGCGATGGTGATCAGGTCGTCTTCGAATCTGGGGCGATCATCGACTATCTGGTGCGTCGCTACGGCAAGGGCCGCTTTGCGCCTGCCATCGATACGCCGGACTACACGCGCTATATGGAGTTCCTGCACTACGCAGAAGGCTCTGCGATGCTGCCGCTGCTGATGCAGCTGTACACCCGGCGACTGGGCGATGCCGTGGCGCCGCTGCAGCCGCGCATCGACAGCGAGATGCAACGCCACCTGGGCTTCCTGGACCGCGAACTGGCCGGCAAGGAATTCTTCGTGGGCGATCAGCTTACCGGTGCGGACATTCAGCTGTCCTTCGTCGCCCAGCTGGCAATTCGTTTCTGCGGGCCAGATGCCTATCCCAACCTGACCGCCTATGTCGCGCGCATCGAGGCGCGGCCTGCGTATCAGCGCGCGATTGAAAAAGGCGGTGCCTGAGCATCAGCGGGCATCCCCGGTTTTCTGCTTCCTGTTTCCTGCTCTCCGTTTCCTGCCATCCCCACTGAGTCCACCATGCACGACATCACGATCTATCACAATCCCGCCTGCGGCACCTCGCGCAACGTCCTGGCCATGATCCGCAACAGCGGCATCGAACCGACCGTCATCGAATACCTGAAGACGCCACCCAGCCGCGAAACTCTGAAAGGCCTGATCGCTGCGATGGGCGTGCCAGTGCGCGAGGTCGTGCGCGACAAAGGTACGGTGTATGAAGAACGTGGACTGGCCAACCCGGCCCTGAGCGACGACGAGTTGCTGGACGCCATGATCGAAGACCCGGTGCTGATCAACCGGCCCATCGTGGTCAGCGAAATCGGCACGCGCCTGTGCCGTCCTTCAGAAAAAGTGCTGGACCTGCTGCCGCCCCAGCAAGGCAGCTTCACCAAGGAAGACGGTGAAGTCGTGGTCGATCAGGATGGCAAGCGTGTCTGACCCGACATCCGCAGCGGGCACGTCCTTCGAGGACAGGCACCGGGCCGACATCAACGGCGCGCCTGGGGCCACCGCTATCGCCGCGACCCTGGCAGACCTGCCCAGCCTGGACGCCACTCACTTCGCACGCCCCGACCTGGACCGCTTGTCGAGCCAGGCCCGCGCCACCCACGCGCCGCGCTTCCTGCTGCTCTACGGCTCGCTGCGCGATCGGTCGTTCAGCCGCATGGCCGTCGAAGAAGCCGCGCGCCTGCTGCAAGCCCTGGGCGGCGAGACCCGCATTTTCGATCCGCGTGATCTGCCGCAGCCCGATGGTGCACCGGACGACCATCCCAAGGTGGTGGAATTGCGGGCATTGGCAGAATGGGCCGAAGGCATGGTGTGGTGTTCGCCGGAACGCCACGGCGGCATGACTGGCATCATGAAGACCCAGATCGACTGGATTCCGCTGGTGTCGGGCGCGATCCGCCGAACCCAGGGCAAGACACTGGCGGTAATGCAGGTGTCCGGCGGCTCGCAGTCCTTCAATGCGGTGAACCAGTTGCGCCTGCTGGGCCGCTGGATGCGCATGCTGACGATCCCGAACCAGTCCTCGGTCGCCCAGGCCTTCAAAGAGTTCGACGAAGCAGGCCGGATGAAACCGTCGGCCTATTACGACCGCATCGTCGACGTGATGGAAGAACTGATGAAGTTCACCTTGCTGACGCGCGATGTCGCGCCCTACCTGGTGGACCGTTACAGCGAACGCAAGAAGCCGGGTTCTTGATGTAGCGGACGGGCTGAGCCGGCGTCAGGTCGGCAGCCCGCCTTGGCAATAGCTGCTTAGCGGGTCAACCAGAGCCCGATGCCCAGCACCACGGCATGCGCGACAAACGCGTAATAAAACAGCGTGCGCGAACTGGCCGCCATGTCCTGCAAGGTCTCGCCAATGCGCTGGGCCAGCAGGCTGCGCAGGATCGGATCTTGGGCAGCACCCGATGTCGCATCGGGAGAAGCTGACACATCTGTCGCCAGCCTCGGGGTGTCCACGCCAGCCCCCAGCCCAGCCTCGTTACGCATCTGCTGCCACTGGACAAAGATCTCCGGCAGCGGCAGGCGCTCCAACACCATGCGGATGGCCGTGCGCCCGACCTTGCTCTCGCCCAGCACCGGCGCAAGCTGCTTGCTCAACATATCGACAGATAACCAGTCGGACGTCTTCTGCAAGGTCTGGTGGGTGCGCGGCATGGCTTCGATGCGACCCGCAATCGCGCCACCCAGTCGCAGTGCCAAGGTGTCGCCATGGGCGATCGCCACTTGCTCGACGGCGCGGCTGCGTGCACGCGCCACGCCCAGCACCACATACAGCGGAATGAAGGCCAGCAACAGCAAGGCCACCACGATGGGCGGCGATGTCAGGAACGCCATCACGACGCCGACACCGTCCGCGCGCATCGGTGGCATGCCATGGCGGATCAGCTGGACCAGGTAGTAATAGAACACGCCCCCGCCCAAGACCAACGCGAGCAGTCCGCTTTTGATGACCGACATCGTGAAGGCAGCACCGGCTTTCAAGCCAGTGCGTGCGATGGACGGCGGCGCGGCGGGGTTTGACGACATAGAGAGACTCCAGACAGGTGACAGGGCCCCTCACAGGCGGCGCCCGACACTATGCCGCAGCGCTGTCCAGCTTGCGCAGGTGGGTGTGTAAGGCACCGTGTCAGGGTTGTCTCGATGTGGCTATCGAATGTGCCGGCGCAGATCTGCCATGCGTCAATGCGATCGCAAGTCCGACAGGAACTTCTGCGCCCGCGCGCTTTGCGGCGCAGAGAAGAACGCATCGGGGCTGCCGGTTTCCACGATGGCGCCGTGGTCCATGAACCAGACTCGGTCGGCCACTTCACGCGCAAAGCCCATTTCGTGGGTCACGCACATCATGGTCATGCCATCGCGGGCCAACTGCTTCATCACCTGCAGCACCTCGCCGACCATCTCGGGATCGAGCGCGCTGGTCGGTTCGTCGAACAGCATGGCGGGTGGGTCCATTGCCAGCGCGCGGGCAATCGCCACCCGCTGCTGCTGGCCGCCCGACAATTGGCCGGGATAGGCATCCGCCCTGGCCGCCAGGCCGACCCGTTCCAGCAGCGCCACCGCACGCTCGCGCGCCTCTCGCCGGCTCTTGCGCAAGACGGTGGTGGGCGCAAGCGAAATGTTCTCGGCGACCGACAAATGCGGGAACAGGTTGAAGCTCTGGAACACAAAGCCCACCTGGCTGCGAAAGCGGTTCACGTCGATGCTGGGCGCATTCACGTCCTTGCCGTCAAATTCGATAGTGCCGCTCTGGATCGACTCCAGGCGATTCACCGTACGAATCAGCGTCGACTTGCCCGAGCCGGACGGCCCGCACACAACCACCACCTCGCCACGTGCAACCTGGGCATCGATATCGGACAGCGCGTGGTAATCGCCGTACCACTTGTTCACCTGCTTGAAGGAAATCATCGCGGCGTGGCTTGCATTCGAAGTCATGGGCATTCCGTTCAGGGTCGGGAGGGCGTGTCGGTCAACACCGGCGTGGCGCTCCGCACGGGCCGGCGGCTCGGCGTCACACCAGCGCGGCGGCGGGCAATGCGCCGTTCCAGTTCACGGGCAAGCTGCGTCAGGGCAAAGCACAGCACGAAGTAAGTGGCGGCAAGAATCGCGTAAACCTGGAAGGGCTTGGTCAGCAGCGTGCTGCTGACCTGGCTGGCCGCAAACGTAAGTTCGTTGACGCCGATCACATAGCCCAGCGAGGTTTCCTTGATGGTGGACACGAACTGGCTCAGCATGGCAGGCACCATGTTGTAGAGCGCCTGCGGAAGAATCACCTTGCGCATAGTCTGGCCGTAGCTCAGGCCGACCGCGCGTGCCGCTTCGGTCTGGCCGCTGGACAGGCCTTCGATCCCGGCACGCACCACTTCAGCCAGATAGGCCGCCTGGTAGATCACCAGGGTGATGAGCATGGTGGTGAAACCGCTCACCGCCTGACCGGTCAATACCGGCAGGAAAAAGTAGACCCAGAAAATGAACATCAGCAGCGGCACACCGCGCACCAGATAGACCAGCGTGGTGGCGGGCCAGCGCAGCCAGGCAAACGGGCTCATGCGCGCCAGCGCAATCGCAACGGCAAGCGGAAACGCCAGCGCAATGCCGAGCACCGACAGCACAAAGGTCAGCACCAGGCCGCCCACCGGGCCGTTGGGATACTGGCCGATGAGCAACAACAAGCCGTGGTCGGCCAGGATGGAAAAGATATCGCTCATGTCATCGGGTCCTGATGCGATAGCGGTGTTCCAGCGCAGCACCGCCGGCCATGATCAGCAGCGAGATGGCCAGGTAGACCATCGTGGACAGCAGGTAGACCTCGATCGTGCGAAAGGACTGGCTCTCGATCTCGCGGGTGACGTAGGTCAGCTCGGCAACGCCAATCGCCATCGCCAGGCTGGTGTTCTTGAAGATCAGCACCGTGTGGTTAACCATGGTGGGCAGCGCAATGCGCGCCGCCTGCGGCAGGATCACCAAGCGCGCTGCTTTCAAATAGCTCAGGCCAAGCGCGCGCGACGCCTCGTACTGCGAGCGCGGAATGGCGCGCAGCCCGCCACGCAAATCCTCGGACAGATAGGCCGCCATGCACAGGCCGACCGCAATCACGGCGAACATGAACTCGCCGCCGACCGCATTGGCCCAGGCCTGCACGCTTTCCGGCAGCAAGCTGGGAATGCCGAAGTACCACAGGAATATCTGCACCAGCATGGGCACGTTCTGGTGATATTCGACGTAGGCAGCCACCGCCGCCTTGCACAGGCGGCTGTCCGTCATGCGCATCAGGGCCAGCACGGTGCCCAGCACTGCTGCCAGCAGCCAGGCCAGCGCGGTGAGCTCCAGCGTGGTGACCACACCGTGGCCGATCCATTGCGGGTAGTCGCCGCGCGTGAGCACGGAAAAATCCAGATCCAGCTTCATTGCTACATTCCAGGTCGCGTCAGTCGATCATGCTTGCTGACCACGTTTCTCGACCTTGGCGGGCGGCGAATACGCCGCCCGCCAAGGCGCGTCATCAACCCTTGATCGGGGCGACCTGGAACTCGCGACGCATGCCGTACTGGCTGCCTGTGCCCAGCCACTTGTCGAAGATGCCGTTCACCGCGCCGGACTGATCCAGTTTGCGCAGCGCGCCATTGACCTGTTCGATCAGTGCGGTTTCATTCTTGCGCATGCCGATGCCCCAGGCTTCGAGCATCAGCGGCTTGTCGATGATGTCGATGGGGGTGGATGTCTCGGACTGCTGCTTGTATTTCACCAACACCAATTCCGACAGCGCCAGGCCATCGACCTTGCCAAGCTGCAAGGCGAGGAAGGCAGAAGGCGCATCCTGGAAGGTGACCGGCATCGCCGTGGGAATTACCTTGCGCACGCCCATCTCGGAGGTTGATCCCTTGATTGCACTGACGCGCTTGACGCCCAGCTGATCGAGTTCCTTGATCCCCGACGCGCGGCGCACGGCAACCTTCTGCAAACTGGCGAAATAGCTGTCGCTGTACGCAATCTGTTCCGCCCGTTCAGCCGTCCAGCCCAGGTTTGCCGCCAGGATGTCGACGCGTCCTTGCTGCAACTCGGTAATGCGGGCAGACACGGCAACCAGGCGAAGTTCCAGCTTCACGCCCAGGCTGTCGGCGATCGCCTTGCAGAAATCCACGTCGTAGCCCTGGATCTCGCGGGTTTGCGGGTTCGGGAAACTGAAGGGTTCCGCGGTGCCCAGCGTGCCGCACACCAGGGTGCCCTTCGCCTTGATGTCGGCAAGCTGGTCGGCCGAGGCCGCGTGGGCGAACAAGGTCAGGCAGATGGCGGCAGTGCCGCTCAGGATGAATCGACGCATGGTGCTTGTCTCCAGTTCTTGATTTTTGTGGGCAGTGCGAAGCGGGTAATCGGGGCTTGAGGTCAGTACGTGCAGATCACGTGCAATCAGCGACCGCGCGTGCAATGGCCAGGCAGCCTGCGTCGATCTCGTCCATCGACGTGGCAAAGGACAGCCGCAAGTGCGATGGCAGGCCATAGGACGCGCCGTCGATGGTTGCGACGCCCACGTGTTCCAGCAGGTAGCGCATCACATCCACCTCGTTGACCAGCACGGTGCCTGCCGGCGTGCGGCGGCCAAGCAGGCCCGCCACGCTGGGGAAGACGTAGAACGCGCCGTCGGGTGCCTGGCAATCGATACCGTCAATCTTGTTGAGCGCTTCCACGATGCGATCACGTCGCTCGGCGAAACGCGCCACGGCGTCGCTTACGCATTGCTGCGGTCCTTCCAGCGCCGCCACGGCCGCAGCCTGGCTGGCCGCGCACGCGCACGAGGTGCTTTGCGACAGCAGCAAGGTGATGGCATCGATCAAGGGTTTGGGACCGGCGCCGAAACCGATGCGCCATCCGGTGAAGGCATAGGTCTTCGACAAGCCATTGACCACCAGCGTGCGCGATGCAAGCTCGGGCGCAACATCCAGCGGGGCCACGTGACGCGCACCGCCATAGACGAAGTGTTCGTAGATCTCGTCGGTCAGCAGCCAGACCTGGGGATGAGCAAGCAATACCTTGCACAACGCGTCCAGTTCGCTGCGCGAGTACACCGCCCCGGTGGGGTTGTTGGGCGTGTTGAGCACCACCCACCGCGTGCGCGGCGTGATCGCCGCCGCCAGCGACTGGGCGCTCAGCTTGAAACCTGCGTCGGCGCCAGCCGTCACGATCACTGGCGTGCCACCATTTATCGCGACCATATCCGGGTACGACACCCAGTACGGTGCCGGCACGATGACCTCATCGCCCTCGTTGAGCGTGGCAGCGAATGCGTTGTAGATGATGTGCTTGGCACCGCAACCCACCACCACTTGCGAAGCCGGCACAACAAAGCCGTTCTCGCGTGCCAGCTTGCCGGCGATCGCGTTTCGCAGTGCGGGCGTTCCCGCCGATGCGGTGTAGCGCGTATGCCCTTGGGCCAGAGCCACTGCGCCTGCCTCGACGATGTGCGGCGGCGTGGGGAAGTCTGGCTCACCAATGGTGAAATCGATGATGCGACGTCCGGCTGCGCGCAAGGCATCGACACGGACCTTGGCCGCCATGCTGGGCGAGGGCTTGACCGTGGAAAGACGGTTGGCGAGCAGCAGATTCATAGTGTTTTCCATCACGGGTTCACAGGCCATGGGCCGACAGCGTCGTCGACAGCCAGCTTTGTTCGACGCGGCCAGTCAGGATCTCGGCCTTGATGGCGTCTTCTTTGGCCACGGTGGCGGCAACCGCCGTCAGCAGGCGCTCGGCGTCTGCCTGCGGGAAGGTCACCACCCCGTCCTCGTCGCCGACCACCAGGTCACCCGGCGACACGACCTGCCCGCCGATGCTGACCGGAACGTTGATCGCGCCCGGCCCCAGTTTGTAGGGACCGCGATGCGTCACGCCGCGTGCATAGCAGGGGAAATCCGCTGCGTGGAAGGCAGCGCTGTCGCGAATCGCGCCGTCGATCACCAGGCCGGCGCAACCGCGCTCGATGGCGTAAAGCATGATCAGTTCGCCCACCAGCGCGTTGTCCTCGTTGCCTGCGCCGTCGATCACCAAGACGTGACCCGGCTGCAAGTCCATCAAGGCGCGATAGATCAGCAGGTTGTCGCCCGGTCGCGCCTTCACGGTATAGGCCGTGCCCACCAGCTTGCGTTCGCGATGAAAGCGCTGCAGGCCCACGATGCCGCTCATGCGCTGCAGGTTGTCGCTCAAGTGCGGGGTCACGACGTCTTGCAGTGCGCTGACGATTCGACTCAGCGCGAGCGGCGGCGCCGGATGGATGGTGAAGGATGCTTCTGACACGGAGACTCCGAGGCGGATCGGCGGGTGCGATCCCATGTCAGGAATTGTGGAACTTCCCTCGCACGCAAAAAAGCGATATTTTTATATGCAATAACAGTCCAAAAAGCGATCAATGGCGGTGCACGTAGCCGACCCTGCACCATGATGACGTTCAAGCAACTCGAAGCGCTTTACTGGATTGCCCGCCTGGGCAGCTTTGCCGCCGCGGCTGCCCGCCTGCACACCACCCAGTCGGCCGTGTCCAAACGCGTGCAGGAACTGGAGTCGGAATTCGACACCCAGTTGTTCGACCGCGGCCAGCGCCATGCGCGGCTGACGGACAAGGGCGAAGAGATGGTGGCCATTGCTGAGAAGCTGCTCAAGCAACGCGACACAGCAATCGAACAGTTCGGCCGTCCGGACGTCTTGCAACGGCGCTTTCGTGTCGGGGTGACCGAACTGACCGCGCTGACCTGGCTGCCGAAACTGGTGGCGGCCATCCAGCTGCACTACCCCAAGGTCACCCTGGAGCCGGACGTGGACATGAGCATGAAGCTTCGGGACAAGCTGCTGGCCGACGAAGTCGACCTGATCGTGGTGCCCGACGGCGTGCTGGACTCGCGCTTCGCCCACGAAAGCCTGGGCACGGTCGAAAACGCCTGGATGTGCAAACCCGGCCTGGTGCCCACGCGCAAGGTCTTGCGTGTGCACGAACTGGCCCGCCTGCCGCTCTTGACGCAGGGCGACCGCTCGGGCACCGGCGTGAACTACATGCGCTGGTTCCACAGCCTGGGCGTACAACCCGAAAGCACCATCAGCAGCAACAGTCTGATCGCCTTGCTGGGTCTGACGGTTTCGGGGCTGGGCGTGAGTTACCTGCCACGTTCATGCATGGAACCAATGCTGAAGAACGGCTTGCTGAGCGTGGTGCGCACCAATCCGCCCTTGCCCAGCATCCGCTACGTCGCGATGTACAAGCGCGATGTCCAAAGCCCATTGACCGCGTCGATCATCATGCTGGCCCAGGAGTGCTGCGATTTCACGCGCATGTTCCAGACGCCGCAACAGTAGCCACCAATAGTCATTTGGCTTACCCAAAGCTGGGCGATACTAGCCGGCACCCGCCAATGCTCGCGCACCCATGCGCTGCGCCGACTGCGGGCCAAGGAGACGTTCGTGCACTTCCTGATTCCCCGCCATGCCGTACTTGCCCTCGCCTTT
>Ga0265798_10005439_pt1 | contig 17130 bp, 21 predicted proteins | sample P3T30metagenome_FD_192430 | JGI IMG/M metagenome (GOLD analysis project Ga0265798, IMG submission 192430) | Plant litter microbial communities from East Loma Ridge, Irvine, California - P3 T30 | ecosystem: Environmental > Terrestrial > Plant litter > Unclassified | place: USA: California... | reverse complement strand
AAAGCAGCGCTTGAGCATTACGACGGCGCTCGTGCACGGCCCGAAAGTATTCTTCCTGGACGAACCCACGACAGGCCTTGACCCGCAGGCACGCCGCAATCTGTGGGAACTTATCGAGAAGGTGCGTGACAAAGGTATCAGCGTCATCATGACGACGCACTACATGGACGAAGCGGAAATTCTTTGCGACCGTATCGCCGTGATGGACAAAGGCGAAATCGTCGCGCTTGATACGCCGCGCAATCTCATTACGCAGCTGCTTGCGCGCGGGTTTAAGAAGCCGCAAGAAGTTCAGCAGGCCAATCTTGAAGACGTCTTCATCGACCTCACCGGCAAAGCGCTTAGGGAGGGGCAATAACATGGCTCGGCAACGACAAACGCTTCGTCAACAGCTGTATACCGTTCGCGTATTCGCTAAAGCCAATACCCGTCGCTTCTTCCGCGATCGTTTGGCACTTTTCTTTACCGTCGGTTTTCCGCTCATCTTCTTGTTCGTCTTTGGCGGCTTGAACAGCGGCAGCACCAGCGTTTCTTTCAACGTAGCGATCATCAATCACTCCGATTCTCAGATTGCCAAAGATTTTGTCAGCGGCTCTGAAAAAGGCGGCGTACTCAAGGTGGACAAAGAGGTGAAGAATCTTGACCAGGCAAAAGAAAAAATGAGCCGTTCAGAAATCGACGCGACAATCGTCCTGCCAAAAGACTTCGGAACGCCTAAAGACGGCGAATCGTATCCGAGCGGCCAAGCAGAAATCATTTATACGCAAAACAACCAGTCGTCAGCATCTGCGCTGACATCGGTACTTAATTCTGAGTTCAAGGGCGTGAACGACAAGCTGGTACCGTCCGTAACACCGTTTACAGTCAAGGGTACCCAGTTGAATGAGCGCAGTCTGTCATCATTCGATTACGTATTCGCCGGCCTGCTCGGCTTCTCGCTGATCGGCATGGGGATCTTCGGTCCGGTTAACGTCTTCCCTGAACTCAAAAAAATGGGCATCCTTCGTCGCCTCAGTACGACGCCGCTGCGAGTGTGGCAGTATTTCTTGTCGACCGTCATCGGCCAAGTTGCTATTGGTGCCGTCAGTTTTGCCGTCATGTTTATCGTCGCGATCACTGTCTTCCATTTGCACGTGGTGGGGAACTGGTTCGAATTGTCCGCATTCTTGCTGCTCGGTATGGTCACGATTCTCGGTATCGGGCTTGCGCTCGGTGGGTGGGCTAAAAACGAACGGCAGGCCGCGCCGCTTTCGAACGTGATCGTTTTCCCGATGATGTTCCTTTCCGGCACGTTCTTCCCACGCTACCTCATGCCCGAGTGGCTCCAGAACGTATCGGCATTCTTGCCATTGACGCCCATCATTGACGGTATCCGCCTCATCGCGACTGAAGGAAAGCATTTCATCGATATCTTGCCGCAGATCGGTTTGATCGGCGCCTGGATTATTGTCATCTATCTCATTGCTTTCCGCGTCTTCCGCTGGGAATAGAAGATACCCGATTGACGCGGAATCTCTCCTCGTGGTATAAAAGAAATCTATTATGTCAGAAACACTGCAAGCAGCGCAGAACGAAGACCCTCTCCCCATACGCCCGCGTGCTCTGTTCGGAGTTACCGAATACGGCACGCTTGATTTCGACCATGACCATCCGCATACCGTCGGCGAACTGGTCGTCACTGATGAGCGGGACCCTTTTCGTTGGCTTGCGACCCAGGTGAACGTCTTGGCGCCCATGACCGAAAACGGGAAGCACGTATTATGGGGCCTTTACCGTGCGAATGGCAACGTGCCGGCTACCTCGGGCGACGTCAAATGGCGTGACGAAGTACTCGCGTTGGAAGATACGGTCCCCGTGGCATCAAACAATGACTGGACGTATATTCACAAGTACCAGCAATATCTGCACGAGCTGGACGAAAGAGACAAAAAGCTGCGTGCATCAAAACATGCCGGTGAGCCGGAGAGGCGCTTGAACGAACCCGACAGGGAATTTGTTGCGATGATCGTGAAGAGTTACGTCAGCCATATGCGAAACGAAGTGAATGTTCGAAAAACAGTTGATTGACATTTTATTATGTTTATGCTATTATAAAATTATATGACGGAACACGAACCGCTGAAAACCGACTCTCGTAGCTACGAATCGAGTGATGGTGACGTGTTGCCACTTGATGTTTTCGAGGCAGAACCAACGGTAGTCGATACTTCGGAATACATGCTTCGCCCAGTATCTCCCGGTGAGATAGTCGGACCTCACGACCGTGCCATTCAAAAAGCTTTGGCCGAACAGGCGTTATTATATGCTGCACCGGAAAAGTCAGAGACGCCTGAAACGTTAAGCGTACCTGAAGCGCTGTCGCTGCTGTATCACGAGCACGGTTTCTATCCTCATGATAACGTCGAAAAGAATACCATGGTTGCCGTACTGGGGCGTTCGGACGAACCTATTCCTCTCATGTCGTATTTTCTAGAGATTCAAAAAGCCAGGGGCAAATCATTCAACAAGATCCTTCACAACAGGACGGAAAAAGATCTTTCAGAAACATCCGTTCAGAACATACGGCAAGAAAGAACTGAGTATGAAGTGAAAGCATTGAAACACATCACGAGAGATATGATTCATTATGCGGAGATCGCAGCAAAGGACGCGTCTTTTGCGCGTATCCTTGATGCGGAACTCGTGCGTCGTGGCGCTGGCGATACGTTGACCAGTACGTTTACTGAAGATGAAATCAATCAGAATGGCGAATTGCGTCGGGGGCTCACTTCACTGGCGCGACGAGCTGAAGTCGGACGCTTTGCAAAAGGCATGGCAGGGAATCCTCTTGGTAAAAACGACGGTATCGATAGCGTAAAGTTTCACGATAGGACCAAACGTATCATGGAAGACCTTCAGACTCTTTCATTAGAAGAGTTACAGAAGGGAAACAATGCGCTTATTGATGAAGAAGGCCACCGTTTCGAATACTGGCGCTCAATGATTGAGCAGTCCACTCTCCATAACGGCATTGCAACCCAAGCCCGTGAAGCACTCGTAAAGCTAGACAAGCTTCGTCCGCGCGATCACACCGTTACCCGTTAGCAAATTATTCCGATTGTTCGTGCTGTCGAATTTTACCAGTATGCACCACGAAGTTTGTCCGTGAATAGGTGACGTAGCCTTCTTTTCGCAACTTCAGCAGTTCCATTGACGTCGTTTCACGCGTCGATCCTATAAGGTTGGCAAAATCAGCATGCGTCAAACGCAGGCCGTGCGCGATCAAGTCCACGTTGTCGTCACCACTCAGCCGGGCGGCAACGTACAGTAACGTCAGCAGTAATTTTTCACGCACGGATGACGTGTCGAGCGCATCAATGTGGAGTAGCAGGTCATCGTGGTGATCAGACATGCCGCGAGCAATTTGCGCCATCAGTGCCGGCGCTTCAAACGCCTCTTTAATGAACGCTTGTTTGTCTATTTGGTAATAAGTACCATCTGTCAGCGCAGTATAGAAAAAATGAACGTTTCCTTGTTTTGCGAAAAGCTTCTCGATAGGCACCAGGTCGTAGCGGCCCGCGATCCAAAGCAGCCGCTCCACGCCTTCGTCACTGATGGAAGTGATTTTGACAAAGCCCGTGCGCAATGCCATCAAGAAGCGAATCGCTTCGCCTTTTTGCAGGAGCGTTTCACCGCGCGTAAAGCTTTTCAAAGGGTAATTTTTGATATAATCCACGTAATCCATAGTATGTTCCTATTATACCGAAAGTTTGTAATATATCTTACATACCAAAACTGAGAATCGGCATAGAATGAACGTGTATTCGCAATAAATAAAGGAGAAACACATGGGTTACAGATTTATTCCCACAAAAGTACACGGAGCATTAGACTATATTGTCGCCATCGCATTGATTCTGGCACCTTGGATTTTCAACTTCGCCAATGTTGGCGGTCCAGCAGTCGTCATTCCAATCGTACTGGGTATCGGCTTGATTCTTTACAGCCTGTTTACGCGCTACGAATGGGGTCTCATCAAGGTTGTCGGCATGCCGGTTCACCTCGTATTTGACGTCCTCGCATCAGTATTCCTGATCGCGTCACCATTCCTGTTCGGCTTTGCCGACATGGCAGCAAACGTATGGCTTCCACACGTTGCCGTCGGTATCGCTGTCATCATTGTCGTGATTTTCACGCAGACGCAGCCAGGCACCACAGTCGAAGCGAACTAATCGCCGCAGACAAAGAAAAAACGCCGGAAGTGATTCCGGCGTTTTTATTATGAAATGAATTCTGGTGGGGCTGGAAGGAGTTGAACCTTCTACCAAGTGGTTATGAGCCGCCTGCTCTGACCGATGAGCTACAGCCCCGCACTAGGGTATTATAGCGTATTGCCGTGGTATAGCAATGCGCCAGTAGCGCTGTAACCAGGGGTGCGCTATAATAGCTACGAACCAAGGCGAACGCCATGCACAAAATAAACAGCCAAAAAATCATCTACCATATTCGCCACCGTTATTTGACGTTGAACAACGTCGTTATTTTGGCTGCGTTTTTAATAGCTGCCGGTTGGATATGGGGTTCGCTCGGTGTCATGCAGCGTAACTACACGCTTCAAAAAGACATCGATTTGAAAAGACAGCAACTCCAGCTCGTGCAGTTGCAACGGGATAATTTGGCGCTGCAAAAGAATTATTACGAAACCGCCGAATACCAAGAACTTGCCGTGCGCGATTCGCTGGGCCTCGTGAAACAGGGTGAAAAAGTATTGGTATTGCCGCCAAACAGCCAAGCGGCAAAAGATGCTGATGTCACAACGAAAACCGTTGCAACGACGAACAGACAAACCGCTTCAAACCTTGAACAGTGGGTGAATTTCCTGTTCGGCGGCTATAGCAAAAGCATAGAAAGGAAATAGGGGCGATGAACGACGATAAACACGATTCACTTGGGCCGATAGAATATGTATCGGAAGCGACGGAGTCGACGAACGAACATCATTACAGCGAGCAGCCGACAGAATATGTTCCGGTCGTCAAAGAACAAACAGCGCTGTCGATTTTCGGGCTCATTTTGGCGCTGCCGTTCCCGATCTTCACTCTTATTCTGTGGTCGACGCTTCATGCGCTCGAAGGGCAGGGCCAGGCGTTTGGACAGGGAGCGATGAATGCGGTCGTGCTGTATTTATTGCAGTTCTTCGTCGTGCCGCTGTTGTCTTTAGCGTCAATTATCATCGCATTCGTCGTGACTATCAAATCGCAAGCGATCGCTAAAAAGATCGGGTACGTATCGTTGGCGATTACGGGCGTTGGGCTGGTAATTCTCGGTATATTCTTAAACCACAGCTAAATTGAAAAATTGCTCAGATACTTTGTTTTAAAGAGAGCTTTATTGCCCGATAATTTTATACAGCACACGAATGTATGCCGATAGATCTTCTCGGCTGATGTCGTCGCGGCCGTAGAGCGTTCGGCGCAGTTCTTCGCGGAGGCCGGTTTCGATTTCTTCTATCATCGCATGGTGCCGTTCGTCAATCGTCACGACTTTGATACGATTATCTTCTGCTCGAGGCTGTTTGGTGACAAACCCTTTTGCTTCGAGGCTGGCGATTGCGTTCGTGGTGTAGGGGAGCGTCGTTTCAAGTACGCGGCGCAGGTCACCGATGGTCATGCCTGCAGAACCCGAATCGTAGACGTAGCCAAGAATAAACCATTGCATGCCACTGAGGCCGTATTGTTTTAAGTAGTCTGAGACGACGCGGTTCGTGACGCGATGAGCCGTCGCTTGGGCAACACCCGAATGATAAGTGCTGATGCGGCTCATGTCACGATCCGAAAAATGTGTGTCTTCAGTCATAAGTATCTTTACTATACGCTTAATAGTTAACCAAGTAAAGTTTTTATTTCGAAGCTAGAAAAGAGTGATGACTGGGTTATACCACGCAAGGGAGCGCTTGTTTGTCGCACAGAACCGCAACGTCGGTCGACGCGTCAAGCTCGATGATTTCGCCGTCTACTTGTACCGCCGTTTTACGGACGGTTTTGGCATCGTAGTGCGAAACGCTTTTGTCTTCATGGACGCCGAAGAGCGACGTTTTGAAAAGGGTCAATAACAGACGCGCCCTATGTGTTTTGTGAAAAGAGGTAACTTCGAATTTGCCGTCAGTCAGGCTTGAAGGCGTTGAAATTTTCAAATATTTGGACATTTTGTCGACGTTGCTGCATATGACGCTGTCGTAACTTTGTTTTTTGCCATCGACGATCAAGCTGGTCGAACGCATACTTAAAAGTTCTTTGCCGACGATCCAAATTTGGTTGAAGACGTTCAATTTGTTTTGATTCAGCGCTCGGGCGACAGTCGGCGTCAGTCCGAACCCTGCATAGGAATGTCCGTAGCGTTCGATTTTTTTACCTCTTGAAGTGCCGATGACGCGGAGCACGTCAATGCGTTTGCTCGTACCGTTTTTGACGGCTTGCACGATATCGACAAAGTGTACGTTCGCGTGGTGATCGTTCGCGTTGCCGGCAGGCAGCAGCCCGGCAGTCGCTTTTGCTCCTTCGTTGTTGGCGCGCATGATGCCATTGACTACTTCGTTGTATCCGCCGTCGCCGCTGGAAGAGATGATCAGCGGAGTGGCAGTTCGTTTCGCATGGTCGAAGGCGATTTTTTCGGCGTGTCCCGCGTATTCAGTCGCTTTCAATAGTACTTTTTGGTCGGGCAGTTCATGGTTGATCGAACGCTTCAAATCAGACGCCAGCGTCTTGCTGGGTCCTGTACTGTTCGGGTTAAAAATGATTACGACGCTTGTATAGTGCATCCTTCAAGTATACTGGAATATAGATGAATGACGTTTTATTCGCCATCTGGTTTTTGCTTCCCGCTGCCTTTTCGAACGCAGCGCCGATTTTCAGTGCGAAAATACCGGCTTTGAAGCGATATGACACTCCGATGGATTTCGGCAAAGAATGGCATGGCCACCGTATATTCGGTGCCCACAAGACATGGCGCGGGTTGATCAGCGGCATTATCGTTTCGACGGTCGTGCTGTATGTCCAGCAGGTACTGTTCGTTCACACTGATTGGGCCAAAGCGCTCAGCGGACCGGTTGATTACGCAGCCCTGCCCGTGCTGCTGCTTGGGCCGGCATTTGCTATCGGAGCGCTCGGCGGCGACGCGATTGAAAGTTTTTTCAAGCGTGCGCTGCGCATCAAACCCGGCGGCTCGCTCATTCCTTTTGACCAGCTGGATTATATTATTGGCAGCGTGCTGGTCAGTCTCTTTTTCGTGATATTGTCACCTGCGCATTACGTGTGGATATTTATTATCTGGTTTGTCATGCACGTTGTTGCGAGCTACGTCGGGTACCTGCTGAAGTTCAAAGACGACCCGATATAGAGTTATCGTTGTCGGGCGTACTGTACGGCCGCGTATGCAGCCAGGAAGGTCGATACGGCCGCCAGCAAGTAGACGAACAATACGAAGGGATGGAAGACGGACAGGTCTAATGCCTTGGCGACAATGAAGCCGATCAGAGCGGCCCATAATGACGCCATACTCAGTTTGCCTTGGCGAGTCGGGTGCGTGCTGGCATTGCGTGCCTTTTTGTAGAAACTGATGAGCGTAATAACGACTTGGGGAACGAGTAGTATCGCCAGTACCCACCAGAAGGTGATCTGCGCGGCAAAGAGCGCGATGATCGTGAAGAGCGTGCCGAATTTGTCTGCAGCCGCATCGAAAATTTCACCCAAGGGGCTTTTCGTATTGGTTTTCTGTGCGACCGCTCCGTCAACGACATCAAGACCCCGGCCGACGGCGAGCAGAATCAAGCCGGTCCAGTAGTGCTCGCTGAGCAACAAGAACAATCCGAAGACGACGAGCCCGAGCCCGATAATCGTGATGACGTTCGGCGGCGTTAAGACCCCGCCGGTAGCGGCGGCGGTTTTTTGTATAAATGTACGCTCGGATGCGGGGATCGATTCCCAGTCCGGTTTTCCTGTTGTGCGGTGCAAATCCATAGGTATAGTATAAAGCAATGCAAAAGAGATTCCGCAGGGGAATCTCTTTTTATAATCTCTTGGTTGCGGGGGCAGGATTTGAACCTGCGACCTTGTGGTTATGAGCCACACGAGCTGACCGGGCTGCTCCACCCCGCGATACAAGATCTATAGTAACAGATGGGAAGGCGAATGACAAGGCATCTTGGCCGCCTTATACGAGGCGGTTTGCTGCGACGCGTATGGCTTCCGACCAGCTCAGGAAGGCGTGCGGCGTGTCGGCCAGCTGTGCGGCGGTCAGGTTGTGTTTGACTGCCAAGCCGATTTCGTGAATCATTTCGGCCGCACCGGGCGCGACGATCGTTCCGCCCAAAATAACGCCTTTTTTGTCGCACAGCAGTTTCACGAAGCCGTCGCGGAAGTCGGCCGTATTCGAACGGGCGATAATGTTCAGCGGCGCAATTGCTTTTTTCACGGGCAAATCGCGTTTGCGGCAGTCGTCTTCTGAAAGGCCGACGTGAGCGATTTCAGGCATGGTAAAGATGATGTTCGGCGTTGCGGTGTAATTCGGCGTAATCTTTGTTTTTTCGAAAAGGTTATGCACGGCAACACGGCTTTCGAGGATGGCGGTGTGCGTGTGGCTGGCACGTCCAAGGACGTCACCTGCGGCATAAATATGCTTGACGCTTGTCTGCAGGGTATCGTTCACTTCAATGCCTTTCGGGGTGAAAGCAACTGATGCGTTCTCGAGCCCGAGGTCAACGTTCGGTGCACGTCCGGCGGCAACTAGGATCTCGTCTGCTTTGACATATTTTTCAACGCCGCCACGTGAGATCAAAATTTTTTTGCTCAGGCCTTCCTTCACGACCGACAGTACCCGCGAATGCGTCAGGACGGAGACGCCTTTTTGTTCAGTCAGTACTTTTTCAAGCAGTTCGCCGGCTTCGCTGTCTTGTTTCGGGAGCAGGCGGCCGGCCTGTTCTGCGATGTACACCTTCGTGCCGAATGTTGCCATCAGCTGGGCAATTTCAACGCCGTGGCTTCCGCCGCCAATGATGAACAGGCTTTTCGGCGGACGAATCGCTTCCAAGATAGTGCGGGGAGTAAAGAAGGGAATGCTCGCCAGGCCTTGGATAGTGGGAGTGGTCCACGAGGAACCGGTGGCGATGAGGAAGTGGCTGGCTGAAAGATGCCGGCGATTGACGCTGATTTCATTTGGACTTAAGAAATGGGCGGTAGCATTGAAAGCAGAGATCCCATGGTTCTCGTAAAACTTACGGTTGCCAGCAGCACCGGTACGCTGGACGGCCAGTTCTTTCCAGGCGCGAATGGAAGGGTAATTGTAGCCCAAGGTGGAAGTACGAAGGCCGAATTTACCTGCGTGTCGTGCTTCGTCGTACAAATGTGCGACATGCAGCAGCGCTTTTGTCGGAACATCGCTCCAGTTGGGCGAGTCACCGCCGAAAGTGTCAGATTCGATAATGGCAACGCGTTTGCCGGCTTTGGCAGCGATCGTCGCCGCAGCGCTACCGCCAGCGCCGCTGCCGATAACGATAAGGTCGTAGTCAAATGAGTGTGATTGGGCCATCGTTATTCTCCTTTATAATGTCGTTCGATGTTGTTCGTATAAATATGCCGCGTCAGGATGGTGTGAGCGCAAATGCCTGGTCGCAACGACGCGCAGGTCATGGCTGGTTACTTCCGGTCGGGACTCCAGCCATTCGAGCACGTAGTTGGTTACGGAATACGCGATGTTGTCTGCTTGTCCTTCAGGGGCGCGGGCGCTCAGTGATGCGGCGACGATACTTTTGTGCAGCTTGTCGCGGTCAAAAGATTCGGTAGGACGAGCGCCTTGCCGTTTGATAATGATCGTCGTCTTGTCGTTTGATGTGTCGTGAGTCATAGGGGTCGCCTTACATCATTCCGGTCACGTCGCTGACGATTTTGGTGACATATACGAAGAATCCCAGGACAGCTAATGCGCCGCCAGCTGCAAACTGCAAAAAATGCTTGTTCTCTTCGCGCCATTTCTGAATACCGCTGAGTTTGTGACCACTGCCGATAAGCACCCAAATACTGACGAGTGTGAGTAAGGAAACGACCGTGTAGATGCCGATGCCGACCAACTGCCAGTAGCCAGGGAGTTGCAAAAGCACCAGCGCGCTGACGATCATCGGAGCGGCAATGAATAGGAGTTCGCTGACGACCGTCGTCAAACCGAGGCCGAATGCTTCAGCGGAGTGTTTGGTAGCTTTGCTTCGGTTGCTCAGGTATCGTGCGAATGAGCGGGGAATCCAAAGCGTCGTGCCTTTTTCGCGGCGGTAGTAAAAGAACCATACGGCGAGGCCGACCCCAACCAGCAGTCCGCACGCAATCGCCCAGACGATATCGGGCGCGTCACTGCCGAAAACGTGGAGCAGTATGAGCGATATGAAAGACAATGCAAGCAGCGTCATGACACCGACGCCACCAACGAAGCTTGACGTCAATTTCATCAGACGGGCGTGCGATTGTTTTGTTCCGATCGCATGGCCAGACAGCAGCGTCAGGACACTGATGCTTACTTGGAAACTTGCGTGGATGAGTGCCGCAAGCGTGACGATGGCGAGAGACGAGGCGATGTCCATATGTTTATTTTTAATTTTCCTCTGCTGCAACAATACCATAAGCGTATCACCCCAGTCAAAGAAATAGCATAAGAGGTATTGACTTTTTATGTTGTTTGTGCTTAAATACATACATAACACAACAAAAATAAAAAAAGGCAACAAAACACATGAAAACGGCAAGCGAGCAGCCCGAAACGGTCACCTTAAGTGAAATTTTGGAATTAGCAAGTTGGGACCGCCCGCGTACGACGGACGAACTTCGCAGCTTTATCTCAAGCAGGGAAGCGGCGCTTTCGACGACAGCTTAACTTCATCGAAAAAATAATATGAAAATGCCCCTGCGGCACTTCCTGGAAAAGGAAAGCCTGCAGGGGCTTTTGCTGAACTGATGCGCGTTCAGCGAGCGCGGTGACGGTTTCGTCAGGATCCGTGACGCTTGGTCACGAATGCTTTGGCGAGGTAACCGACGAACCTGATGGGTCCGCGGGTCCAGCCTTGGACGTTCGTCTTTGACCGGTCGTAGGGGACCTCCCTCATCATCCCGTCGTACTGGTGGTCGATCGCCAGATCACCGGCGTCCCAGATCTTCGTCATGATCAGGAACTTGATGAAGAACAGGTGGAGGGGGTGCGCGACAAGCACGACGCGTTCGACGTCCCGGCGCACGAAGTACTCCATGCTCTTGTCGAGGACGCCCTTGGTATCGATGTAGTGCGTGTCCGGGTCGTTCCGAACGCTGACCAGCAGCGTTCGCTCTTCCGATGCGTCGAGCCCGCTGGTCTCCCATTGGGCCGCGACGTATACGGTGTTACCACGGTGTTCTTCTTGCGCAACGATCTGATCGGCAACTTTCCTGATCATGTTGTTGCTCGGACCGACCGGAAAGGGCCGTAACTCTTCCGGCTGCCCGAACGCGAAGGCGATCACTCCTACGTTTCCCATATCTCCTCCTCAGGTCGATGAGTGGGATTGTGATATTATATAATATTTATTTAAAAAAGAAAATGGCCCCGTAAGGGACCTTTATAATTTCGTGGTAGCACCGACAAGGATTGAACTTGTGACCTCAGGCTTATGAGTCCTGCGCTCTAACCAGCTGAGCTACGGTGCCACGGATACTTTTGCAAGTACACAGTCGATTCTAGCAGATTACAGGTGTTATTTCCAGTCGTATCAGCGTATAATAATTCTATTACCGCGTGATACTCACTGGTTTGTCGTTACGGCAAGCAAAGCGTCCCTCCGTCAGGTCATTCCATTGTCTTCGGACGAGCGCTAACGAAACGGGCGCACGCACGGGCAATACAATTTTGAAGCGTTTCTCTACTAATCATATTCTTAGAGGATTTTTGAAATGAATGACGAAACTTATTTAAATGAACCGGTCGAAGTCATTGCCTTGTTCGGACATGGGCATCATCCGTGCAAACCGGTGAAATTCAAGCGAGCAAGTGGCCGCGAGATCGAAGTGACCGAACTGGGGCTTCGGCATCCCGTGACGCAGGGGCGGAAAACGGTCCATATGTTCGATGTCACTGATGGCGGTACCGATTATCGGCTGGAGTTCGACAGTGAACGCCTGACATGGCGGCTGACGATGGAGGCGGACCATTATGAATAGGCCAGAGTTCAATCAGGAGCGGCCGCTCATTATGCACATCGACTTGAACAGTTGTTTCGCGACGGTTGAACAGCAGGCGCGGCCGCGGCTTCGGGGCAAGCCGATCGCCATTATCAACCGCCGGACCGACAAGACCGCAATTATTACGGCCAGTTACGAAGCCAAAGCGATGGGCGTGAAGGTCGGCATGAAGCTGCGCGAGGCGAAGGCGTTATGTCCGGATATCATCGGCATCGAAAGTGACCCGTCGAAATACCGCTACGTGTACCACCGATTACTCGATATCATGAAGGATTATTCGGCGCACGTCACGATGAAAAGCATCGATGAAGGCGTAATTGATTTCCACGATACGACGGCCGATATTCAAGGGCGCGATCTGGTGGAAATCGGTATGGAGATCAAGCAGCGGCTGAAAGACGAAATCGGTGTGTGGATGCGCTGTAACATCGGCATCGCGACAAATCGCTTTCTTGCCAAGCAGGCAGCCGGGCTACATAAACCGGATGGACTGGACGTCATTACACCCGACAATATCCACCAAGTGTTGGGCGGTTTAAAGCTCACCGACTTGACGGGCATTGCACACCGCAATGAAAATCGTTTGAACAGCGTGGGCATTTACACGCCCTTAGAGTTTTTACATTCGGACGTCGTCGTGTTGCAACGCATTGTCTTCAAGAGTGTCGTCGGGCGTTGGTGGTATGACCGTTTGCGCGGCTACGAAGTGGATGACGTCGAAACGGATGTCAAACGGGTGGGGCGACAGTACGTGCTGGAAGAATACAATATGTCGCACGAAGAAATCGGCAAGCGCCTGCATCATTTGTGCGAGTCGGTCGGCGCGCGCATGCGAACGCAGAACAAGTCGGCACGCGGCATTTACGTCTATGCGAAAACGTACGAAAAGGGATACTGGCATGCTTCAACAATGGCGCAGCTACCATTTTCTTCTGATCAAACCATTTACGTGCTGGCAAAAAAGCTGTTCGACCGGGCACCCGACGGCGTAAAGGAGATCGGCGTGCACTGCTATGAACTCGAGCCGATCGAAGATCAGCAGGTGAGCCTTTTTAACGACCAGATCGTCCAGGAGCGGCAGGTGACCGGCGCCATCGATGACATCAATCAGCGTTACGGCGACAGGACGATTCATTCGGCTGATACGCTCGGGACGGACAAGCATGTCAAACAGAAGATTCCATTCGGCAGTACGCGCTATCTATGAGGCTTGTGCTTGTCTTATTTTTCTGTTTTACTAAGGATACTAAGTAAGGGCGTAGGCATGGCGATCAAAACACAAATAGAAGCGTTGCTGCAGGAAAAGATGGACCGCAAAGACTTCTTGAAATACAGCGGCACGGTCATTTTGGGTATTATCGGCGTGACCGGTTTGCTGCGCATGGTGCTCGGCAGCCGCGGCCTTATCGATTCGGAACCGCAAGGCCAGCACTCACAGGGCAGCGGCTACGGCAATTCCAGCTACGGCAAGTAGCACCACCTCTTTAAATAGTCTTTTGTATCTGTTATAATAGCTGTAAATTTACCGATAACCGTAACGGAGATTCTTTTTATGTCTGGACACAGCAAATGGTCAACCATCAAACGAGAAAAAGGGGCGAAAGACGCGAAGCGCGGCGCTGTATTTACGAAACTGGGCAACCAGATCGCTATCGCGGCACGCAGCGGCGCCGACCCTGCGATGAACTCGTCATTGCAACTTGCGATTGAAAAAGCGAAGCAGGCGAACATGCCCGTCGCGAACATTCAGCGCGCTATCGACCGCGTTTCTGACAAAAGCGCCGCGGCACTCGAAGAAGCAACGTACGAAGCAATGGGTCCAGGCGGCGTCGGCATTATTATCGAAACCGCAACGGACAACAAAAACCGTACGTTCCCTGAAGTGCGCAATGCATTGACGAAAAACGGCGGACGTATCGCTGATGCCGGCAGCGTCATGTTTCAATTCGGCCGCAAAGGCGTGATTAACGTCGCCGCAACGGGTGAGGACGCGCTTCTGACCATTCTTGATGCCGGCGCTGAAGACGCGGTTGAAGAAGACGGTGAAATGCTCGTGTATACCGACCAGAAAGAACTGGCAAAAGTCCGTACGGCCATTATCGACGCCGGACTGGAAGTGAAGGGTGCTGAACTACAGTACGTCCCAAACAACATGGTCGAAATCAGCGACCCTGAGCAAGCAACAAAGGTGCTGAAAGTACTCGACGCGCTCGATGACCTCGATGACGTGACGAACGTGCACACCAACGCGGACATTACCGCTGACGTTTAAACCCCGAAAAGTCCGATGCTTAGAAGTTGTTAAGAATAGCTTCTTATACTGAGAAACATGAAAATGTTTCTCAGTTTTTTTGTCAGTGCGATAGTGCTTCTTGCGAGTATGTATGTCCCTCGTATCGACGCAGGGGCAATTGCAACGCATATCGTGATCGTTCAAGTTCAGGCCGGTGGTGCCGGAGCCGCAACGCAAGAATACGTCGTTCTGTACAATAACGGCGATGCTGAAGTTGATGTGACGAATTGGTGCCTTACAAATAAAAACGGCGTCAAGATATATTGCTTCGTGAACAGTACGGGTGAAAAAACGTTCGTGCCCGGCAAATCATACGCTACTGTTGTCTCCGCTCCGTATGCGGCGTCGCACACCGGCCATTTTCCTGCGCAGTTTCTTCCTGCCAGCCAATCGAGTGGAAGTATTACGAGCGGAAACGACACGATTGCACTTACCGATGTTACCGCGAGTGAAGTCGACAAGCTGTCGTGGTCTTCCACCCTTTCGGGCGGGTCCCAATATGCGCGTAAAATGAGTGATGCCATGGATGTACTGACATATGTCGATACCGACACGCTCAGTGACTGGGCCGTCATTACTACCACTAAAATACCCGACGATGAAACGCGCAGGGAACAGTTCGACGTTGATGTCTGTTCGAATATAGCGGGCATCCAAAGCGCCGTACCCGACGGAATGTTTTTGGAATCGTCAGATACGTGCGTTGAACGACAGGAATACGAGCTTTTCATCACGGAAGTACTCCCGAACGCCATAGGGGCGGATACTGGAAATGAATTCCTAGAAATCTACAATCCAAACGACGTGCGAGTGTCATTGTCCGAATTCCTGCTGAAAGTGGGGCCGGAATTATCTGATGCCTTCACTTTTCCAGTCGGCAGTGTCATTGAACCGGGTGCATATGCCTACTTCTCGAATACTGAAATAAAGTTTAATCTTTTGAATACATCGAGCCGCGTCTCCGTGCTTCGAAGTGACGGGACCGTCGTAAGTGAAATGCCGGCGTACGAGGATCCTGAAGAAGGTGAGAGTTGGGCTTTAGACGAAGGTGTTTGGCAGTATACTACGACGCCGACTCCGGGGAATGAGAATGTAATGACCGTGCGAGCATTGGCTCCCGTTTTGTTGCAATCATGCGCACCGAATCAATATCGCAGCCTTGAAACCAATCGCTGCCGTTTGCTCGAAACAGCAACGAAAGCCCAGACCCCCTGCAAAGTAGGACAGTATCTAAATGAAGAAACCGGCAGATGTCGCACCATCGCAAGCGATGCCAGAACTGTCACGCCATGCGGCCCGGGGCAAATCAGAAACCTGGAAACCAATCGCTGCCGGAAAGAAGCGACAGGCACAACCCAAACACCGTGCAAACCAGGGCAAGAGCGTCATCTGGAAACGAACAGGTGTCGTAATGTCACGAAAATGACCAATGCGGGGTACGGCGTATTGGGTGCGGAAAAGAAGAACGATGGCAATGTATATATATTCGCTACCGTTGCCGGAATTTTGTTGCTCGCCGTGGCGTATGCGGTGTGGGAGTGGCGCGAAGAGATTGCGCAAGCTGCGAGAAAGGTACGTGTGCGGGCTCTTCAGTTTGCTCGGCTGTCGAAGTAACCTATACTAAGGGCATGAGAATAATCGGAATCGACCCGGGAACGGGCATCCTGGGCTTTGGCGTCATCGACGTCACGAGAAACACGTTCAAAATGGTGACTGCGGGCGTTATTCGAACGGCGCCGCACACTCCCCATGACGAGCGTTTGGAGGAGATTTTTGACGGTCTGACTGAGATTATCGCCGAAACAAAACCGCAACAATTTTCAATTGAAAAGTTGTTTTTTACGAATAATATAACGACTGCGATGACGGTTGCCGAAGCCCGCGGCGTCGCAATGCTCGTGGCGCGCAAAGCAAAACTGCCGATTGCAGAATATACGCCGCCCCAAATCAAACAGTCTCTGACCGGTTATGGAAAAGCCGACAAAAAACAAGTTCAGGAAATGGTCCGTATGCAACTCGGCTTGAAAGAAGTGCCGAAACCGGATGACTGTGCCGACGCGTTGGCTGCTGCCATTACGCACTCGCTGATGACTCGGCTTGAGGATTAGGCTCTAAAGCACCCACTTTTTCAAATAGTGGATCGTTTTCAGTTTCTTGGCTTTTTAGGAATCGTACGTATTGCCTGCTGTTGTCTTGGAACAATGAGGTAATTCTGTACGGGCGCATCCAATCGCCCCGACGGTCATCGAGATAAAAACCGATGCTCGAGTAGCGATCACCGCGCCAGTCATCGTGCAGAAGATGTATCTTTCTTGAAACGTGGAGTGCTTGATGCCTCCCCAGAAGCCTGTCAAAAACAAAACTGCCATCAAAAGGCAAAGGGTCACGCTGTTTCTGGTCCTGAAGATAATCTCCGTACGCAAAAAGCAGTGTTTGGCCGAATTCGTCGATAGCAGATGTACACTTTGCATGTACGAGCAGGTGGACTCCAGCGTTCGTCAACGAGAAGGCGAGCAGGTCTAGGTCATTAGAATAGTGATAATTGTAAGGATAATATTCTTTGAGTTTCAAGCGCGGCGAAAGCGTGTCTTGCATGAGCGTCAAAAAGAATGC
>Ga0265798_10005438_pt1 | contig 17131 bp, 12 predicted proteins | sample P3T30metagenome_FD_192430 | JGI IMG/M metagenome (GOLD analysis project Ga0265798, IMG submission 192430) | Plant litter microbial communities from East Loma Ridge, Irvine, California - P3 T30 | ecosystem: Environmental > Terrestrial > Plant litter > Unclassified | place: USA: California... | reverse complement strand
TCCTGACCAGCATCGAGTTTTGATGTCCATGAGCTTGAATCGTCTTGTGCGTTTGATGCGTGCCGTCGCATGCGGTGAAGGTCTAGGTCGGCATGTTGTTGCGATTGGCATGGCGCTGATGATCGGCATGATTGCGTTCGATCCCTCTGTAGCCTTGGCGGCCGAGCCAGGCGCAGCGCGCAAGGTGTTGCTGCTGGTGCAGCGCTCGGGGCCGAACCTGCCGGTCGACGAGAAAGTCCGCGATCACTTGGTGGACCGGGGTTATGCGGTTTCCATCGAAGACCAGGCCGCCAATCCCTTGCTTGCGGCGGGCGCAAACCTGGTGGTGATTTCCTCGACGGTCGCCGCCAAGGACGTCAATCCCGCCTGGCGTCAGTTGCCAGTGCCACTGCTGACCTGGGAAAACGACTTCCTCGACGATCTGGCCATGACCGGCAAGCGTCACGACACGGATTTCGGCGAAGTCGAGAAGGAACGCCATTTGTGGATCGTCAACGCGCCGCATCCGATGGCGGGCGGTGTGCCGGCCGGCGTCGCCAACGTGTATGTGAAACAAGCGGGCATGAGCTGGGGCAAGCCGGGCCTTGGGGCAACGACGATTGCGACGGTCTACGGCCAGCCCGAAAAAGCCGCGATCTTTGCGTATGAAAAGGGCGCGACCATGGACTACGAGACGCTTGCGCCCGCGCGGCGCGTGATGTTCTTCCTGGGCAACGAGACCTTCACCAACCTTTCGCCGGTGGGACGGCAGTTGTTCGACGCGGCGGTGGACTGGGCCGTGGGAGGACGCTGAGCTTCATGTCGGACAAGGCGAACGTGCGCAGGAATGAAGTCGGGCAGGGCGGTCGCGTATCGCATGGACTCAAGCGAAGCCAGGCGTGGCGCAGGCCCGCCTGGCCTTCGCTCAAGCAGGTCTGGTTCCAGCTGCACTGGATCATCGGCATCACTGCCGGGACCGTGCTGATGCTCATTGGTCTGACCGGCGCGGTGTTGTCGTTCCGCGAAGAATTGATCGATGCGATCAATCCCGGGGCACGCGAAGTGCCCGCGCAGGCCTTGCCTGCGCTTTCTCCCCCGCAGTTGCTGGCTGTGATACGTCAGCAGTTCCCCGATCGGCAGACCGGCACGCTTGCCGTATTCGCCGCGCCGGGTGCAGCGGCACGGGTCATCTTCGCGCCATCGCCGGGTGAACGGCGCGGAGAAACCCTCTACCTCGATCCGTATTCAGGCAAGGCGCTGCCGCCGGTCAAGGGCGCAGAATTCTTCGAGTTCGTGGAAAGCGTGCATCGCTGGCTGCTGCTGCCACGCGAGCCGGGGCGAGTGGTGGCCGGCGCGCTGGCGGCCTGTCTGATGTTCCTGGCCTTGTCCGGTCTGTACCTGCGCTGGCCGCGCCGGCTTTGGGATTGGCGTGCCTGGTTGACCTTCGACCCCGCGTTGAAGGGCAGGTCCTTCCTGTGGGGCCTGCATTCGGTGGCGGGCACCTGTGCGCTGGTGATGTACCTGGTCTTCACTAGTACCGGTCTGTATTGGGCCTTCGATGCGGTGCGAGACCGCGTCGATGCCTGGGCGGGCGAGACCAGGGTGGTGGCACGCGCGCCGCGCATGCTTGCTGAAACAGCACCGGCAGCAGCATCGACATCGATGCCGACACCGGCATCGATCTCCACGCCTGAACCGGCATCAGCCGCTGCACCCGGAACCACACCGGCAGCGCCTTCGCCGCTGCGCATGCGCAACGTCGCGCGTGCAGATGCGGGCAGCGTCGATATTGCCGCCGCGTGGGCGGCTTTTGAGCAGCGCGCGCAAGCCACGGGCGGCTGGAGCGAGGTGATCCTGCGGGTGCAGGCCGCCGCCAAGCCTTCCGTGCTGTTCACTTGGCTGGACGCCCCACCGGTGCACGAACGCGCGCGCAATCGCATGGTGGTGCAACTGCCCGGTGGCGAGGTCGTGCAGGACGATCGATACCAGGCGAAGCCGCAAGGCGCGCGTTTCGTGGCTGCGATCTATCCGCTGCACATGGGCAACTACTTCGGCCTGCCGGGACGGCTCGTGATGATGATCGCGGCGCTGATGCTGCCCTTGTTCGGCGTCACCGGCTGGATGCTGTATCTCGATCGGCGCCGCAAGAAACGCATGCTGCACGCCGAGCGGGCAGCGCTGGCCGCCGTGCCCAACCCGGCCGACCGTCCGGTATTGCAGGACGCGCCTGACGGCGTGCTGGTGGCCTTCGCCAGCCAATCCGGCACGGCCGAAGGCATTGCGCTGCGCAGTGCCGCCGCGCTGGAAGCCGCGGGCGTACCGGTCATGCTGGCGGCGCTGAACACGTTCGATCCCGAACAATTGCGCCACCATCGTCGCGTGCTGATCGTCGCGAGCACCTTCGGCGAGGGCGAGCCGCCCGACACGGCACGGCGTTTTGCGCGTCGACTGGTGCAGGCTGGCGGCCAGACGCTTGCACATCTGCACTATGGCTTGCTTGCGCTGGGTGATCGGCATTACGAACGCTTCTGCGGGTTCGGCCACAGGCTGGACCATGACCTGGTTGCCGCCGGTGCACGGCCCCTGTTTCCGATGATCGAGGTCGACGCAGGCGATGCGACTGCCTTGGCCGAGTGGGCGAGTCAGTTGCAGGCGCTTGCGGGCACCGATGGCGAGTTGGCAGACCTTGGCGGCGCGGACCTCGGCACCGATTCGGTCGGCACCTGGCAACTGGCCACGCGCACGCTGGTGAATGCGGGCAGTCTGGGCAGCCCGCTTTACGACATCGCCTTCCTGCCCGCGCAGCCGGGCCTGCTCAACTGGCAGCCCGGTGCGCTGGTTGAACTGCGGCCGCCCCATCCTTCAAGCACTACGCCGGGTCAACCGGGCAGCCTCCCGGCGCTTGCGCCGCGCCGGTACTCCATCGCCTCCTTGCCCGAGGACGGGCATCTTCGCCTGTTCGTGCGCCAGGCGCGCCATGAAACCGGTCTGGGCATCGCATCGGGCTGGCTCACGGAATACGCCGCGCTGGACACGGCGCTGGAACTGCGCGTGCTGCGCAACCCCGGGTTCGCGCTGATCGATAGCGATGCGCCGTGCATCTTCATCGGCAACGGCTCGGGGTATGCCGGCCTGCGTGGGCACCTGCTCGCCCGTATCCGTCGCGGCCATCACCGCAATTGGTTCCTGTTCGGCGAACGTAATCGCCAACACGATGCTTTCTGCGCCGATGAGGTCGAGCAATGGCATGTGCGGGGATATCTCGAACGTGTCGACCTGGTGTTCTCGCGTGACCAGACCGAACGCCTCTACGTGCAAGACCGTCTTCGCGAGACGGCGGCAGAGCTGCGCTCGTGGGTAGGCGAGGGCGCCGTGATCTACGTCTGCGGCAGCTTGCTTGGAATGGCCGCCGGGGTCGATGTGGTGCTGGACGAAATACTCGGTCGTGCAGCGCTGGACGACCTGGTCGCAGAAGGACGATTGCGGCGGGACGTGTACTGATCGGCGGACGGTTGGGCTTTTGCCACGCCTTTCCGTCAAGATCGGCGCTTGATGGTCGTCAGACCGCCGTCCCCAACTGCGTGCCGTCGAAGTTCGCGTAATCGTTCATGTTCATGTCGAGCACGCCCAGCACCGCAATCCCGGCATCGTTCATATCCGCACGGCTGAGCGTCGTGTTGCCCGCACCGCTGGTGCCTGGGCTGACCAGGGCCAGCACCATCTTGGCGTGGGTGGTGTCGTAGGCTGAAATCAGGTAATTGCCATCGGCCGCCAAGCCGGTGATCGAACTGCGATCCATGGCTTGGTAAAACAGATTACTCACGTTGGTGGGGTAGACCAGATCCTTGCTGAGCTTGAAGAAGCTCACCCCCGGACTGGCCGACACCGTGCCTGGGCTGCCAGACACCACCTGCATCACCATCGCGTCGCCCGCACCCAGACCTGCGGGCACGGCACCTTTCGCCAAGCCCTTGCCGGCAAGCATGAAGTCCGCGTCATTCGCACTGAAACGCAGCTGATCGCTTGCTCCGACGCTGCCCACACGAAAGTCGAAGATTTCTGCGAAGCCCGTGTAGGAGCTTGCCGCGCCATCGCCGCCCGCGCGATTGCCGACAAAGACGATGCTGTCCTTGCCGTTGCCAGTGCTGATGCGGTCGGCGCCGCTGGCGCGGTTGCTGCCCTGTGCGCCCAGCCAGATGGTGTCGTCGCCGGCACCGGCGCTCAGCGTGTCGTTGCCTGTCCCGCCGATCAGCAGGGAGGCGGCGGTGGCGTGACTCAAGATATTCAGATTGCCCGTGAAGGAGGATGCGTCCAGCTCCTGGGCAAGCAAGGAGGTTCTGATGCTCAGATCCTGGTCACCGGTGATGACGTGCCTGGCGCGCACCAGATCGCTGCCAATCACGTTAGCGCGGCCGGTCGAGACGATATTGAGTTGATCGAGGCCGTTCACGTCATAGAGGCTGAAGAGTGAACCCCGGCCGGTCAGGCCAAGCGTCAGGGCATCGTCTGCGCTGTCGCTTGCCAGTGTCTGATGCAACTCGCTGGTCATGCCCCGGATGCTGACGGTCGTGCGCGTCGCCAATCCGAGCAGCGTCAACGCATCCAGGCCGTTGCTCTCGAAGTTCACGCCTTGCAAGGCAGCGAAACTCGTGTCCTGGCTGAGGTTGCCCGAGCCTTCGAAACGTATCGCCTCGATGCTGCTGATCTGCGGCAGATCGCTTGCGCCGAGCGCTTTCCTGACCACCAGGGTGTCCATGCCGGCACCCCCGTCCAGACGATGGCTCGCACCAATATTCGTCCCCATGAAGATCGTGTCGTTGCCTGCGCCCAGGCGGATAGTCCTGACAGCGGCCGCCAGTCCATCGATATTGGTGCCCAGCGTCAGGTCGCCGGTCGCCTGCGTGGCATCGATGGTGTCGAGCGATGTCTGGATGCCGTCAGCGGCAAATTGCAGGGCCAGGGCGCCGCTGCCACGAAGCTGCAACGTGGACAGGCTGCTCTGCGCCAGGCTCGTTTGCAGGCGGATGGCGTGGCTGCCGGTGCTGTCGAGGGTGAGCGATTCCAGCTGGTTTGCGCTAGCGTCCGTAGTCCCGATGCTGAGCGTACGGAGCGCGGCACTGTTGCCCGTCATGCCTACCGTCATCGCGTCGGCGTTGCCGGCCAGTGCAGATGGCAGGTAAGCCAGCGCAGTATTGCCCGCACCGCCCTTGATGATCAGATTGACGAGTGCGGCGACGCCGCCAGCCTGGCTGCCGAATTGCAGATTGCCCGTGCTTGAATCATTGATCAGCTCGGTGATGCCCGCTGCGCCGTCGAAAGTCACCACGGCTGACGCGCTTGCGCTGACCGACAGGCGCTCGACGTTGCGAACACCGGCGCCGGCGATGCTGGCGTCGCGGTCGATGGACAGCGACAAGCTGTCCGTCCCCGCGCCGCCGTCGAGCACGTCGCCCGGGTTGTAGGTCCGCAGGCCGGCACCTGCTATCAAACCGGTGAATGTGTCGTCGCCAGTTCCGCCCGACAAGTTGTCATTGTTCACCGTCAGCACGAATGCCTGTGCCGGGTCTGTCGATACCTGTCGGCCGACGCGACTGGACGTGTTGGATGAGGGCGGAACCGCCGGCTGGACGGCAGGTGATGATGCGCCAGGTACGGATGCCGCTGGCGTGCCCGGCGCAACCGGGAACAAGGCATTGATCGTCGGCACCACATTGAGCTGCGCAATCTGCAACGATCCGGCCTCGACGCCCACCGAATCCACCAGGGTCTTGACGATCCGCGCGCCGAGATTGAGCTCGAAGATCTCTTTGCGGGCGGGGGTGTCCAGCGCGGTGGTGAAGCTGTCTGCCAGCGTCGCTTTGTGCGCCTGCACCGTGCCGTCCTTGCCTTGCACGACCGACGCCAGCATGACGGCCAGGCCGGCTTGATCCAGCGCGCCGCGGTCCAGAGCATCCACCCAGAACGCCAGGCCTTCGGCGTCAGGCAGGCGCTCGAAGATGTTCTGATAGAAGTCGGTGACGATCGCCGTATGGCTCATGCCGGCGTGCAGCGCGACATATTCCGGCGAGCGCGTCATCGCCACGGCCACGCTGCGAAAATCGCCTTGGGCCGTCCAGAAGGCAAGGCCGTCGACGTCGCCGGGACGATTGAAAAAGATGACGTACAGCTTCTGGATGTCGGTGCGGGTAATGGCCATTGGCGGTCTGGAAACGAAAAAGCAGACCTCCCGTCTGCTGACTGCAAGCTTAATGCATATCGATGAGTCAGCTGCCTAAAGCCTTGTTGCAGCGGCAGTTTTGCGGACATAAACGCCTGAGCTGTGCCCTTCAGCCAACATCGGCGCTTGCAGAAGAGGTCTACGAAGCGAACGACCGACGCGCAAACGACTTCTTGAGGTGACGCTTCTGACAAAGGGTTAACACTTACGGGTGTACACTAGTCAGACCATGAAGCGTTTCCTCGGCCTAGTATCGATTAGCTCCAGCCCCCCACCCGATCCGGGCTTGGTGGGCTGCTAGTCGTTCCGCATCCCAAAACGATCGTCGCCGACTACCAGCCTCTCAGAACAAGCCCGCAAGCGTTGCCGCTGCGGGCTTTTTTGTTGCGTGTCCCAGCCACCTACGTTTGACGTATTTGCCGTTTCCGCATCGCCTTTTTTGGTTTCTTTCTCGATGGATGCTTCTTCAGCCAGTGCATTGCACAACACCCCGCGCCCCTTGGGCCGGGACGACTACAAGACCTTGGGCCTGGCCGCCCTGGGCGGAACGCTCGAGTTCTATGACTTCGTCATTTTCGTGTTTTTCACGAAGACGCTCGGCCACCTGTTCTTCCCGCCGTCCATGCCTGACTGGATGGTGCAGCTGCAGACCCTGGGGATCTTCGCGGCCGGGTACCTGGCTCGTCCGGTAGGCGGCATCATCATTGCGCACTTCGGTGACAAGCTGGGTCGCAAGAAGATGTTCACGCTGTCGATTTTCCTGATGTCGCTGCCGACGCTGGTGATCGGCATCATGCCGACCTATGCCAGCATCGGCATTGCTGCACCTTTGTTGCTGCTGGCCATGCGTGTGTTGCAAGGCGCGGCCATCGGCGGCGAAATGCCCGGCGCCTGGGTCTTCGTGGCCGAACACGTGCCCAAGCATCGCTACGGTTTTGGCGTGGGCACGCTGACGGCAGGCATCACGGGCGGCATTTTGCTGGGTTCGCTGATCGCCATTTTCATCAACAAGGTGTTCACGTCTGCCGAGGTCACGGAGTTCGCGTGGCGCATTCCCTTCGTGATCGGCGGGGTGTTCGGCTTCGTATCGGTTTACCTGCGTCGATTCCTGGGCGAAACGCCGATCTTCAAGGAACTGGCGGCCAAGCGGGAACTGGCGCGTGAGATGCCCGTGAAGACCGTGATCCGCGATCATCGCGCCGCATGCATGATCACGGCCGCGCTGACCTGGTCGCTGTCGACGGCAGTGGTGGTGGTGATTCTGATGACCCCCAATCTGCTGCAAAGCAACTACGGCATTTCGGCCAACGCGGCGATGGCTGCCAACTGTGTGGCCACGCTGACGCTGACCATCGGCTGCATCTTGTTCGGTTATCTGGTCGACCGAATCGGCACGCGCCCGACCATGTTGATCTGCTGGGGCGGCCTGGCCATCACCAGCTATATCTTCTACATCAACCTGCCGGGCATCTCCGACGGCCAGCTGATGTTCAACTATGGCCTGGTCGGCCTGTTCTGCGGCTCGATCGCCACCATGCCCATCGTCGGCGTGCGTGCCTTCCCGCCTGCCATCCGCTTCTCGGGCCTGTCCTTCGCCTACAACATGGCCTACGCCTTGTTCGGTGGCTTCACGCCGATCCTGACCCAGCTGTGGCTGCAGCAGGACCGCTTGGGCGGCGCGCATTACGTGGCGGCCGTGTCGTTGCTGGCGATCGGCGTGGCGATGATTCCGCTCGCCGCGCATGGCTGGCAGGAGCGCAAGGACGCCGCTGCGTCCGTGGCTTGAGCTTAGCGATCGGGATGACCGCCGCGAGACCGCGGCGGCGATTCGAGTCATGCCGATGAAAAATGAGCCGCCGCCGGCTTACCGGCGGCGGCTCATTTACCTTTGGATGCGACAAGCGTGATGGCAGCCCGACCCAAGCCGATACGCCGCCTTTCTGGCAGGCTTATTTTGTCAGCTTATCCAGCTTGCCTGCACGTGCGTCTTCGATGGCCGCCTTGGCATCCTCGGGCAACAACAGGCGGGCGCGCACCAGCTCGTTGGCGCTGGCGATCACGGCAGCTTCATAGGCTGCCGGGCGCGGATAACGCTCTTCGATCGACAGTCGCGGGTCCTGCTTGGCCTGACGGGCCTCGCGGGTAGCTGCGAAAGGCACGGCGCTGCCCATCTGCGTGCACAGGCCGTCCGCATTGTTGGACTTCGGATTCCAGCCCACGTATGTCGCGCGGGCGGCTTCGATGATGGGCAGGCGCACGCCGTCGATGGCGTTGCCATCACGGTCTACGGCGGGCATGTACAGCGGATATTCGCCCTTCACTTGCGGCAAGGGGGCACCGTCCACGATCAGCCGCGCTTCGCCGTACACCCCCTTGTAGGGCAGGCCGGGAATGCTGGGGTACAGGCCTTCTGCGGGCACCAGCGTGCCACGCGCCAGGGTCGGATAACGACTGGCCGGTGGCGCAGTGTCGGTGGTGATCCACGCGTTCAGCGCCGTCAGCAAGGCGCGGCCGACCGGTGCCGGGCTGACCGGGCTGACGGGCAGGGCGCAGGTGGGCATGGCTTGCGACACCGGCGTCGGGAAGTGCTGAGAGCCCACTACCAGGTAGGCGCGCGCTTCGGCGGGCAGCGGCAAGTCGCGTCCGGCGCCGTCGGTGACCACCTTGCTGGCGTGCGAGGACCAGAACTCGTATTCCGAGTCCATCTGCATGATGCGCGGGCATGTGTTGGTTTGGCGGCAGCTTTTCAGCAGGCCTTCGGTCTTGCCGGTCAGCGGATCGGTGCTGGTTTCGAATGCGGCCGGGAATTGGTCGACCGGGTACAGGTCATCGGCGTGCGGGCCGGGGTTGCGCGACAACTGCGAGAAGCGCGAATTGGCGAAGGTCCGGCGTCCTCCCGGGATCTGCACCAGCATGCCGTCGAAGACCTGGCGACCGAGTTCGTCCTGGTTGAAGCCCTGGTACAGGAAGTCGCGCATCAGGCGGCCGGACTGGGACACGCCCATGCCGATGGTCTTGTCGATCGTCGTCTTGCGGTTCTCGGCCAGCGGATTGTCGATGGCGGTGTTGTGCGTCAGGAACGCCGTCACATCGCGAATGGCTGCAAAGCCCATGGCCATGACCTGCGGATCGCGCGCCGTGTAGGTGAATTCGTAGATGGCATCGACCGGCATGCCGGCCGGCCGGACGATTTCGATGGTGTCGGCATCGATCACACTGAAGGCCAGGCCGGCGGGCGTGGCGCGTGCATCCTTGCGCTGTGCCCGTACGGTCAGGCGCGCGCCGTCCTGGGTGGCCATCGGGTAGGCCAGCGTGACACGTTCCTTGTCGCTGGCTTTGGTGAAGATCCATTCGTCGCGCGATGGACCCGTCACACCGGCAAGCGTCGGCACCTCGATGCGCAAGCCCGCGCCGGCCGGTACGTCTGCCTGCCAGCCAACCCATGCCAGCGTATAGCCTTGCGACAACAGGAAGCCGTTGCCTGCATCTTCCGGCTTTTGCAGACGGCTGCTGCCTGGCACGCTGGACTCGTCGATCATCGCGCCGATCAGCTTGCGACCACGATTGGGTGCTTCGACGATCAGCGTGCCGTTCGGCTTGGCCGGACGCAGGATGACGACGTCGGCACGTGCCTGCACCTTGCCCAGCGCGTCGCGCGGCGCGAGGCCGATATCGGTGATGCTGGCGTTGTGCGCGTCTGCCGGGTCCAGGCTGATGGTTGCCGTAGCGGTGATCTTTTCCGCCACGCCTGCGGTGCCGAACACACGGCCTTCGAGTGCCGCGGCGTCGCGTGATTGCACCTCGAAGCCGGTGACGGCAGCCAGGCTGACCGGGGCGGCGAAGAGCCCCGATACGAGCGTGGCGGCGGCGGTGGCCTGCCACAGCATCCTGCTGCGCGAGCGGGCGCGGGAGGCGTGTTCCAGCACTGGGTTCAAAACGTGATTCAAAGCAGAGTGTCCTCCTGGAAAAGCCTGCAGGCGCACGGCAGTGCGCCTTGATCAAGGCTTGCTGCCGAAATCTTGACGCCTGCCGGCCTTCGCTGCAAGGACTACTGCCAGGTGGGCCAGCATTGGGCGGCTGCTTACCGCGCCAGGAGGGAAGGGCACTCAGCCCGCAGTGGTCGAGTCGTCGCGCTTCGCGGCCCGCAGTCGTGCGGTGATGTCGCTGTTCTCCAGATGCACCAGATCCTTGTTCAGCGAGTCGGTGACCGTGGCGGCGACCTGCGGTGTTAGCGCCTTGCGCAGCAGGCCGAGGAAGCGTGGCGCAGCCACGATCTGAAGTTCGTCGAAGCGCTTTTGATTGTGCGCGGTGGCCAGGTGTTCGGCGACCCGCTTTGCAAAGCCTTCGGCTTCCAGATGCTGCTCGGCCTCGCCCGCCGATGAGGTGACGCTGGCGGTGCTGCGCAGCCTGTGCGGCGTGTTCTGACGACCCGCTTGCGTAGCGCTGCCCGCGCGCCTGCCATAGGCGTCGCGGCGCAGGTCTCCCGCGTTGGCGTGTGCGTCGGCGTCCGTCAGCTCTTCGACGCTTTCGAGCTCGTCGCCGACCTCCGGCCATTGCAGGATGCGCGTGATGGCTTCGTCTGCGATCAGAACCCAGATTTTTTTCATGGCGTGCTCCCAGTTGTGGTCATCCAGCAAAGCAACTGGCGTGCCGCCGCTGAAGAGCCTTGCGCAGGCCCTGCGGCAATGCTCGAGGGGGCACAGTGGTTGCTTTGCTCAGCCACCCACCGCCCTTGTACTGCCGCGCACCTTTGCCGTACTTCATGGAAGCGCAAAGCCTGCCGGCGAAAATTGGTTTCGCGCTCTACCTGCCAAGGCGGGTCGGGGCGCGATCGATGACACTTGATGCAGCACAAAAATCTGATCGTGGCCCGCGTCGGCCGAAACTCCCTCCATCACACCTGGATCAATCCATCCGAAAGCCGCAATTGGGATCTCTATCTCTGCCCCTATCAGCCACTGGACGTTCGGCCCGCGGGCGACTGGACCATTGGCGATGTGATGGTCGGACCGAAATGGACCGGCTTGCGCCAGTTACTCAAGGGTTGGAAAGATTGGCAGCGTTACGAGCGGATCTGGTTGCCGGACGACGACCTGTTCGCCACGCAAGACACCATCAATCGCATGTTCGATATCGCCCAGGCGCTGTCCTTCGACCTGTGCGCGCCGGCCTTGCAAGAGGCCTCGTATTACGCGCATTACGACACCATGCGCAACCGCCGCTGTGTTGCCCGGCGCAGCGGTTTTGTCGAAATCATGGCGCCGTGCTTCACCAGCGAAACGCTGGGAAAATTGCTGCATACACTCGATCTCACGCCCACGGGCTGGGGATGGGGTCTGGATTCGCTGTGGCCCAAGCTGCTCGACTATCAGCGCATGGGCGTGATCGACGCCACGCCCGTCCTGCATACGCGTCCGGTCGGAAACTTCAGGGACCCCGAGCTGGCGCGACAGGTGCGCGAAGAATCCGATCGCATCATGGCCGACTACGATTGCGCCCAGCGGCACACCACCTTTGCCGCCATCGGCCCCGACCTGCAAGCGCTGTCCCTGTCGCCCGAGGCCCTGACGGCGCTGCTGGTCGACGGCTGGCAGTATCTGCTCGAGCAGCGGCCATATATTCTGCCCTGGCTGGTGGCCGCGCAGCAGCCCGACGAAGGCTGGGATAGCTATCCGATCGCCGGCTCGCCAGCGGGCGGCATGTCCGCGTCCACGCTTGTGGCGGGAGGCGCAGCATCATGACCCAACTGCCTCCTCAGCCGGTACTGCGCGCACCCGCGCTCAGCGGCTACCCGCCCCATGCGCCGCAGATCCTTGCGCATGATTCGATCGGTACGCTTCCCGCTGCGGTGCGCCGCCCGGCCTTCGACCCGGCGCTGCTTCGCCCCGGCATCCTGCATCTCGGCTGTGGCGCCTTCCATCGCGCGCACCAGGCCTTTCTCACGCAGCGGGCGGTCGAGGCGGAACTCGCCGCCCGCCGCCGTGGCGCTGCTGCAGTCCCGCCTCCGTGGGGCATCGTCGGTGCCAGCCTGTTCAATTCATCGGCGGTCAGGGCGCTGGCGCGCCAGGACGGCTTCTATACGATATTGGAGCGTGGGCCTGGCGCACGCATCCGCGCGGAAGTGATCGGTGCGCTCAGGCACCATGTCTTCGTGCCCGAAGCTGCCGGTGGGCTCCGCGCCTACTTCGATGATCCGGCCATTCGTCTGGTGACGCTGACGATCACGGCCGCCGGTTATTGCCTCGACCAGGCCACCGGCCAACTCGATCCGCAACATCCGCTGATCCAGGCCGACCTGTGCGAGGGCGCCAGGCACAGCGCGATCGCACAGCTGGTCGACGGGCTCGCGCGGCGGCGCGGGCGGGCACTCACGCCGCCGGTGATCCTGTCCTGTGACAACATCCCCCACAACGGGCGGGTGTTGCGCCAGGCCTGCATCGACTTCGCCACCATGACGGATGCCAGCCTGGCGACCTGGATTGCCGAGCATGTGCAGTTTCCCTGTTCGATGGTCGATCGCATCGTGCCTGCGACGACCGACGTGGACCGGGCGGACGCCGCGGCGCTGCTCGGCGTGGCCGATGCCGTGCCGGTGTGCGCCGAACCCTTTTCGCAGTGGGTGATCGAAAATTTCGACGGTGCTCGCCCACGCTGGGAAGCGGCGGGCGCGGAGTTCGTCGCGGATGTTTCGCCCTGGGAGGCCTCGAAGCTGCGTCTGCTCAATGGGGGTCACCTCGCCATTGCCTGTCTGGGTCTGCTGGCCGGCGAGCAGACGGTCGCTGGCGCGCTCGCCGATCGGGACATGGCCAGGTTCGCGCTGCGTTTCATGCTCGAGGAGCAGATGCCGACCTTGCCGCGCAGCAACCACGACATCCGCGCCTATGCGCATCAATTGCTTGAACGGTGGCGCAATCCCGGCATCGTGCATCGACTCGACCGGGTTGCTCGCGACGCCTCGAGCAAACTGCCTGGTCGCCTGATCGAGTCGCTCTACGACAATCTTGCCGCGTCTCGTCCCGCACCATGCACCATTCTTGCGATCGCTGCATGGATGAGATGTGCGACCGGGCGGGGCTTCGACGGCCGGCCGATCGAGATCGAGGACAGCCGACTGCCCGAGACCGAGCATCTCGGACGCGTGGCCGGCGACTCCTGCGAACGCCTGGTGGACGCTTTCCTGACCATGCCGGGCATGTTCGACAACGGCTTGCGCCACCACGCCGGCGTGCGCGAGGCGTTGCGCCGCGCCATGGAAGCGATGCAGATCTGCGGGCCGCGCGGTGCCGTGAAAGCATGCCTTGCCGGAGCTTTCCAATGAGCTCGGTGACGCATGAACGGCTCTTGCCAAGCAAGACGCTCGACGTCGACGCGCTGGTGTTCGACATGGACGGGCTGCTGCTGAACACCGAGACACTCGCCAACCGGGCCTTGCATCTGGCGGCGGCCGAGCTGGGTCTGGACATGCCGCAGTCCTTCTGTTTTCAGATGATCGGCGTGCCTGCCGACGGTTGCCGTCGCCTGTTGCGCGAACGCTTTGGTCCGGACGTCGCTGCCGATCGCTTCTTTGCGCTCGCCGGCGAACACCAGATGTCCCAGATGGACCGCGGCCTGCTCGAGTTGCGTCCGGGCGTGCTTGTCTTGCTCGACTATCTCGACGCCCATGGGGTTGCGCGCGCGGTGGCGACCTCGTCAGCGGGCCACAAGGCGCAGCACCACCTGACGGCCGCGGGCATCATCGATCGCTTTGACGTCATCGTGACGCGCGACGACGTCGCGCGCGGCAAGCCGTATCCCGACCTGTTCCTGCATGCGGCCAGCTTGCTCGGCGTGCCGCCGACGCGCTGCCTGGCGCTCGAAGACTCGCACAACGGGGTGCGCGCCGCCCATGCGGCGGCGATGCCTGTCATCATGGTGCCGGACCTCTTGCCCGCGACCGCGGAGATGCACGAAAAGTGCTATGCCGTCCTGCCCAGCCTGGACGGCGTCGTTGATCTCTTGCTCCGGGGCTTGCCACCAGAGCGAAACTTGCCCTAGCGTTCGGATACTTCCGTCTGAACGACACGAGGAATCCACGATGAGCGCCATGAAGCTCAAGCTCGCCTTGCTGCTTGGTCTGTTGTCGACGAATGCCGTCATGGCTTTCGATGCGGCCGGCGTCGAGCCGCCCGTGCTCACGGACGGCCACCAGAATTCCAGCGGCAAAGGTTGCTCTGCCATCCGCGCATTGAAGCCCGCCGAATTGCCGCAGCCGTGGCGCAGTGCGGTCACGGAGATCGTCATGAAATGCGAACCGATGGAAGGCGTGGACAAGGAGCCCGATGCCGCAACGAACACCGTGGCGATCCTGCGTCCCGGTGCGGTAAGCCTGCGTGGCATCCCCGTCGTGGAACTGCGCCACGGTGCCTCGTGGGCGGGTGACGACGTGCAACATGTTCTGGATGCGCCTTATGCAAAGGTCGCACAGACCATTGCCGCCTATGTGCGAGCGCGGTGCAGCGCAGCCTTCGGTCCTGGCGCCAGGATCAGCGACAGCTGTGACCCGGTGTTCGATTCGGGCGATGGCGGTTTCTTTGTGAAGACCAGCGAAACGGGGGGGACCTATTTCCATCCCGACCCTGACAACCCGCGTCGGTCCATTCTTGCTGTCGCCTGGTCTGAATGACCTTGTCGGGTAGGGGCGCGTTCTGACGTGTATGGCGCGTCCTCAACGGATCCGTCCGCGAGGACTACAATCAAATGAGAACCGTTCTTGTAAAGCTACGAAGGCTTCATACCTGATGCATCCAGATATTCCCGATACCGACGTCACGACTCGCCGTGCCGCGCTTGATCTGCTCCTGAGCCGTCATTCTCCCTGGCCCCTGACCGACCCCGCGCCGCCTGCTGAGGACTTGAAGCTGGTGTTCGACGCTGCCATGCGCGCGCCCGACCACGGCCAGCTTCGCCCCTGGCGCTTCGTGACCATTCGGGGTGATGCGCGTGTCTTGCTCGGCGAGGTCTACGCCCAGGCCGCACGCGAACGCGATCCCGGCAGCGATGGCGAGCGTTTCCGCATCAAGGCCATGGCCGCGCCGATGATCATCGCCGTGGTCGCCCATCCGAAGGTGCCGCACAAGGTGCCGGTCGGCGAACAGGAACTGTCGGTGGCGGCAGCCGCCATGAACATGCTGAATGCCCTGCACATGCTGGGCTGGGGCGGCTTCTGGGCCACCGGGCCGAACAGCTACGACCGCCGCGTCTACAAGGCGCTGGGCGTGGACGATGCGGAACGCCTGCTGGGCTTCCTGTACGTGGGTACGCCGAAAGAACCCGGCCAGGTGCCGGTTCGCGCCGCGTCCGAGCCCTTTGTTACCGAGTGGACGGGTGTGATGGGCGACGAGGCCGCTGCCGCCTGACGTGCCAAGCCTGAGTTCAGGCGATCATCCCGCTTCCTTCACCACCTCGATGAAGGCGCGCAGCCCCGGCGGCACATGGCGGTGGCCGGGGTAGTACAGGAACAGGCCCGGTATCCACGGGCACCAGGCCTCCAGCACCAGGACCAGTTCGCCACGTGCCAGCCAGGGCGTGGCGGACTGCAGCGGCATATAAGCAATGCCCAGGCCGCCTGCGGCGGCCTCGGCCATCAGGTCGGGGTGATCCAGCGTCAAGGCGCCAGGGACATCCACCGACAAGCCTTGGCCATGACGCGCGAATTCCCATTGGTAGCGTTTGCCGCTGGGCATGCGAAAGCGCACGCAGGCGTGGTCTTTCAAGTCCTCGGGCGTCTGCGGCGTGCCATGCCCGGCCAGGTAGGCTGGTGATGCGACGGCAACAAAGCGCGTGTCTCCACCGATACGCACGGCAATCATGTCCTGCGGCACCGCCTCGCCCAGGCGGATGCCGGCATCGAATCCATCGGCCACGACATCGACCAGGCGTCCCTCGGTCACCAGGTCCAGCGACATCTCCGGGTGCCGCGCCAGGAAGGTAGGCACGATGGTGTGCAGCAACTGGCGGACGGCAATGTCGCTGGTATTGATCCGCAGCGTGCCGCTGGGGCTGCTGCGAAACGCGTCTACCTCGCCCAAGGCCTGATCCAGACTTTGCAGCACCGGCTGCAGGCGTGCGACCAGCCGCTCGCCCGCCTCGGTCGGCGACACGCTGCGCGTGGTGCGATTCAACAGGCGCACGCCCAGTCGTTCTTCCAGCGTTCGCATCATGTGACTGAGCGTCGATGGCGACAGCCCCAGTTCGTCGGCGGCCTTGCGAAAGCTGCGGTGCGACACGATGCGGGCAAGCGCCGTCAGATCGTCCAGGCTGGGTCGATTATTCATGGCTGATTTTCACTACCGCATCAAATATTATGCGGATAGTATCAATAATCGTGCAGGCCTAAGCTTGAATCCTTCAACCGCCGGATATGGCGGTTCATCTAAAAAAGGATTCAACATGACGACAACCTGGTTCATTACGGGCACTTCTTCAGGCATCGGGCGCGAGTTGACTGAACAGCTGCTGGCGCGTGGGGATCGCGTCGCAGCCACCTTGCGCAAGCCTGCTGCACTGGACGATCTGAAAGCGCAATACGGCGATCAACTGTGGGTGGCCGCGCTGGACGTGACCGACGATGCAGCAATTCGCCAGGTGGTCGACCGTGCCTTTGCCGAACTGGGCCAGATCGACGTCGTGGTCAGCAATGCGGGTTATGCGCTCTTCGGTGCCGCGGAAGAGGTCGATGACGCCCAGATCCGCAAGCAGATCGACACCAACCTGATCGGCTCGATCCAGCTCATTCGCGCCGTCTTGCCCCACCTGCGCAAGCAGGGCGGGGGCCGCATCCTCCAGGTGTCGTCCGAAGGCGGGCAGATCGCGTACCCCAACTTCAGCCTGTATCACACGACGAAGTGGGCCATTGAAGGCTTTGTGGAATCCGTGGTCCAAGAGGTCGCGCCTTTC
>Ga0265798_10005436_pt1 | contig 17134 bp, 14 predicted proteins | sample P3T30metagenome_FD_192430 | JGI IMG/M metagenome (GOLD analysis project Ga0265798, IMG submission 192430) | Plant litter microbial communities from East Loma Ridge, Irvine, California - P3 T30 | ecosystem: Environmental > Terrestrial > Plant litter > Unclassified | place: USA: California... | reverse complement strand
ACGGCGGCCGATGATCGTCAAGGCAAACACTGAGAACTCTTGCCCCCCGAACACACTCACATGCAGCACACGCTCTACTCACGCCCACGCCACCCGGGTCTTTGACCCGCCAGGGAGACACCATGGAACTTACCCCACCGACCCTTGCGACGTTGTTCGAACAGTTGGGCCTTGAATCCGATCAGGCCAGCATCGACGCGTTTGTCAGCGCCCATTCGTTGCCCGATGACGTGAAACTGATTGATGCGGACTTCTGGACGCCGCAACAGGCACGCTTTCTGAAAGAGGAGCTACATGTAGACGCCGAATGGGCGCCCGTCGTGGACGAGCTCAACGAACGGCTCCATTCGGTCAAAGCCGACTAAGCAACGGCCCGGAAAGAAATGGCGGCCTGTCAGGCCGCCATCGTCAGTTGCTGCAGCCACGCGCTACGGCATTCTTCGGCTTCGGCCCGGCTTGAAAACGCCGTGCCGCGCTGTTCGCCGTTGATCAACACGACCCAGCAAACACGCTGGCCCCTGTTTCGAAACGATTGGGGTACGCCCAGGCCAATCATCACGGCGACATCGATCTTGCTTTGCATCGCATCCTCCGGGGATCTCAGGAGCATTGACTGATAGGTGCATCTCAACGATGCGGATAACCGCATCTTAATGACCGACCGCCTGGGGAAAAAGCTATCCGCGGAATAGGCTTCTTGCATGATCGGTAACAAAAACGGCTGTCTCAACGACCGGTCTGGATTAATGCGGGTACCCCGACTGGCTCTCGTTTGGAAACCGCTGACGTCCGTCGCGGGCGGGGGCATGCAGAAACAGGCGGTCGACCAGCGTGCCGCGGCGTCCCAACGTGCTGTTCCAATGCGCCGAGCAGTGAATGTACCGTCGATATAACATCTGCAGATCCCTTTCGCTCAGTGACGCGTCCTCCCCGCGCGCATGAGCAATCAGTTTAACGGCGACCTCCCGCATCTCCGGCGGCAGGCTCAGGTCCGGGGACTCCGGAACTGGCTGAAACGGCACGCCTTCGTCGCACGCCAACGCATGCATGACGCGCAGGTAGACTCTGGACAGATGACCGAACACCCGGCGCTCCAACATCACCGTCGCCACTACGCTTTTAGTCCCTGACCCGCGTTGCGTCATTCGCTCGATACATTCCACCCCCATCGATGCCGTGTCATCCAGCGGGTCGATCCAGCGCTGCGCGTCCACACGGACCATCTCAGCGTGGGTTTCCAGCCAGGCATCGGTAGTATCGAATGGGGTGTCTGGGCTGACCTGGCTGCGACGCGGTCGGGTCAGTGCAATCTTTTCCACCGATTGAGCGTGGTATCCCCCGCCGACATCGGAATGACTCCCTGGCACGATGATCTCGCGCGGCCAGCCCGGCGCCACGCTGTTCAAGGCGAAATTGCGCCGGTGCTCGTCGGCCGCCACCAGATGCAGAACCTGCTGCGCACACCCCGGAGGCAAAAACAGATTGACCCGGGTGTTGACCCCATCTCGTACGTTACCCAAGTCCGAAATGCCCCCTACCGCCGCCACAGTGTCGAACAGCCCGATCACCTTAAGACGTATGCAGCCGCTGCCCCAGGAGAAGTCCGTCGCCAGTGGCAGCTTGCGAGGATTGAGGATCGGCTCAAGGGCACCACGCGGCCCCTTGAGCACTTCATTGGCGAAATGGCGGGCAGATGCCGCACCGCGGCTGAAGCCGAACAGATCCAGCTCGAGTGCTGCGATCACACACCCTGGATTGTCAATTTCAAAGGTATCGAGTACATCGCCAATCTTTTTGACGCCTCGGTACACTTTCGCAACGACGCCGGTATTACCTCGCCCAAATCCCTGACCGGACACTTTGGAGTCTCGACCGCCGGAAGTTGTACCCACGCCGCCAACATACACGGCGTGATATACCCGCAAGCCATCACCGGCGTTCAGGGCCTTCGGTTGACACCTATATAATTCGGCCAGTCGGGCAATGTTGGTCAGGTCATTGCTGTAACTGCTGCCGGGATCGGAATGCCGACCACCGCATTCCTTGATATGAGCATTGTTATAAATTTCGGCCATCGCCTGGCAGTCGGCGCCAATCTGGCTATTGACGCGGTTATTGCCCGTCCCGTCAAAGAACACGCCAATGCGCACGGTAGCGCTCAACGCGCTCGCCGCGGAGCCTGAACCTGTTTGTGCAAGTAGTGCTGTCATAAATGAATCACCTGTGAGGGCTGACGTTAATCCGGACGTGTTACAACCGGACCTATAACTCACAGAATGCTCATACCCCTGACAGCGTCAACGGGAAGAATTGAACTTCAGAAACGTCCCACTCATTTATCAGACCATTAAAACCCTCAACGTCATTTATCCCACATATTTGGCGATTATTTCCGCATGTCCCGTTGCAAAACTAAACAAACAAAACACGTTTGAACAACCCTTTGATACAACCCGCAGCTGTTTATTGACACATTTTCCAGGATCCGCCTTTCAGTCAGGCACAGCCATGAACCCTCAACCGATCCTGGCGGTTCCGCTTTCGGGCTTGTACCCCAGGCGCAGACCTCCCCAATGCCTGCCCTTGACCATGATCGGGACCGACAGATCATGCATCAACTCGCCGGTATCCCGGGTATAGGTCTGCAGCAGAACGGGTTGCTGATGGCTACCGCAGCGAATGCCCGTCCGGTCATCGAATTTGCGCTTGGTCCTGTTGCTCACGGCGTCGACCGCGGCATCGCCTGTCAACGGTTTGCTGAACGCCTGATTGTGGGTCGGCACATACCCCTGTTGAGTGCAGGCGATCGCAAACACAAGGCCCTCATGACGCGCCAGCAACGGCTCCTGAATGGCCGGCAGCACCTGATCGGTGTAGCGGTCGAAGCGGGTCTGGTATTTGGTCGGGGACGTGTTGGCAATGGGTTGATACGACCGGTCGAACAAGTCTTCCAGACTCACCCGCCGCTGATCGAGGTCGCGTTCGAACTGTTGCGCAATCTGGCGGGCGCCTTCACGCGCCAGGTCGTAAACACGCTGGTGATAATCGTCCAGCCCGACCTGCGCCAGGCGTTCACTGATCGTCTCCGCCTGCCCTTCCATCTGCACCGCCGATTTGGCGAGCTGACGCGTCTGGTCGTCGCTGATGGCCAGGTCGCTGCGCATCTGTTCCACGGCCACGAAGAGGCTGCTCAGCTGCGCCTGATTGGTTTGCGCGCCCAAGGCAATCTCATTGACCTGACCTTCCACACCCGCCGCCAGTCGCGCAATGCTGGCCAGCTGCTGACCAGTCTTTTCCACATGCGCGACACCGCCGTTCAGGTCGCCGGACAGTTGGCGGATCTGTTCAACTACCTGCACGGTGCGTTGCTGAATGTCGGCCACCATCTCTCCTACTTCGCCGGTGGCAGCGGCGGTACGCCCCGCCAGCCCGCGTACTTCATCGGCGACGACGGCAAACCCGCGACCATGCTCACCGGCCCTGGCGGCCTCGATAGCGGCGTTGAGCGCCAGCAGGTTGGTCTGGCTGGCGATGGACTGAATCACGGCCGTCACCCGCTGGATGTCCTCACTGCGCTGGCTGAGGGCTTCGATCAAGTGCCGGCTGTTGTCGGCGCGCTCGCTGAGCTGGTGCATCAGGGCGATGGATTCGTTGAGTACGGTCAGTCCCGCATCGCTGCTCTGCCGCGCTTCACTGGCGGCGCTCAGGGCTTGCTGACTGAGGGAGGACGTTGCGCGCTCGGTGGCGATCATCACGTCTGCACTGCTGACGATCTGCTCGGCCGCATCGACCTGAGATTGCAGCTTGCCGGCCAGTTGCTTGACCGAAAACGCCACAGCTGCCGCAGACAGCGCATTGTGGCTGGTGCTGCGGGAAAGATCGCGCGTCAGCTTGCCGATGGCGTCTTCCTCAATGGCGCCCGGCGCGGCCACCACACGCGGCGTCAACAGACGCGGCAGCCACAGCGCCACCAGACCCAATGGCAGACAGGCAAACACCGATACATCGCCCCACGCCATGGCCGCGAACAGCCCGCACAACGCAAGGCTCTGCATCGAGATCGTCCAGCGCGTGAACACTGCGGGCGGCGGAGCGACGGCCGGCTCCAGTTGTGGGGAAAGCGTCCCTGTGTAACGTCCATTAGCAGCCATATCCGTGACCCACCTGCTTATTATTTTGCAAGCATTAGACGCCACATAGCGGCCATGCGCTATGAGTCGATGGTGGTAGTCGGTCGGATTTACAAAAGAAAGTAAGCAGGGACCAATTAACAAACTGCGGACGACAAAAAGCCCGACAGCCTGGGAACAGGCAGTCGGGCCCTGGCCTTCACGTCGGCTGGATCAGGCCTGACGCTGGTGGCGGTCGATCTGTTCGTGGCGTTCCTGAGCTTCGATGCAATACTTGGTGGTCGGGCTGATCAGCAGACGCTTCAGGCCGATAGGCTCACCACTGTCATCGCACCAGCCAAAGGTGTCTTCGGCGATACGGGTCAGGGCCATTTCCAGTTGCGGAAGCATGCGCTGATCGCGGTCGATCACGTTGACCAGCCAGTGGCGCTCTTCTTCGACGGAAGCAGCGTCAGCGGGATCTGCCGGGGTGTCCAGGCTCTCGATAGCGATACGGCTCTGCTCGATGCGCTCGTGGATTTCCACTTTCATGTCTTGCAACAGCTTGACGAAGAAAGCGTGTTGCTCCGCGTTCATGTAGTCATCGGCCGGCATCGCCAGCAACTTTTCCTTGGTCATTGATTTCTCTATAAAAAAACGTGCATTAAGGCGAATCAAGGGAGCGCCTTGGCCCGTGTTTGAAAAGCGCCGTAGTCTCCAAGCGCCATCGGGCACTCAATTTACGAGGGGCGGCAGTCTAAGGCCGGGTTTCGTACTCGGCAACATAATTGAACAGGATTCGCTCAACAAGCCCCCAAATCCCCGCCAGTGCTGGGCGAAACCGCGGTTCGTGCGTGCCCTCACGCCGATCATCGCAGGTACAGTGCCGACGGTGTCTGACCCGTCACGCGCGTCTGCGTTCAAACTCGCCAAAAACAAAAAGGGCCTGAACCAGGCCCTTTTTCAACGTTTCTCAAACACTCAGCGCTTGAGCTTGCGTTTGTTGCGGTATTGGTCGATGACCACCGCGACGACGATGATCAACCCTTTGATGATGTCTTGTACATAGGCATCGACGCCCACGAAGGTAAATCCGCTGGCCATGACCCCGAGAATCAGCGCGCCGATGACCGTACCGGTGATGCGGCCGACGCCGCCCGACAGGCTCGTGCCGCCGATCACCGCGGCGGCGATGGCGTCCAGCTCATAGGAAACGCCCATCCCCGCCTGACCGGTCGCGGCACGCGCCGACGCCACGACACCCGCCAGTCCCGCCAGCAGCCCCGCGATGCTGTAGACGATCACCAGATGGCGTTTGACGTTGATCCCTGAAGTCCGCGCCGCCTGCATGTTGCCGCCGATGGCGTAGGTGTACTTGCCGTACTTGGTGTAGCGCAGGGCGATATGGAAGATCACCGCGACCACCAGGAAGATGATCACCGGCATCGCACCCTGACCAATGGCGGTGTAGGAGTCGTTGAGCATGCTCACAGGCTGACCGCCGGTATAGAAACGTGCCAGGCCGCGGGCAGACACCATCATGCCCAGCGTGGCGATGAAGGGCGGGATTCCGGTGATGGCAATGATGCTGCCATTGATGGCACCCGCCAGCAGACCGACCCCGAGCCCCGCCACGACGGGTATCCACACCGGCAAATCCGTCAGCGAAGGAAAGACCGCTCGGGTGTAATCGGAGGACTGAGCGAGGCTGGCCGCGATCATGGCCGTCAGCGCCAGCACCGAGCCAGAGGACAGGTCGATCCCGGTGGTGATGATCACCTGAGTCACCCCGATCGCGATCATGCCGATGATCGACACCTGCAGAATCATCAGCACCAGCCGCTGGGAGTTCATCAGGAAACTTTGATCGCGCACGACCCAGCCGAACACTTCGAAGATCAGGGCGATGCCGATCAGCACCAGAAAGATGCTCAGTTCAGTGGGCAGACGGCGCTTGCGCTTGGTCGGTGCCAGAGCCGGTTTGTTTTCCAGTATCGCGTTCATCTTCATACGTGCCTCTTATTCTTGTTCAGACCCGCAACGGGCCGTTGCCAAACGGGCCGTCAATGGATCGAATTGCCCGACGCCAGATGCATGACCCGCTCCTGGGTCGCGTCGGCGCGGTCGAGGGTGCCCATCATTTCGCCTTCGTGCATGACCATCACCCGATCGCTCATGCCCAGGACTTCCGGCAACTCGGAAGAAATCATGATCACGGCCATGCCTTCACTGGCGAGCAGCGAGATCAGCCGATAGATTTCAGCCTTGGCGCCCACGTCGATACCGCGCGTGGGCTCGTCGAGAATCAGTACGCGTGGATTGGTCATCAGCCAGCGCGCGAGCAAGGCTTTCTGTTGATTACCACCGGACAGGGTGTCGATGCACTGCTCCAGCGACGGCGTCTTTACCCGCAGCTTCTTGCACATGTCTTCGCACAGGGCGCGCAAGGCTTTCTGGTGCACAAAACCGTTGCCGACGAAATGCGGCAAAACCGCCATTTCCATATTTTCTAGCACCGAGAGGCAGGGAAACAGGCCACTGAGCTTGCGGTCCTCAGTGAGCAGCGCGAAGCCTTTCTCGATGGCGAAATGAGGGTCGGTGACTTTGATGGGCTCACCGTCCAGGTGGATTTCTCCACGGGTGCAGGGTGTGATGCCAAAAATGGTTTCCGCCACGTTGGTGCGCCCTGATCCCATCAACCCGGCGATACCCAAGACCTCGCCCGCATGCAGATCGAACGACACACCCTCGAAGACGCCCTCGAGCGACAAATCGCGCACCGACAGCATGAGCTTGCCGATGGGCTGGTCCCGCTCAGGGAACAACTGCGTCAATTCCCGGCCCACCATCATGGAAATCAGGCTGTCGCCGTCCATGCTGTCGGCGCGTTGCAAGCCGACATAAGCACCGTCGCGAAACACCGCAACTTCGTCGGCAATGGCGAACACTTCGTTCATTTTGTGGGTGATGTAGATGATGCCCTTACCCTGCGCACGCAGGTCGGCAATGATCGAAAACAGGTGAGCCACTTCCGTTTCGGTAATGGCCGAAGTTGGCTCGTCCATGATCAACACGTCAGAGTCGTAGGACACGGCCTTGGCAATCTCGACCATCTGTCGTTCGGCGATGCTGAGGTTGCCCACCTGCTCCTCGGGATCAAGATTGATGCGCAAGCGCCCCAACAATTCGGCGGTGCAGCGATGCATGGCGCGGTGGTCGACCATGTGCAGGCCGTTGAGCTGCTCGCGGCCGATCCAGATGTTCTCGGCGATGCTCATATGCGGCATCAGGTTGAGTTCCTGGTGAATCATCGCGATGCCCGATTGCAGCGCTGCCAGCGGCGTTTCAAACACCACCGGCTTGCCCCGCAGCAGGATCTCACCGGCGTCGGGCTGGTAAATGCCGGCGATGATTTTCATCAGGGTCGACTTGCCCGCGCCATTTTCGCCCATCAAGGCCAGCACACTGCCCGGACGCACGCGCAGTTCGACGTTGGCCAGCGCCACCACGCCAGGGAACCCCTTGCTGATGTTGGTGATTTCCAGCAGGTAGGGATGCTCGGTGATGGGTGCGGCGAGGTCGATGGTTGCGTCGGTCGAGGGCGCGTTCGAAGCAGTAGCGGAAGCGAACATGGTCACAGGCTCCTCAAGTGACATGGTTGACAGAGGTGCGGCACTGCCGCCCTCTGCACCCTGTCAGTTGTTGTGTTGTGAACGTTATTTGAAGGTGCTGACGTTTTCCGGTGTGATCAGCTTGAACGGAATCACGATGGCCTGCTGCGGCAAGGCTTCCTTCTTGGCCAGCTTCACGGCCGCGTCGATGGAGCCTTCGCCCTGGCCTTTGGCGTCCTGGAACACCGAGACAGTCAGATCTCCCTTTTTCACTGCGTTCAGACCGTCAGGCGTACCGTCGACACCGGCGACGAGCACGTCGCCCTGCTTTTTCCCAGCCTGCTTCAGGGCCATGGACGCCCCAATGGCCATTTCATCGTTGTTGGAAAGCACCGCACTGAAATCACGGCCCTGAGTCAGCCAGTTGTTGGTGATGTCCATGCCTTTCTGGCGTCCCCAAGCGCCCTCCTGTTCTTCGGTAATCTTGATGTCAGGGTATTTTTTCAGGACTTCTTTGACGCCCTCGGTGCGGTCGCGGGTGGAGTTGTTCGACAATTCGCCCAGCAGGATCACCACGGTGCCTTTGCCGTTGAGTTTGTCGGCGATGTATTGCATCTGCATCCGACCGGCCTCCTTGTCGTCAGAAGTGACGGAGGCAACGCCTACGGGCAACTTGGGATCATCTGGACGGCGGTTGACGTAGACCAGCGGGATTCCGGCAGCGGTGGCAGCTTTGGTGATGCGCCCGGTGGCAGCGGTATCCACCGGGTTGACGATCAGTGCGTCGACCTTCTTGCCGATCAGCTCCTGCACCTGATCAAGCTGCTTGTTCACGTCGTTGCGACCGTCGACGAACTGCAGGTCGACGCCGCCCATTTCCTTGGCCTTCTTGCCCATGTCTTCGCGCATGTAGGTCAGGTACGTGTCGTCGAACTGCGACATGGCGACACCAATCTTCAGGTCGGCGGCCATGACGGCACCGCTGCTGAGCATCAGGGCCAGTGCGAGAGAGGTAAAACGGGCTTTGGTAATCATGAACGGTCTTTCTCCAAATTCTTGTTGTTGTAGTGAATTGGCTAACGACGGCTGGGTGTTGAGAGAGCTGCGGGTTTATTGAGAACGGTGCTTTGATTCGAGAAGTGCGGATTCGTGAAGTGCGCCACAGACGCCGCCGAGGTGCCGCATACCATCACCCCATGGCTCTCCACGCACAGCACGCGGGCAACGGATTCCAGTGCGCGTTCAAAGGCAGGGGTCACAGAGGATTTCGCGTGCAGGGCGACGCGGGGAGCAACGAGAAGCGCGCGGGATACTGAACGGCAAGCCTTGGCGGCATGTTTGAAAATGTTCATCGACGGTACCTGTCTTTTTGGCTTTCTTGTTTTGGTTCGTTCGTCCAGCCTGGCACCGGAAGCATCCGACAGCAGGTTAAGACGTCGATAGTCGGCAACCTGGAAATGACTCTATTGGAAAATAATTTCTGTTTCAACCTGTTTTAGAATTTATTTCTATTTTGATTTTGCCAACTGCAACCCAGCGGCGAAACGGTCGATGCACACCTACGGTGGGAGCAAATTCATTCGCGAGAGGCAGGCACATTTCACACCGTGCTATCGCCTGACACCGTGCATCGCGGATGAATTCGTTCCCACCCTTTGAGCCCTTGGCAACCGCTACAGCGCCACCACCCGCCCTTCCAGCGCGCTGAGCCTGGCGGCATCCAGCACTTTCGCCGACGCCACGGCATCGCGCGCGTCCACCGGGTTACGCCCTTGATTCATCACCGCGTCCTGCAACTGCCGGTAGAACTCTGGCCAGCTGCCGCGTTCGGAAGGGACGCGCTCGCGGTGTTCGCCCTGCTCGAACCAGCCCCAGCGGCGATGCTCCTCGACACCCCAGCGTTCGCCTTCGGATTTGGGGGACAGCCCCGCCAGCGCCGCCGCCTCCTGACCGTCGAGACCATCAACGGTATAGCAGCCTTGGGAGCCATTGACCCGAAAGCGCGGACCTTGAGCGTTTTGCAGGCAGTTGCCCCACAGATGCGAGGTCACGCCGCTGGCATGAATGAGTGAAACGAAGAAGCCGTGATCGACCGTTTGCTCAGGCATTGCGAATTCGAGTTCGGCGTACACGCGCTTGACCGGCCCGAACAGTTGCAGCGCCTGATCCACCAGGTGACTGCCCAGATCGCGCAGAATCCCGCCGCCGCTTTCCTTGCCCACCGATGAAGGCGAATAACGCTCTACGCGGGATTCAAAGCGACTGATGTCACCCAATACGCCCTGATCGATCAACTTGCGCACGGTGAGGAAATCCGAATCCCAACGACGGTTCTGGTACACGCCCAGCAACACGCCCCGGCGTTCGGCGGCATCCACCAGTTCCTGCGCCTGTGTGGCGTCGGGCGCAAAAGGTTTGTCGCTGACCACAGGCACCCCGAGTTCGATCGCCTCCAGGATCAACGCCCGCCGAGACGCCAGCGGCGTGGAGATCACCACCGCATCCACGCCCGCCGCAACCATGTCGGCCAGGCTGTCGAAGGCCGGGACCTTGGGGTAATCCTGGCTCAGATCCAGGCGACGCTCGGGCGAGCGCGTCACCACACCGGCGAAGGACGCGCCGGGCATGCTGGCCAGCAGTGGCGCATGAAAGAAGCGCCCGCCCTTGCCGTAGCCGATGAGTCCGATTTTCATAATGTGTTCTCCTTGCAAAAAACCCGTCGCGTCTGGCTCGGTTCGTAGAGGCGCGCCGACAGGATAGATACTTTGGTGCTGAAGGAATGTATCCCCACTGTAGGAGCGCGCTTGCCCGCGATCGCCGTCTGGCTGATAAATCTTCATGCCTGCCACACCGCAATCGCGGGCAAGCGCGCTCCTACAGGGGTTGCTTATTTCAATATTGACGGGCCTTGGCCAGCATCGCTTTCTGCCGCTCATAGGCTTCTGCGGTGGTGCCCGTCGTCGACACTTCGGCCACGCCGACACGCCACCACGACAGGTAGCCATGGATCATGGTCTTGGGCAGGACCTTAATATCAATCAGCGTCGACACCGTCTGCTTGCGCGCATCGATCAAAGCGGACTCAAGCGCTTCGACGGTTTTCACCGTGTAGGTCTTGCAGCCATAGGCGGCGGCGCTCATGGCGAAATCCACCGGCACAAACTCGCCATCAAGCAACCCGGTATCGGGGTTGCGGAAGCGGAATTCGGTGCCGAAGCTGCCCATGCCATTGCCCATCTGCAGGTTGTTGATGCAACCGAACGCCATGTTGTCCAGCAGCACCACGTTGATCTTGCGCCGCTCTTGAATCGAGGTCGCCAACTCCGAATGCAGCATCATGTAGGAGCCATCGCCGACCAGTGCATAAACCTCGCGTTCGGGCGCAGCCATCTTCGCGCCGAGGGCTGCATTCACTTCGTAGCCCATGCAGGAATACCCGTATTCGACGTGATAACTGTCGACACTGGTGCTGCGCCAAGCCCGCTGCAGATCGCCCGGCAGACTGCCCGCCGCCGCCACGATCACGGCGTCCCCAGGCAGTTGCTGATTGAGTATGCCCAGCACGCGGCTCTGGGTCAGGCATGAGCCGGTCATCTCAATGAAATCGCGCAACACCTGGGGATCGAGGTGCCCGCTGACTTCGGGTTCGAAGTCTTGAGTCTGGTACTCCACGGCGTACAGACGATCCACCTCGGCATCCAGCGCCGTCCTCGCCTGCTTCGGTGCGTCACCCCAACCGGCTTTATAGTCAACCAGTGCATCGCTCAACGACTGCAGTGCCAATTGCGCGTCGGCGAGCACTTGGACCCCGTCGAGTTTCTGCACATCGAACGCGCCGACGTTGAGGTTGAGAAATTGCACGTTGGGGTTCTGAAACAGCGATTTCGAGCCGGTGGTGAAGTCGCTGTAGCGCGTCCCGACGCCGATGATCAGATCCGCCTCGCGTGCCAGCGTGTTGGCTGCCAGCGACCCGGTTTCGCCGATGCCGCCCATGTTCAGCGGGTGAGCCGAGACGATCGCGCTCTTACCTGCCTGCGTCTCCGTGAACGGGATGTCGAACCGCTCGGCAAATGCCTGAAGTTCGGCTGCCGCGCCGGAATAACGCACCCCGCCGCCACAGATAAGCAACGGCTTGCGCTTGCCCTTGAGCAGCGCCAGCGCGTCCTTGAGCATGGCCTGGGTCGGCGGACGACGATCGATACGGTGCACGCGCTTTTGCAGGAAGGTGTCGGGATAGTCGTACGCCTCACCCTGCACGTCCTGCGGCAACGCGAGGGTCACGGCGCCGGTGTCGGCAGGGTCAGTGAGCACGCGCATGGCGTTGAGCGCGGCGCTCATCAGTTGCTCGGGCCGGTTGATCCGATCCCAGTATTTGCTCACGGCCTTGAACGCATCGTTCGTGCTGATGCTGAGATCGTGGAAGTGTTCTATTTGTTGCAACACCGGATCGGGCTGACGACTGGCGTAGACGTCACCGGGCAGCAACAACAGCGGAATGCGGTTGGCCGAAGCAGTCGCCGCTGCGGTGATCATGTTCGCCGCCCCCGGTCCGACCGACGAGGTGCACGCATAGATCTTGCGCCGCAGGTGCTGCTTGGCAAATCCCATTGCTGCGTGGCACATGCCTTGTTCGTTGCGCCCTTGGTGCACGATCAGCTCGCCGCTGTCCTGTTCCAGCGCCTGACCCAGGCCCAGCACGTTGCCGTGACCGAATATCGTGAACACCCCGGCAACGAACTTGCTCTGCACGCCGTCCACTTCGACGTACTGATTATCGAGAAACTTCACCAGGGCCTGAGCCATGGTCAACCGTGTCGTGGTCATGCTTGCACCTTGTTTTTATTGGAGGTGATGGCTGCATCGGTTCATTCATGATCGTTCCCACGCTCCGCGTGGTAACGCATCTCAGGACGCTCTGCGTCCCCGCATGACGCAGAGCGTCAGGAACGCCATACCCACGCAGAGCGTGGGAACGATCAACATTGTTGTGGAGCTTGCTCGCGAAGAAGCAGGCACATCCGACGCATGTTCTGCGCCTGGAAAACGGCCATCGCGGGCAAGCGCGCTCCTACAGGGTTAAGGCGTACGTCCTTACTTTCATGATCGTTCCCACGCTCCGCGTGGTAACGCATCTCAGGACGCTCTGCGTCCCCGCATGACGCAGAGCGTCAGGAACGGCATACCCACGCAGAGCGTGGGAACAATCAGTTGTCCCGGAGGGCTGCAGGCCCTTTACTTCGCCGTCGGCATGCTGAACTCGGCCCCCTTGGCGATGCTGTCCGGCCAGCGTTGCATGACGCTCTTGTAGCGGCTGTAGAATCGCAAGCCTTCTTCGCCGTAGGCGTGGTGATCGCCGAACAACGAGCGCTTCCAGCCGCCGAACGAGTGCCAGGCCATCGGCACCGGAATCGGCACATTGATGCCGACCATGCCCACCTTGATATTTCGCGCGAAAGCACGGGCAATGCCGCCGTCGCTGGTGAAGCACGACACGCCGTTGCCGAACTCGTGAGCGTTGATCAACTCGACCGCCGCCGCGAAGTCCGGCACATGAACGATGCCCAACACCGGCCCGAAAATCTCTTCCTTATAAATGGTCATCTCCGGCGTCACGTCATCGAACAGCGTAGCCCCGACAAAAAACCCGTTCTCAGCGCCAGGCACCTTGAAATTGCGCCCGTCGACGATCAGTTTCGCGCCCTCTTTCACGCCTTGATCGATGTAGCCCTCGACCTTGGCCTTGTGCACCGCCGTCACCAGCGGCCCCATGTCGGAGTCGGCGTTCATGCCGTTGCCCACCTTGAGCGCGTCGATGCGCGGCAACAGCTTGTCGATAAGTTTCTGGCCGACATCACCGACCACCACGGCCACGGAAATCGCCATGCAGCGCTCACCCGCCGAGCCGTATGCGGCGCCGATCAGCGCATCGGCGGCCTGATCCAGGTCGGCATCGGGCATCACGATCATGTGGTTCTTCGCCCCGCCCAACGCTTGAACACGCTTGCCGTGTGCGGTGCCTTGCTGATGGATGTACTCGGCAATCGGCGTCGAGCCGACAAATGAAATCGCTTCGATACCCTTGTGTTGCAGCAATGCGTCGACGGCTACCTTGTCGCCTTGCACCACGTTGAACACGCCGTCCGGCAGACCGGCCTGCTTGAGCAATCGCGCCATCAACAGGCTGGCAGACGGGTCACGCTCGGAAGGCTTGAGAATGAAGCAGTTGCCCGTGACCAGCGCCATGGGAATCATCCACAGCGGCACCATCACCGGGAAGTTGAACGGGGTGACACCGGCGCACACGCCCAGTGGCTGACGCAGGTTCCAGTTGTCGATGCCGCCGCCGATGTTGTCGCTGTAATCACTTTTCAGCAGCGTCGGCGCACCACAGGCGAACTCGACGATCTCGATGCCGCGCACCACTTCGCCCTTGGCGTCCGAGAACACCTTGCCGTGTTCGCGGCAGATGATTTGGGCCAGTTCGTCATGGTGCTGGTCGAGCAGTTCCTTGAACTTGAACATCACCCGCGCGCGGCGCAAGGATGACTGATCGGCCCACGCGGGAAACGCCGCCTGGGCAGCGGCGACGGCCTCGTCGACGGTGCTCAATTCAGCCAAGGCGACGCGGGCCTGTACGCCGCCCGTTGCCGGGTTGAACACATCGCTGAAACGCTCGCTGGCGTCGTGCATCTGGCCATTGATGTAGTGGCCGATAATCGGGGCGTTGCTCATTGCGGGCTCCTTCAAAACAGGGGTGAGCTCAAAGATCCAGCAACCACTGATGCTTGGGATCGTTGTGGAATTGCCAGGCGCGTTTCGGCCCGGCCATCACGTTCAGGTAATAGGATTCGTAGCCGTACGGCACGGTGACTGGGTGGTAGCCCTTGGGCACCGTCACCAGGTCATTGTTTTCCACGGCCATGGCCTGGTCGATGCTGCGGTCATCGGTATAGACACGCTGGAACACAAAACCCTGGGGCGGATTGACCTGATGGTAATAGGTCTCCTCAAGAAAGCTCTCGTGCGGCAGGTCATCCTTGTCGTGCTTGTGCGGCGGGTAGCTGGAGGAATGACCGGACGGCGTGCGCACCTCGACCACCAGCAACGAATGCGCGGGCTCGGAATCGGGCAGGATGTCGCACACGTAACGGGTATTGGCGGCTTTGCCGCGCACGCTCCGCTTCATCGCGTCAGGCGTGATCAGCCGCGCGGGCAAGTCCTTGCCCGGATCGCCCGGCGCGGCACACACGGCAATCTGCACCGCACTCAATGCCGTGACCTGCGCCTGGCTGCGGGGCGGCAGGTACACCGCGAACGGGGATTTGTCTTCGAACACCGATTGCCGGTCGCCGATGTTTTCCCAATTGAACGCGCCCTGCCCCGGCGCTTCGCCGCTGACACTGACGCGACCGCTGAGCAACACCAGGCACAGCTCCTTGTCGCCGGCGGTCACCGGCAGACGTTCGCCGACGGTCAGGCGATGGGCCGCGAAACCAACGTATTCCAGCACGCCGTCACCGAGCGCAACCACATCGCGGCCCTCGGCTTTGCTCTTGACCAGGAGATTCATGTTTACAGGCTCCTTTGTGCAGGCTGATGTAAACCCAAGCGGCTTTCTTGAGCGGCTGCCAGCAGATCGCGCAGCGTTTCATAGCCTTTCTTCGCATAGACGTAGCTGGGCGCAACCGCCGGGTCCTGCTCCGCCTCGACCACCAGCCAACCTTCGTAGCGGGCCTCGATCAACACGTCCAGCAAGGCCGCGAAATCGATGTCGCCATCGCCCGGCACGGTGAACGTGCCGTTGACGATGCAATCCGGGAAACTCCACAGGTTGTTACGTGCCAATTGCACCACCGGTTTGCGTACGTCCTTGAAATGGACGTGGCACACGCGAGCAATGTGTTTGCGCAGTACCTGCAACGGCTTGCCGCCACCCATGTAGCAATGGCCTGAATCGAACAGCAGACCGACTTCGCTGCCGGTTCGCGCCATCAACTGGTCAATGTCTTCGGGGGATTCGACGTAAGCGCCCATGTGATGGTGGTAAGCCAGCCGCACACCCTGCGACAGGGTGAAGCGCGCAAGCTCGGTGAGTTTGTCAGCGTACTCCTGCCACGCGCTGTCGCTGTGAAAACGTGGGCGCTCGACCAGACGGATACGCTGGCCTTGAATCGAGTCGGCGACCTCACCGTACACCAGCACCTTGGCGCCGTTGTATTTGAGCAGATCCACATGAGCGGCGATGGCTTCGATCTCTTCAGCCACCGAACGGCTGGCCAGACGGCTGGAATACCAACCCGACACCAGCGCCAGTTCGTAGGGTTTCAAGACATCGGCGACGCCTTTGGCGTCCTTGGGAAATTTTCCGTTGAGCTCAAATCCTTCATAGCCGATTTCCTTGCCTTCGCTGAGGGCGGTGCTCAGCGGCGTTTCGCCGCCCAGGGCTGGCAGGTCGTCGTTGCTCCAGGAAATCGGGTTGATGCCAATTCGGATTGCGGAAGCGGGCATGGCTGCACCTTTATTGTTTTCTTCGCTTTAACGGGTTCATACGGCTGATTCGGTTCGCAGGCTTACGCTCGGGCGTCGCGCCAGGACTCGATCAGGAAACCAAAGGTGCTCTGCACCCGGCTGATCAATCCCGCATCGTCGATCTCACCTTCCAGCCATGCACGGCTCGGCTCATGGAATATCGTCCGCCCCACCGCAAAGCCTCGGCATGAGGTGCTTTTGCTGGCTTCCCTAAAACCTGCAGCCAAAGCTTCGGCCGGGGCATTCAGACCGAGCAGGACCACGCCACGGCAGTACGGATCGCGTTCCTGAATCAGCGCGTCGAGTTTTTCCCAGACCTCAGCGGGTTGCGTTTCAATCTTCCACCACGCCGGGAAAATGCCCAGGTTGTAGAGGCGCTTCAGCGAACGGTAAATCACATCGGGGTGCGTCGAAGGGTGATCCTTCGGCGGTATGACCTCAAGCAGCAGTTCATGACCGCTGGCCTGAGACGCCTGATACAAGCCCATCAGTTGGGCTTCCTGCTCAAGTCGCAGCATCGGCTCGTCATCAGGGTGGTATTGCACCAGGCACTTGATGATTTGTTCTTTCGGCCACGTCACCAGATTGCTGCCAATGGAACGACCGTGTTCGAACGCCAACGGGCGCGAACCCTGCACCTCCACCGGCCGAGCCACCCACCAGTCACGACCGGTCGCGGCGTTCAACGAATCCTGCCCGAAGCGCTGATCGGCCAGCAGACCGACGTCCGCTTCGATTCCGCGCTTCTTGAGGTCGGCCTCAACCCGCTCCACGGCCTGAATAAACAACTGTTTGAGCTGCCCGATGCACGCCAGATCGCGACCGGCTTTTTGCGCCAACTCCACCAACTGACCACGATGGTCGAAGGCAAAAATGAACAGCTGC
>Ga0265798_10005435_pt1 | contig 17135 bp, 6 predicted proteins | sample P3T30metagenome_FD_192430 | JGI IMG/M metagenome (GOLD analysis project Ga0265798, IMG submission 192430) | Plant litter microbial communities from East Loma Ridge, Irvine, California - P3 T30 | ecosystem: Environmental > Terrestrial > Plant litter > Unclassified | place: USA: California... | reverse complement strand
AAGAAAACAAGGCGACAGCTGCGAGGCGTCAAGTGATGCTGCAGACGCTCCAGGGTTCACTATAACTTTGCGACCCTGCAGACGCTATGACACCATCGTCTCTCGCGCTGACAGCTGGAGCGAGCGCGAGAGAGGGGTTGGTCTGGTGTTAGGCTGTTTGTGCTCGACGCCACTCTGCCGCCTGATGTTTCACTGCTGCATGTCGACTTCTTTCTCTACTTTCGCCCACGTGTTGCCTACAGGAGAACGCGTAGGTCAAAACAACAAAATCTTTGTCTCGCCTTCGCATATGTCATCTTGGTCCGGCGGCGGACTTAAGACGCCGGTGGGGCCGGGAAGAGCCCTGACAGCCCTGGAGCACGCCATCAATTTGCATGTGATCTTGATTCGACTAACACGCCTACTCCAAATAATCTCCCTGCGTCTCCTTGTGTATAACGTCGAACAGCGGTTTCGCACTGAACCACCCAGCCAGCGAGCTTCCAATCGTCTTGTGTGTGTAAACCGCGTCCTCCTCTGTAATCTTCACCGTCTCGCCACCCCGCCCAACCGCCGCTGCATCCGCCATCAGCTGTGATTGACAGCACTTCTCCATGCTAATGAACCAGAACACTGCCTCTTCTACGCTTTTGCCTACAGTCAGCAAACCGTGGTTCTGAAGCAGCGCAGCCTTCTTGTCGCCTAGGCACTTTGCAATGTTCTTGCCCTCTTCTTCAGCCAGTACGACACCGTTGAACGACTCGTAAATGACGTGGTCGTTGTGGAACGCACATGAGTCCTGTGTTATGGTGTCGAGTTTGCGACCAAGTGCGCAGAATGTGCGACCGTAAATCGAATGGGAGTGCGCTGCGGCGACGACATCGGGGCGGGCAGAATGGACAGCGTGGTGGATCATATAAGCTGCCGTGTTCAACAGTCGGCACTCGCCACCATCGATGACCTCGCCCTTTGCATTGACGAGAATGAGGTCCGAGGATTTGATGAGGCTGAAGGCGACACCAAATGGATTGACCCAGAAGGTCGTAGGGTCCACAGGATCCTAAAGCAATCAGTATACTGCGCACAACATGTGCTACACGACGTACCCTCAGCGTGATATGGCCAGCCACCCCCTCATCAAACCCGTACTTTCCAAAGATGCGGAAAGCAGCTGCCAGTCGGCCCTTCAGGTACGCCCGCTCCTTGTACGGGTCGTCAAACTTTGGCGGCTTGGGAAATTTTAACATCTCAATCTTTCCATCTTTCTGGTTCAGACCAGGCTCGTTCGGTGCCACCGTGTTCGCTCTGGTCTCGTCGCCTGCTTGAGGCTCGATTGCTGACGGAGGAGACATGATTGTATTCTAAGGGCTACTCGAGTAGGACTGTGAGGTTCTAGGCAGAGAAGAGCTTCAAACGAAGAGGAAGTAGCACGAGTATCCAGAAAAGCAGTAGAAAGAGCCCTCCGTTCCAACGTGCGGCAGTAAACAGAAGTCGCGACGGAGCAACCTTGGGAACCGCCACCCCTCCTACAAAGGCAACCGCGACCTCGGTCACTACCTCGGAACTACAAACGTAAGCACCCTATCTGCCCAAGTAATCACCTGCGTTATCGGAACGCTTCCGATAGTCACCCATCCGGCGTTTAGCACGTTAATACACAACGCGTGGTTGGTCGGCGACCGATAACTAGATGCGTGTGCGGGGCGTGATGGGCGGGGCGGGGTAACTGTATCTACCGCCGCTCGGCTTTTATGATCAACGAAGGTTTTCGGTAGTGGGCGGAAGTGGAACGTTTCCATGATTACGGTGGCGAACGGAGATGGAAAGTCTCCGTGATTATGGGTTCGGGGTGAGTTGAGAGTGAGAGCTCGGTATGCCCAGACTTCCGAAGGCGAGGTTGAGGCTGGAGTGGATGGAATGAAGACACCGGTCCGAGGAATAGGCATGTATCTTGCGTGGATGGGTGTTGAGATTACTATAACCTTGACGCAATCGCGAAGAATGAAGAATAGAGTGCTCCTTTGGTTCAGACTAAGGCCTGGTCTTAGTTCAAGCTGGTCATTGAAATTGTATCTTAGTACCTAAGTATACACGATTGAGGAAATTGAAGCTATTTCTAAAGAATTGTTCGGACATTCATATTACGGTCTACGTTAATATAGATGGTTGACTAAATATCTTGTGTTGTGATAATTCTAATTTCTTGATACGTGTTGGTAAGATGTCTACCGCAGTACGAGAGTGAGATTTTCCCTTCGCACAACAGTAATAGCACATACCCAAAGCAGGCAAGCTACTCAAATTGTTCTAAAGCAACCGGAACAGACACGGATGTTCTAGTGTTACGACTCCCAGCCGACGCGTAATAGTATTTCTAGCTTCTACGACCACACGCAAGCGTATATGCCATATAGATATCAAAGAAGGGCCGCGGACCGACAATGCGATGTGTATGGAGCATGTGAGAACTGAAAACGACATACTTCGGCATGTAATCACGAAGTAGTTGGAAAACAAAGGTGCCTAGGTACTAACACTACTGCTGCGTCTATCCCAGCGCGAACTGATCTCAACGTTTGAGTATGCACACTAGGTACGCCATGCATGCGAGGAGCATACAACCCTACCGCTAATCCTGTTAGGTAGGAGAGAATCGTGCTCATGTTATGCAGGTGAAGTATAGTCCCCGTTCTGGAGCTGTGCATGGCGTTTTGAGTACTAAGACTAGTACCGACATCACCCTGCATCATGTCGTGGAACGGTGGAACGGTGGAACCGGGTGACTGCGTTAGGATATGCATGTCGGTTCCCGTGTATTACTATGGAACCACAGATGCTTGTGAGATGATTTACAGCAGGATTTGGTAATGGCTGACAGTCGTGCGTTACTCATGTATTTCTTTGTTGTTTTGAAATCTTCCTAAAGTCGGGGTTCAATATAGATGCTTGGTCTCTCTCTCTAACACGGGTAACAAGAGACGAAGAACGAGTAATGGTGCCTTTCCACGGCTGGCTTCCGTAATCTTGGGGAATGCGACGGTGGTTTCCAGTGTGAAGACGTCCAGTCATGGAAGCCAGAGATCACTTGGACATCATGATCGCAGTCGAAAAGATGGTACATTATTGGAACTGTCTCGTAATCGTGCTAGACGCAGACTCATTGTGATGTGACATCTCGACGAGATCGAAGAAGCCTTGATGCGTTTGGACGTCAAGAGAAACTCTGCGCCTGCCACCGAGGGCGTAAAATTCTTCCCTTATCGAAGAAGAGGATGCGTCTTTGACTTAGACCGGCGCCTGTTCATGTTCCAGATTGGCCATCGAAGTCGTATGTTGGAGTTTGGGATAATTGCGATAAGTCTATGGTGATCCACCCTCATGTGTGATGTCAAATATGAAGAGCGCGTATCCTCACCTGTGATATCCCCAGACATCTGCTTGACTCGCAACCACCGGAAACAGACTGCCGATCAGTTCTCAAGGAACACTCTGCTAACCACACTGCGCAACCCCCACTGTATCGGTTTCGCCGTACTTATCATGCGCAGCCGATCTGATTGGCTTTCATCCTTCTCACGCTGAAATTGCGATGCAGAATCAAAGTGGAGCGATTTGCTGCATTGTATCTTCGATCATTTCGAGTCAGACTAAAGATCCACTTGAAGTAGATCACTACAAGCGAGGCGACGTTCAGCTGAGCGTTCCGTAGCGCCACGGGAATCCGGCATGTCAGAATGTCAATCACGGCTCCCAGCGCCTCGCACTGACTGTGCTCGTCACGTTTGCGTGGCATGCATGTCTGCTTCAAACACTCCATGTATTGTCTTTCTCGCGAACGACTCGCGGAGCAATTATGCCGTCATACAGACGTAGTGCTGTTGATGATTACCCGGTGGGGGTTACAAGAGACTATCGTGAGTATTGTGATCCAGCGAAGCCTCACCGGAGACTTTTATCGCTCGACCGTTCACGGTAGCCGAGAAGTAGCGTGTTTGCCGTCGTGAGCACATTTGACACTTGTGAGGGTGGTGCAGATCAGCGTGGTAACCTTTGCAATGCTACGTTACCACAGCCTCGCACGCTTGGATGCTTCTTCTAACTTCCGTCCGATTGGGGGTATGGCTGCGCCTTCGTACCGTTTCGGACGAGGGTCCTGTCGGTCGCAGTCTCCAGATGTATCATATTGGCGAGCTAGTATCGAGTCCAAGACATCGCCGATATCTGGGTAGCTGCAGTGTCGCTTAGTGTAGCGCCATGCTGGGTGGTAATGCTCACTGCCTCCACTTTACATGGAATCTTCTCCTGTTGGTGACTGAAGAACGACCGGCCATGACGCCAGCTGCCCATCACTGCTTGTGGAGACGCTCTTTCATTGAGATTGCGTGATTGTTGAGATTTTTCGACACGCCTACTGCTAAAAGCATGTACTGCTATGTTGGCGTGAACGGGTACTCTACACGCTGTCTGAGCTCTCCGAACCCAATTGCCTTACAGGACACATAAAACTGCAGATCCCACGGACAAATCAACCAAAAGAATTCGCTGGGAAAATGTTCCGGCTTTCAAAACACGACGACGATTAGCCGTGCACGGTTTCCGTACCGTGCTTGGGGAAGCTGTTGCCGGGAAGCCCGATGACCCGGCGTTCGAGCCGAATCTTAATTTCGTGGCTCCCAATAAGGAATACGGCTGGTGAGAAAGTGCCAAAAAGGACGTTGGTGGGACGCGCCATCGTCTAAAGTAACTAGAGTTGGAGATGCAGACAGCCTTGGAAGTGGAGGTGAGTGGAGGCCAGGATCTGCGGCTAGGGCGCGGGCTGGCGCATGACGTAGCGTGGATACAAGCAAAAAGCACACATTCCGAAGGACACGTCGATACGGAGCCCGATGCCAATCTGAGCAGCGAAATCAGCTCTCTCCCATTTCTCCCAATCTTTCTTCCATCTATCAGAATATCTGGCCGGTGTCTTGAGCGTCGTCGAGAAGCGATTCCAACGATGCTGTCGCGGTTCGATAAGCGAGCCCTGCCGTGGAAGTGTAAATCGACGGGGAAGGCTAAAAGGAAAATGCCGAAAGCCAAAGACGCATCGACGACCTCTCTCCGAGGCTGAGGAATGGCTCTACTCAGATCCCGGACACATCCTGCACCGATTTCCGGCAGCGCAATCGATCGACGTGAGTGGTGGGTCTGCCCTGCTCCCATCAGCTCTGCACTCTGCCTTAGCGGGCCGCCCATCGATGATGCTAGGAGCAGATCAATCTTGAGGCTTGCAGATGTCGGCGAGCAGCGATGTGAGTGGGCCGCTTGGCCCAAGAGCGGGAGGACCGTTCCTCCACCCGCAGATCCACCTGGCCTAATTGCGACAGTTCAGCTCTCGCCGCGGGCCATGAGATCCACACTACAGGACTTCGGTCAACCCCGCCTACTTCCTAAACTCGATCAACACTAGCGAGGTATCCCGTACTTCCATCTAGAGCCACGGCAGACGTGGTCGCCGACCATTCATGGAGCAGCTAACAGGCTGCTCGCTTGCAGCAGGCTATCGTGGCTTGCCCACGCTGTTGAGAACGACATTGCACCCCAACGGCGGTGCCTGTGCTTGCCGCCTCGTCAACTACGGAAAGAGAACGTGCTTGACGGGAGTGGAGACGGGCAAGGCGTGGTGATGCAAAAACAATCATGGAAAATGAAACGCGAGACATGTGATATCTCACTCCTGCAGAATGCATGTCGTGGATGTGCGGTACGGTTACCACTCTATTGGAATCTTCTTGTCCGACAGTCTAGCATGGGCTCTGAAAGACTGCAGATCGAAGCAGGTTCTGAGGGACGGAGAATCTCGACCACGAGGACTCCAGATGACTTTACTGGACGCCATGGCATCGATGTGCAGCCTCTCAGCTATACCAGGCTGATGACAAAGCTCCCAAAACAGTACTCCTGTTGACCGGTCTTGGATAACCTTCACATAGATTGACTGAGCCCCGCTCCTTGCAGCGATTGCGTTGAGTCGCTGCGGCATTTGTCCAGATCAAATCGCCATAGCTCAAGCTTCTCCACTCCGGCTGGGTCCTTAGTTGCATTGGCTTGGTTCATTCGACTACGGAGCAAGCGCAGCCTCCCCACGTACTCCATACGGTGGAGCTCATGCACCATGCGTGCGCGTCAATGCACTCACTCATGCCAAAAACGACGTACCAGACGTGTCAAGCTCGGCTAGGATGCATGATCGCCGACCTGCATTATCGACTCTAGGGCTGTCTTGAGCCATCCACAGAGCTCATCCTGGTTCGAGGGACTAGCTCATGCGCGTAGAGCTGCTGATACTCATCGGGAATACTCACAAGCTCAGACTATGACGACAAGCTGTTGATCCATACTATCAAAGTACATGTGCCCCGCTCGTGGTCTGTGAGCTCTGCCGCATATGATCGTAGCTTTTGAAGCCATTGGGATATATAGGGACGACCTGAGTATCATTGGAGGCATATCTTTCATGCTCCTCTCAACTCATGTTACAGATTTTTAGTGAGTCGGCCTCCCATCCTCAACATTTCCTCATACTGATCCAGCTTCCCAGAGAGACATAAAAAGAAGCGCTCCTCCCAGGCATCCGTAGATTCTCAAGATCTTAATAGACGCTCAGCCTCCATCGCATCTATCGAGACCGACGTAACCTCGTCTCCTCCCTCCACGAAGTATTCATCTTCGCCGCCGTCTTTGCCAGTCACCAAAGGTCGACCCTCTCCGGCACAGATCAGCTACTCTACCTCAGCAGTACCTGAGCTTAATCCCCAACCATTGCCAGAACCTACCGTACGACCCAGTCCAGTGATAAGGAATACCTTACCACTCACAGAGTCAATACCTTCGGTCTCGCCTGCACCATCTCGTGTTGCTCCTACAACACCCACACCAGCTCGCCGTAACACGGAGCTAATCTTTGATCTGTCTCCGCAGCCAGACAGTCCTCCTTCACCATCCCCCATCCGTTTCTCAGTGAGCTCCAGCATCTCATCTGAGTCCGTTGTTACCATCAAATCTCCACAGCCTTCATCGCCTATCATGCAATCCCCCAGACCCACCTCGTCTAGGCAACAGACGAACGGCGCGAACGGTTCATCTGCGGTGTTTTCTCCTCCACAGTCACCTCAAGCCCTCTTTCGTACAAAGGGCCGTCTCCCATCATTCACCTCTTCTCGCGCTACCAGCGGAAACTTCAGCATGATGAAGTCGTCGTTCAACAACTTGAAGCGAGGAAACGGCAACCAGTACCAAACATCCATGGTCCAGGACTCGGCAGCCTCTCTCCGGAAGAAGAGCATGGCCGAGCTGGGCGCTGGTGTGTTCCAGAGCATCGGCAACGTCTCTTACGTTGCCTTCCTGGAATGGATCAGATCTGAACGCCTGACCACTCTCCCTCACAAGGGCAGTCGCTGGGACAAAGTTTTGATCCGCGCTCTGTACTTCGCTGAGCAGCTTCACAAATTCGAGCAAGCTGTCAAGCCATTTGCTCAGGACAGCAGCTCGGCAGCTACCATCGGATATGGACATGCACAACTCCTTCTCGAGTTGAGCCACCACAACTCCGAGGCTCTTGACAAGGCCTTCTCCGTCTTCTACAAGTTCGCCATGTCGTTCCAGTCGGTTCTGCACCGCTCAGAGCTCTTGACATCAGGTAGCTCAGAGATCCGTGAGCAGATCTGCTTGTTGTACACAGACCTCATCACTCTCGTAGTAGATGTGGCCATCAAGTTCTACAAGACCGTCAAGGGCATGACTCCTGGCCGGACAACGCTTGACATCTTTGAGCTCTTCGGTGAGACCATTGATGCTTTCCGTACTCGCCAGAACACCGTCGTCGAGTTGATCTGGCAGTCCCAGATCGAAGGCGGTGAGTTTGAAGAGGGTGAGGCCATCGATGTTCAGCACTTGAGCCGTTGGTTGGCTTCGCAAGACCGTGTCATTGCCGCCATCACCAGAGACCATGAGACATATGTAGACAACCAAGCCGAGTTTACTTGCCTCTGGTTCAACAAGCACATGACCAGGTTCTTCCAGAGTGAGAACAAGGTCTTCCTTGTTACCGGTCAGTCGGGCGCCGGAAAGACGACATTGGCGGGATCGATCGTCGAGCGATTGCAGCGACCTATGAACAAAAAGCAGTACGACACACTTTTCTGTTCGCTGTCGCCTGACATCCCGACTGCTGCTACATCCTTGGCAGTGGTAAAGTCGCTCTTGTACCAACTGCTCAACCTTCGCATTGGTAACATGGGTGTGTACCACGCCCTTTTCAATGCCTACAACCGATGCAGAGGCACCGACGATATCAAGGCCTACGAAGAGACCATGTGGCAGGCACTGGGCGAGGCTCTCCAGCAGCCCGTATCCGGTAGCAACGAGTTGGTCATGGTTGTTGATGGTCTTGATGAGATCGCAGCCTCCAACAGCGCCTCTGTCCAAGCTATGGGTGGTTTCAGCCCAGCTGATCTGCTTGAGAGGCTGGCTAAGGTGACTCAACAAGGTCACGGAGTCAGACTTATCACATTGTCATCTTCCATGAAGATGCCAACTTCGGCCAAGGGAGTTCAGCATCAGATCGTCAAGGAGGACGTTCGAGACGACCTTCACGCCGTTGCCCTGCGTGCTCTGATCCACAACCACCACTTCCATGGTCAGCGTCCTTTCGACCAAGAGCAACTATTGGACCGCATCATCACCATGTCTAACGGATCTTTCCTCCATGTCACTTTGACTTGCGAGTTGCTGAACACGCAGAAGTCACCGGATGCGTTGATCAAGACTCTTGAGAGCTTTGAGTCGTCGAAGCCGTCCGTTCAGGACCTCACTCTCAAGCTCTTTACCGCTCTCAACCCCACCAACGAGGCAAAGACTTTGTTGTCATGGGTCTTGGCTGCTGAGCGACCTCTCACAATCGATGAGATCAACACCTTGTTCTCGGTCGACGTGCAGCGCAGCACTGTATCCGACAAGGGCGTCAACACGAACGAGATCTTCAGGACTCTTGAGCCGCTGTTTACTCTGCACCAACGCATCGTTCGTTTCAAGCATCCCGTCATCCACTCCACCCTTCACGACTTCTCCGCCAACGGAAAGATCCCTATTCCTCTGAAGGACAGTGAGACCGACATGCTTCTTAGGGTTCTTGCTTACACCAAGCACACTTTGAAGGACCACAACACCGAACCTACCTTCGACACGTTCGATCCTACCACACCCGACAGGCTGTTCAGAAGGCATCCTTTCCTCGAGTACGCGGTGCGCTACTGGGTTCTGCATCTTCAGCAGTCTCCATTGGCTCCCAAGTCTACTGGCGAGTTCAAGCCTACTGCCGAGCTTCAGAAGGTGTTCCCCCAGAGCACCATGTTCCCCATCTTGGAATCTTACTGCTGGGACACTCAACTCCCCATCCCCGAGGCTTTGGATCTGCAAAAGCTTGTGGTCGTTCTCCGCAAGAGCACCCTGCCAGAAAACCACCCTGGTCTTCTCCAGACGTACCTGTCCATCGCGACGAGCTATCTGCTCATCTCCAACATCCCGGAAGCGACCAAGTACCTCTACTTGTGCACCTTCGTCAGCCGAAAGGTCTTGTCTGACATGCATCCGTTGACTCTGGAGTGTGCTAGTCAGTTCTTGAAGATCACTGAGACCCAGACTACCACCACGAGGACTGAGATCATGACTCATCGTGAGGAGATCCTCAAGGTGCTGATCACGACTTATGAGCGTCAGTACGGAAGCACCTCTGAGCTAGTCATTGAGACCCGCAAGCTCCTCGCTCAGCTCTACGCCCATATCAACGAAGAGGATAAGTCTATCGAGATCTACCGTCTCATCCAGGATGCAACCATCCAACTCTACGGCAGGGACTCGCACCAGGCCCATGACATCAATGACCACCTCAAGGTCACTCTTGGAAAGGATACCGGCGATCGCGAGATCGAGATCTACGACGACTTCACTTTGGATTATGACCACGAGGAAGAGGAGGCCATTGAAGCCCTCACCATCTCCACTATCAATGCTCAGTTGATCCAGATCCAGAAGCTTCTCTCTATGAAGAAGTTCGCGGAGGCTGAAAGGATGTACGTCGAGCTTTGGATGGAAGTCTCCTCCAAGTGCCGCACCGTCCAATCCGTGGAATGGCATGAGAAGAACATTGAGATCGCCACCTCTTATGCCCAGTTCTTGAAGAACCAGAAGCGTACCAGCGAGTCTACCGCCATTTTGTCTTCAGTCTGGCAACAGTACGAGTCGCACCAGTTATCTTTCGCAAACAGCATCGTCTCGCGCCTCTTGACTGTCGGCAAGGAGATGCGAAGCATGAACGCCCACTCGCAAGCTCTCTCGATCTTCAAGTTCGCCCATTCTTACCACAAGAACATGAGCTCTCAGGAGAGCAGTGAGTCTCGCGAGGTCAGCCAGCAACTGTCTGAAACTTCGAAGGAGCTCGTCCAGCACAGCCTGAACAGCACTGGAACTACCACTACGACGACTGTATCGGAATCTGTCTACCAGGATGTGTTCTTCTCGACCATCGCAAGCTCCAAGACTATTGAGGCAAGCACCATGTCGCTAGCCAGGCAGCTCGTCACTCAACACATGGCAAAGAAGAACTACACCGCTGCCATCAACGTCATTCACGCGACTCTACAGCGCACTTGGTCTTCATTCCTTGCCAACTCCATCCACGACGTCACAATGGCGACTGTGTTCACTCAAGAGTCTATCGAGCTTGTCGAACGCCTCGCCGAGTGCTACTTGCAGACCCGCCAGCTTGACAAGGTTGATGATGTGTACAACCGCTTCTTCCGCGCGGTCTTGGTCACCGAGAAGGTCGACAAAGCCACCTTCGAGAGATCGAAGAACCTGTTGATCAACTTCTACGACAAGCACGGCTACGCCGACAAGGCTATCAGCACGTACCAGGAGATCTTGGTTGTGTACCGCGCACGTCTCGGTCACACCCACGAGCTCACCATCCAGACCTTGTACATCTTGGCCCAGAGATGCCGTAGCCACCCTCGCAACCACGGCTACTGGCTCGACTACTACTTGCAGATCATTACTGCTCTCAACAAGGACTCCGATGTTTGCCACAAGGACGCACTAGACGCCATGTTGGTAGTCACTGTCACCTACTGGGAAGACCGCAGGTATGCTGAGGCAGTGACCTTCTACGGAGTCTTGTGGAACACATTCGTTCGTCAGACCAAGCAGCACAAGGTATTCACCGACGTCAAGTTTGTCGAGACGCTGTACGAGCGATACTACCAGTGCCTGGAGGAGACTAAGGCCAACTGGTCTGAGCTCTACAAGGTTACCAAGGAGTACCGCGAGACTGCCATTGCTGTCTTCGGTGCTGAGTCGACCACCGCTATCAGCGCAACTCTCGCACTTGCTCAGGTTGCTCAGAGCAGCGAGGCGCACATGTCTGAGGCTATCTCTCTCTACGAGGCGGTCCAACAGTCGGGAAAGCAGGTCACGACGACCACCAGCACCACTGAGATCAACCAAGCGCTTTCTTCCCTCTACGTCAAGCAGATGCACTCTTCGCTGTCTAGCAACATGAAGGCCGAGACTGTCCAGCGTGCTCTGAGCATGTCTGAGTCGCAGTTCCAGCAATCTACCCGCGAAAACGGCTACAGCCACGAGTCCTCGCTCACTAGCTTGAGGGAGCTTGCGTCTTTGTACTCGCGCCAGCAGAAGTCGGACGTCGCGGTCAAGCAGATCTCCAAGGCTGTTTCCGAGATTGTGTCCAAGGAGACTTCCTCGCAGAAGCAGATTGAGTCGGCCAAGTCCATTGCCGCGACCTTCCAGGCCATCGAGCAGACCAGCACTGCTCACGCCATGGTTCAAGAGCTTCACCGCCAGATCTGTGCCAAGGATGCCCGCAACGCTTCCAAGTGGTCATTCGACTTGACTAAGAGCAGCCGCACTGCGATTGCCTTCCTGGCATCTCTCCAGTACAACCTGCGCAGGGATCTCAGCATTGGCTTCTCGGAGATCTACGCTGATCTGACCATGGAGTACATCTACTGGGTGCAGTTCCACTCGACCCTGGACAACAACGAGAGCCTTACCAACATTCTGCTCGCTGCCGCTCCTCTTCGCTACTTCTTGCGCCGCAACGATCAGCAAGACATGATCACCGTTGTCGAGGAGCAAGCCGTTGGTCTGTTCGTCAAGCGCGACGCCCAGGACCTGAAGGACTTCAGCAAGGAGTCGCCACGCATCTTCATCATTGGCATCCTTGACTATCTCGGCCACGGACGCAACAAGAACTTCAACCGCGCCGTTATTCTCTCCAGCAATGATAGCGTCGCCAAGCTCACCAAGGCGAAGAAGTTCCACGAGGCTTACGACATTGCCAACCTCGGCTTCCTCTTCGCCCGCAAGAACGACGGTTACAACGGTCCTCGTGCTATCAGCATGGGCTTCAAGCTTGCCTCCCTGCTCGTCGGCCGTGATGGTGAGAAGTGTCCCGACGCCACTCTCCGCAAGAAGATGCTGGACCTCTCCAACCGCATCGTCAAGCAGATCTTCGAAATTTGCAAGAACCTCAAGATCAACTTCGCTCAAGTCCAGCTCTACGAGTTGTCCCACCTGTCCGCTCTTCTCGGCGAACAGGAAGACTACGAGACCCTCGAGTGGCTCCTCACCACCCTCTGGCAAACCCGCGATGCCCAGCGCTCATGGCCCTCCGAGGTCCTGCTCAACCTCGGTCGCCGTCTCATCTGCGCCCGCTACCTTGCCAACCACCAAGTCAAGGCCATCCGCCTCGCCGAAGACATCGCGTACAACATGCGCCGTGCCCACGGCCCCCGCGCCCCCGTCACCATCGAGACGTACGAGCTCCTCGCGCAGCTGTACACCTCCACCGGCCACGCCTACCAGGCCCAAGCCGCCAAGGGCGAGAAGACCGCGAGCCTCGCAGCCGACTACTTCAAGAAGGCCATCAGCGTGCACGAAGACATCCTCCGCGTCCTCGTCAACGACCAAACCTCCGCCTCCAACGACTCGGACGACGAAGACGACACCACCGCCGAGCTCCTCGCTCGCGAAGGCGTCAACGTCCAGAACTCACCTAACAGCCCCCGTCCCGCGGCCGTCGACTCAAACACACTCGACAAGTCCGCCACTGCGCTCAAGCACTTGCACCTCCTCAAGCTGGCGTACCAGCGCTACGGCGGCTGGCCCAAGAGCTACAGCGAGTACGAACACCTCAATGCTCAGCTCTTCCGTCTGTTCGGTGCAGAGGCTAAGTGGAAGGGTGTTGAGGGCACGGAGAAGTGGGATGCGAAGACGTTCGGTGCTGGCAAGGCGGAGAGCCAGGAGGGTGGCTTCCGCGGTATTGCCGACTGGAGCCTTGGCAGTGAGGAGCTGGTCTCTGTTGGCCATGGACATGGTCAGGGACAGCATGGTGCTATGGTCGGTAACGGTGTCGTTGCTCCGTTGAAGACTCACATTGATTACTAGGAGATTTGGTTTGGAATAGTTTGATTAGCGTGTTTTGATCGTTGCTCACACCTTTCCTTGAGTCATTGAGTTGGAGATGGAAGAGGTTTTGCTTGTTTCGATCAACAGGTTTTGATCGTGTTTTACAAAAGTTCACACTTTTCTTTCTTTGTGTCAGTTAGTTAGTTGGTAATAATAGTTACACGGCGTTTCTGAATCGATCGTCCTTCTTCACAATTTCTGCATTGGTGCTGTGACGCTTACCTATATACAATGATACTCCAAGGTTACCCTATCTTCTGACTTCCCTTCTTTGCCTCCTCTACTCTTTGCTCAACAAGTCCGCAATTGAAGCCGCCGTGGCATTATGGATAGGGAAGGTAGGATGTAGCTCGTTAAGCCACAAGTACTCGTTAACCGGATACTCGCACGAAGCATCCTTGGTGTACCAATCCGGCGTCCCACTATCAACCTGTTAGCAATGCTCTCTTTGATCTCTATCGAGGACTTACTTCATATACGCCGCACAATACCCCGTGACATTCTTCAATCCGGCCGTTTGCTCATAATTTGCGGGGTCCCCAATAACTTTGTTGAAAAGCCCCCACGTATCATGCACAAACACCTTCGTTCCACTATGGTTCGCCTGAAACGCATCCACCATCTGCCCAAGCCTCTTATTCCAATCGAGGATGACCTTCCCCTCGTTCTCCACCGCATACCCCCCATCATCTTGGTTCAGCGTCAACGGTGCAAGATTGACAGGCGGCACGCTCAGGAACAAGAAGTTGCGCGCCCCAGTTTCGTACACGTCGTTGAGGAGGTCGGCGTATACGGAGAAGATGGTATCGTAGAGCGTCGCGTTGTTGAGCCACCAGCTGTTTCCTACGTCGTTGATGCCGATGAAGAAGGCGAAGAGGGAGGAGGAAGACGTCCAGGGTGCTGTATCTGGGTGCGCACCGTAGGTGGGGAGGAACTCGGTACGGACTTGGTTCTTCATGCTGATGACTGTGGGTGCGTATGGTGTCACGAGGTCGGAGTCAACAGTAGCGCCACCGTAGGCCATGTTGTAGGTGAGGAGGTCGCTAGCATTGTAGGTTGTAGACAGGAAGCCGACCCAGTTGGGTCCGTTGGAGGACGTGTAGCCGGGATACGCCGGGTTGCCGAATGGGTTTGAGGCGCTGGGCTGTGTCCCGTTTACGTCGAAGCCGGTCTGGGTGTAGGAATCACCAAAGACGAAGAGTTGTTTTACATTGGCCCAGCCGGACCATGATGAACTGTTCGTGTATGAAGCTGCGAGGGTGGTAGTTGCTAGGGATAGCGCGAGGGTAATTGACTTGACCATTGTGTTGTCCGTTTACTGCGGTTCAGACAGAACGAAGGTAGCTAGGAAATAGACATTGAAGAGAGAACGGCATGGTAAGTATAGTAAGGACAGAATCACACCAGTACCCAACTAATCCGGGTTCCCGGGCCAGACGATCTACAGGTGCGAACGAGGTAAATTGCTCGAGATTACTTGACGTATGCGAACACCCCACATATTGCAACTAGAGCGCATACTACACTGAGTCGCTCGCGGAATAATTTTGGAAGGACGTTTGTGATGCACTAACGGCTTGCGCGTGAGTAGTACGCGTAGAATGCTTGCCCGGAACGAGGTCCGAAGAGGGTGGCGCTCCGTGTTGTAACGGGTATAGTGGGTCGGTGAGCATCATCGTCGACGCGCGATATTGGAGTTGTACTCCAGATTACTGATCTGAATGGATGTGAAACACGTGCGATGTTTGTACCTGTGCTTACCTTGACACAGGGTGGCTGATAGAAACTTCTGGCGCGAGGTCAGTGCGGTAGACGTTGTGAGATGCAGGCAACAATGCCATGGCGCGGTCTTCATGACTCCTGAATGTTCAAGCTCAGATGAGAGAGTATGCGAATTGATGTGTCCTCCTGGGGTATGTAAACGCGTTGTGGTGTGCGTCTCCAAGGTCCCGTCCGCGTGAAGGGAGTGGGCACAGTCCCACCATCTCAGAACGACAACAATATTGGGATGAAGCAAAGACTGAGTGAAAGTGTTTCTGGGAGAGAAGCGAAAAGGGAAGAAACTGTATCAAAAAGCGCCTGGCGGTGTAGTTGCATTTGCCAGAGAACTGGCCCTGAGGGTCGGCTGTGAGGGTGGGGCGCGGCGCAGGCACTCAATCAGCGCTCGTATACACGTATAGCAATGCGACCGGCGTACTTCGTACCGGCAGCCAGCGGACCTCTGTCACGAGATTCAGAAGCCAGAAAACATTCGGCCGTAGTCAGGTATGATATCAGTCGGATGGAACGGGATGATGCGGGAGTCGGAAAGCAGGAAAACATCCATCGGCCGAAGCAGGATGCACATGAGAAATGCGTCAGAGGGCGTGGGCGCAGCGAAGACGTGCTTTCCCATGCTGCGTCGCATGCGAAACAGGATGGAAGAAAGACGGGTAATTATCGCAAAGTGTGTGGCTAGAAAGCCGGCCAGTCGAGTAGCTATGGGTGGAAAAGGCGTGGCTGAGGAAAAGATGGCGTAGTAAGGCTGAAGACCCTGGCTACCAGCCGCCCGCGTAGACCGCCCGCGTCGACACATGTCATCCAAGCATTGGAACGTCTTCTGCCCGTTGCGCTGCATGTTTTCGCATAGCTGTTACAAAGAAGCAACGTGGTAGTTCCCCTTAGTACTCTTGAACAGTCTGGAGCCAGAAAAGGGTCAAATTACCCCCAGATCGGCGCTCTGCTATTCGGCTTCGCAGCAATCCGCATTCCGAGTCGACAACATCGTCACCAGCACGCCCGTGAAAGCTGACAAGGCACCGAACACCCGCCCGACCCTTAGCAATCCGAGTTCCGAAATGCCCGGCTGCTAGGAAACATCGTCACCATCGTCACCGTCGATCCCTGCATTCGCTCCACCGCCAGACATTTATACACGCTTGCGCTACACGCCTGCACCCCGCGTATTTGTACCAAGATTCACCACCACGACCATCTTGACACATAACAAAGAGAGTCATAGTAGCAGGATCCAGCCATGGCGGGAATGGAGAACATCGAGGTGCATAGCAAGGTATGTACAGCATCTATGTCGCGCTCCCTCGCTGACTGAAGGCAGTCGTACCTTGTAAGATGGGTCAATGTCTCGTCAGGCCACACCATCTCCTGGAGCGTCCAACCGCATAAGAAGTCGCTGAACTTCGGCATCTTCAAGCACCCCGGCACAGCTACCGGCGCAACTCCCCAGCTGCCCACCTCTGCCCTCGTCGAATCCGGACCCGGCACGCCGACCCTCGAGCCACCTACAACACGCGGACGCGGAGCTTCGACGTCGCGGAATGACAGAACAGTCGTTTTAGATAAGCTGGCGGCTATTGGGCTGCGGCAAGTGCATTGGCATGGGAAATGCGAGGCTGATTTGGTATCTATGGGCACATACGACGTGCCGCCAGGCGAGGGTGGCATGTACGGACTGGTCTTTGACAACACCTTCTCCAAGACCGTGTCAAAAACAGCCACCTTCGTTCTCATGACATACCCGACCAACGCGGCGCCCAAGTCGGGTCATCACATGCACTACGCGCAGGCCATGGCGGGCGCGAGCACCACCAGCCTCCCGAAGTCGAGCCCCTCCATGGGCCCCATCGAATCCT
>Ga0265798_10005434_pt1 | contig 17138 bp, 15 predicted proteins | sample P3T30metagenome_FD_192430 | JGI IMG/M metagenome (GOLD analysis project Ga0265798, IMG submission 192430) | Plant litter microbial communities from East Loma Ridge, Irvine, California - P3 T30 | ecosystem: Environmental > Terrestrial > Plant litter > Unclassified | place: USA: California... | reverse complement strand
GCCACGACCGGGCCCTTGACCCCGGGACCCAGACCGTGGTCACGATCCACGACACCGTGCCGTGGACCCATCCCGAGACGCTCACCCCGCGCGGGGTGCGATGGCACAAGGCCATGACGAAGCGTGCCTTCCGGCACGCGGACGCCGTCGTCGTGCCGACCCACAGCGTCGCCAGAGAACTCGACGCCCTCTTCCCGTTCGGCGACCGACTCCGCGTGGTCGGTGGCGCCGTCAGCCCCAAGCTCGCCGTGCCGGCAGACGCCGACGACGTGGCCGACACCCTCGACCTGCCCGAGCGCTATGCACTCAGTGTCGGCACCCTCGAACCGCGCAAGGGCATCGAGCCGCTCATCCAGGCTCTCGCCCACCCCGACGCCCCCGATCTGCCGCTGCTGATCGTCGGCCCCGAGGGCTGGGGCGACGTGAAGGTCGCCGACCTCGTCGCCGCTGCCGGCTTGCCCGCCGACAAGGTCCGAACCCTCGGCTTCGTGTCCGACGAGCAGCTCGCCGTCCTGTTGCAGCGCGCCTCCGTCTTCGTCTTCCCGAGCCTCGCCGAGGGCTTCGGGCTGCCGGTCGTCGAGGCGTTCAGCCTCGGCACCCCCACCATCGTCTCGGACGCCCCGGCACTGCTCGAGGTGGCCGCCGACGCCGCCGTGAGCGTCGCGCGCGACGACGCTGCCGGCTACCCCGAGCGTCTGGCGCAGGCGATGTTCCAGGTCGTCACCGACGTCGAGCTGTCGACCCGCCTGGGCATCGCCGGCATCGACCGGGCCCGAGCATTCAGCTGGCGCGACTCGGCCGACAAGGTCTGGCAGCTGCACGCCGACCTCTGACCCGGTTCGACGCTGGGCGCGCAGCGCCTGAGGTCAGGTCAGGGTGCCGTCACCGACGTCGTCGCCTGGGCGACCGCCGAACGCATGGCGTCGTAGTCGGGGTAGACGTTGTCGTAGGTCGGCGGCACCAACTCGAGGCTCGTGATCTGCTGCGACTTGGCCTTCACGGCGAGGTCGACGAAGGCGGCCAACGCGCCCTGTGGGATGTCGGTGTCGACCGTCTGTACACCCGCAGAGGCCACGGCCTGGAACTTCGAGAGCACCGTCGCCGGCTGGAACTGCGAGAGCAGGGCTTGCTGCACCTCGCGTTGACGCGACATGCGGTCGTAGTCGCTCGTACCGTGCCTCGCCCGGGCGTACCAGAGAGCGTGATAGCCGTCGAGACGCTGCTCACCGGGTTCGATCCACCCGTCGACGTTGATCGGCTGCCCGTTGCCGTCGACCCCGCCGTTGATCGGGATGCGCTGCTGCACGTCGACCTGGATGCCCCCGAGGGCGTCGATCAGGTCGACGAAGCCCTGCATGTCGATCAGGGCGTAGTACTGCACGGTGAGACCCGTGATGCCCTCGACGGCATCGCGCATGGCCTCGACGCCGGCGTTGCTGCCGTGCGACTCGGCGTCGGGGTAGAGCTCGGGGTGCTCTTCGCCGTAGGTGTACAAGAAGCTGACCAGGCAGTCGTCTCCGCAGTCGTAGCCGTCCGGGTAATCACCGTAGAGGGGCGAACCGGCGACGAACGGTGCGTCGTAGAGGTTGCGCGGGATGCCCACGATCGCGGTGGCACCGGTCTCGGCGTCGATGGAGGCCACCGAGATGCTGTCGGGGCGCAGGCCCGTGCGGTCGGCCCCGGCGTCTCCACCCAGCAACATGATGTTGTACCGGCCGTCCACCGGAGGCGCGGCGTCGGCCCTCGAGGTGAAGAGGCTGTTGAGCAGACCGTGCTGCACGCCGGCCAGATAGGCCCCGTACGCCGCCGGGCCGACGGTCACGATCATCAGCAGGACGAGTGCACCCGCCAGGAACCCCCGGGCGGAGGGCGCCGTCCGCACGATGCGGGCGAGGCGAAGGGTGTCGATCGTCAGCACCAGCCAGAGGACCGCGAAGTAGAGCAAGAAGACCTGGACCGCCGTCAGGGCGATCACGTTGGTCGCGACCTCGATCAACGGCGAGCGGAACGCGAACGCCATGATGACGACCACGATCGCGACGGCCCAGAAGACCAGCGTCGACGCCAGGCCCCACCGACCGAGCCGACGGCTGCCGGCGAGCACCTGGGCCGAGCCGGGGACGACGACGTTAAGCAGGACGAGCGTCCAGGCCCGTCGTGTCATGAACGGTTCGGAGTTGACGTCCGGGTGGCGGACGGGGAGGGCAGTGCTCACAGGGACCGACGCAGGGCGGCGTTCTTCTGCTCGACCAGGTCGGCCAGCGAGTCGGCGTGCCGGGCGAGTCGGGACGCGACGACGGGATCGTGCGCGCCGAGGATGCGAGCGGCCAGGAGGCCGGCGTTGACGGCACCGCCGATCGACACGGTCGCGACCGGGATTCCGGCCGGCATCTGGACGATGGACAGTAGGGAGTCGAGACCGTCGAGCTTGGCCAGGGCGACCGGGACGCCGACGACCGGAAGCGTCGTGACCGAGGCCAGCATGCCCGGCAGGTGCGCTGCTCCCCCGGCACCCGCAATGATCACGGACAGGCCGCGGCCGGCGGCCTCGCGACCGAAGGCGATCATCTTGTCGGGCGTGCGGTGGGCCGAGACGACCTCGACCTCGTGCGGGATGCCCAGCTCGGCGAGGACGGTCGAGGCGCCCTGCATGGTGGGCCAGTCGCTGTCGGAACCCATCACGATGGCGACCTGCGCCGCCACGGCGGGGTCGTTGGGGCGCACGTCGGTGCTCTTCGGGTCGGACACGGACTAGAGGATAGCCGTCAGTCGGTGAAGAACTCGACAGCGGCGCGCGCCCTGAAGACGGCCTCGTCGAGGTCGTCGCCGATCACCGTGACGTGACCGACCTTGCGGCCGGGACGGGGCTCCTTGCCGTAGTCGTGCACCTTGACGGCCGGTTGATCGGTCATGAGCGCCGGCAGGCGGTCCGCCATCGACCCCGTCGACGGACCGCCGAGGACGTTGAGCATGACGCTCCACGGCTGGTGACGACCCGTGTCGCCGAGGGGCAGATCGAGCACGGCACGCAGGTGCTGCTCGAACTGGCTGGTCGTCGAGCCGTCGATCGTCCAGTGCCCGGTGTTGTGCGGACGCATCGCCAACTCGTTGATCAGCAATCGATCGTCGGTCGTCTCGAACAGCTCGACCGCGAGCACGCCCGTGACGTCGAGCCGCTCGGCGACGGTCTGCGCGATGTCGTCGGCCAGGTCGGCCAGGCGACCGGCACTCGACGGGGCGGGCGCGAAGACCTCGGAGCACACCCCGTCTCGTTGGACGGTCTCGACGAGGGGCCAGGGCACGATCTGGCCACTCGGCCGCCGGGCCACGAGCTGCGACAGCTCACGCCGGAACTCGACGAGCTCTTCGACCAGGAGCGCGCCTCCGTTGCCGTCTTCGGCGAGGGCCCCGAACCAGTCGTCGGCCTCGTGGGCGGCCCGGACGACGCGGACGCCCTTGCCGTCGTACCCGCCGCGGGCCGTCTTGACGACCGCGCGACCGCCGTGTTCGGCGAGGAAGACGCCGAGCTCGGCCGCGTCGTGCACGGCGGCCCAGTCGGGCACGGGCAGCCCCAGCTCGCCGAGGCGGCGACGCATGACGATCTTGTCTTGCGCGACGGCCAGCGCCGACGGGCCCGGGTGGACCGCGACCCCGGCGTCGACGAGGGCACCGAGCACCGCCTGGGGCACGTGCTCGTGGTCGAACGTGACCACGTCGACACCGCGAGCGAACTCGAGGACGACGTCGACGTCGTGGTAGTCGCCGACCTGGCTCGCGGCCAGCCGTGCCGAACTGCCCTCGCTCTCGGCCAGGACGCTGATCTCGACACCCAGGTGGACAGCGGGCGGGATCATCATGCGGGCGAGCTGGCCGCCACCGATCACACCGACGCGATATGCCACCTGGTCTCCTTCGTTCTGGCCGACGTCATCCGGGACGACACCCCGTGTCGCCCGTACTGCGGCCCCACCATCTTGCCGGATGCACCGCGGCGATCACGCACGACCGGGCGCTACGGCCGCCCCAGCCCCCGGTACTCGAAGCCGGCCGCGCGCCACTCGGAGGGATCGAAGACGTTGCGGGCGTCGACGAGACGGGCATGGGCCACCAGCGGGGCGAGGTCGGCCGGTCGGAGGGCCTTGAACTGCTTCCACTCGGTGAGGACGAGCACGAGGTCGGCCCCACGGACGGCCGACGACACGTCGTCGACGTACGACAGGGCAGGCGCGAGTCGGGCCGCCGTGGCGTTCGCCTCGGGGTCGTGGACGACCACGTCGGCCCCGGCGTCGGCCAGGCGGCGCGCCACGTCGAGGGCGGGCGAATCACGCACGTCGTCGCTGTCGGGCTTGAACGCGACACCGAGGACGGCGACGCGCGAGCCCTTGACGTCACCCGAGAGCATCTCGCCCGCGAGCGCGACGACACGGTCACGGCGTCGGAGGTTCACGGCGTCGACGTCGCCCAGGAAGTCGAGGGAGTCGAGCCCCAGTTCACGTGTGCGCGCCTGGAAGGCCCGGATGTCTTTGGGCAGGCACCCCCCGCCGAAACCGAGGCCGGCGTTGAGGAACCGACGACCGATGCGGGCGTCGTGCCCGATGGCGTCGGCCAGCTGGGTCACGTCGGCACCGGTCGCCTCGGCGATCTCGGCCATGGCGTTGATGAACGAGATCTTCGTGGCCAGGAAGGCGTTGGCCGAGACCTTGACCAGTTCGGCCGTCGCGTAGTCGGTGACGAGGCGGGGGGTGCCCGTGGCGAGTGCCGTGGCGTAGACCTCGTCGAGCATCGCGGTGGCCCGCTGGCCGGCCTCGCCCGAAGGCACGCCGTAGACGAAGCGGTCGGGGGCGACGGTGTCGGCCACGGCGAAGCCCTCGCGCAAGAACTCCGGGTTCCAGGCCAGGTCGGCCCCCGAGGAGGCGCGGACCAGGTCGGCGAGGCGGCTCGCGGTGCCGACGGGCACCGTGGACTTGCCCACGACGAGGTCACCGGCGGAGAGGTGCGGCACGAGCCCGCTGACGGCGGCGTCGACGTAGGTCAGGTCGGCCGCGTCGCTGCCGGCCGTCTGCGGAGTGCCGACCGCGACGAAGTGAACCTGGGCACCGGCGGCCTCGGCCAGGTCGGTGGTGAAGCGGAGGCGCCCCGAGTCGAGGGCTCTACGCAGAGCCTCGGGCAGGCCGGGCTCGAAGAACGGAGCCTCGCCCGCCGAGAGCGTCGCGATCTTGCCCGCGTCGACGTCGATGCCGACGACGTCGTGACCGAGATCGGCCATGCACGCGGCGTGCACGGCTCCGAGGTAACCACAACCGATGACCGAGATTCGCATTCACATATCCTATGTCGTACTTGAGGCGTCAGACGACCCGACCGTCGCCCCACGAGGTGGTCTCGTCGCGACCGACGGACTGCTCGTGCTGGCGACGCTGGGCGACGCTCGTGAGGTTCGACTCCATCAGGTCGTGCAGGGTCGCTTGGACGAGGTCGGCCGACGGGACGTCCCAGAGGACGAGGGGTCGGTCGAGGCCGGTGTTGATCAGCACGTCTCCACTGCGGAACGCGCTCTGCACCGAGTTCTTGCGCACCGTCAGGTCGTAGCCCCGACTGTGCAGCAGTTCTTGCCGCGTGCGGACGAACAGACCTCGGCGGACGATCAGCCGTCGCGAGGTGATCACGTAGCGTCGGCCCAACCACAGCAGCACGGGGCCGAGCCAGAGCAGCACGATGAGGGCGAGCGCGGCACCGAGGACGACGTAATTCTGCCACTCGACGTCGAAACGACCGCCGAAGAAGCCCGCGGCGGCACAGATGGCGACGAGCGCGAGCGAGGGCCAGAACAACACCCGGGCGTGAGGCCGCAGGCGCGCGACGACGTGTTCTGTCGGCTGCGGTCCGTCGGTGCTCACAGGCTCATTCATACCGCAGATGCGTGACGTCGCCCGATGCCACGGCCGTCAACTCACCCGTGGACGCGCTCCGCACGACCAGGCGACCGGTCTCGTCGACGTCCACGGCCTCGCCCACGAGCACCGCGCCTCCGGGCCGTTCGACGCGCACCGGACGCCCGACTGTCGCGCATCCGTCTCGCACGAGACCCCGGACACCCGAGGCCTCGGCGTCGCCCCCCGCCGCCGCCAACCGCCCGACGAGGTGGTCCAGGCCCGAGACCCACGACGACAGCACGGCGTCGGCGAGTTCGAGGGCCGACCCACGCGCTCCGTGCAGGCCCAGCGAGGTGGCCGTCGGGACGGGCAGTTGGTCGGCGGGCACGGTGAGGTTGACTCCCGCGCCCACGACCACGGCGCTCGCGTCCGGCCTGAGCTCGGCCAGCAGGCCGCACACCTTGCCCCCGTCCACCTGCACGTCGTTCGGCCACTTGAGGGTGACGTCGCCGTGCGCGACGACGCCACGGACGGAGGCGCGCATCGCGAGACCGGCGAGCAGCGGCACCCAGCCCAGGGCCTCGAGGGGCAGCTCGCGGCGGTGCAGCAGGACGCTCGCCGCGAGCGACCGGCCGGGCGTCGTCACCCAACGACGGTCGAGCCGGCCCCTGCCGGCGGACTGGTCCAGGGTCACCCAGGTCGCGAGGTGGGGCTCGTCCCGAGCGGCGAGCAGGTCGGCGTTCGTCGACCCCGTCCGCTCGAGGACCACCAGGTGCGGGCTGACGGCGGCGCTCGAGGAGAAGGTCATCGCGGCAGCCTACGGGGCTGGTGTTGAGGAGACCTACGACACCCGAGCCCGTCCACGCGTGGAAACCTCCAACGGTGGGCCCCCACCCGGTCAGTAGAGTGAAGCGCGTGACTCCTGACTCCGCGCTCCCCACCGACGCCGTGCCCGACCTGCACACGACCGCCGGCAAGCTCGCCGACCTCAAGGCCCGGTACCACGAGGCCGTGACGGCGAGCGGTGAGGCCGCGATCGCCAAGCAGCACGCGAAGGGCAAGAAGACGGCCCGCGAGCGGATCGACGAGCTGCTCGACCCCGGCTCGTTCGTCGAGCTCGACGAGTTCGTCCGTCACCGCACGCACGCCTTCGGCATGGAGGCCAAGCGCCCCTACGGCGACGCGGTGGTCACCGGCACCGGCACGATCCACGGCCGTCAGGTCGCGGTCTACTCGCAGGACTTCACCATCTTCGGCGGCTCGCTCGGCGAGGTGGCGGGGGAGAAGATCATCAAGGTGATGCAACTGGCACTGAGGACGGGCGTGCCCATCATCGGCATCCTCGACTCGGGCGGCGCCCGCATCCAGGAGGGCGTCGTCGCGCTCGGCAAGTACGGCGAGATCTTCCGGCTCAACACGGCCGCGTCGGGTGTCATCCCGCAGATCTCTTTGATCATGGGGCCTGCGGCCGGAGGCGCGGTGTACTCCCCCGCGCTGACCGACTTCGTGATCATGGTCGACAAGACGAGCCACATGTTCGTCACCGGCCCCGACGTGATCAAGACCGTCACCGGCGAGGACGTCGGCTTCGAAGAGCTCGGTGGCGCCCTCACCCACAACAAGATCTCGGGCGTCTCGCACTACCTCGCCAGCGACGAGGACGACGCGCTCGACTACGCGCGGGCGCTGCTGTCGTACCTGCCCGACAACAACCTCGCCGACCCGCACGTCTTCGACGTGCCCGTCGAGCTCGAGACGACGGACCTCGACCGTCAGCTCAACACGCTGATCCCGGACAGCCCCAACCAGCCCTACGACGTGATGACGGTCATCGAACACGTCGTCGACGACGGTGAGTTCCTCGAGGTGCAGCCTCTCTTCGCCCCCAACATCGTCATCGGCTTCGGGCGTGTCGAGGGCCGACCGGTCGGCGTGATCGCCAATCAGCCCTCGGCCATGGCGGGCACCCTCAACATCGAGGCGGGCGAGAAGGCCAGCCGTTTCGTCCGGTTCTGCGACGCGTTCAACATCCCGATCCTCACGCTCGTCGACGTGCCCGGCTACCTGCCCGGAACCGACCAGGAGTGGACCGGCGTGATCCGACGCGGGGCGAAGCTGCTCTACGCCTACGCCGAGGCCACCGTGCCCCTGGTCACCGTCATCACCCGCAAGGCCTACGGCGGTGCCTACATCGTCATGGGCTCGAAGCAACTCGGCGCCGACATCAACCTCGCCTGGCCCACGGCCGAGATCGCCGTGATGGGCGGGCAGGGCGCGGTCAACATCTTGTACCGCAACGAGATCAAGGCGGCCACCGAGGCCGGCGAGGACGTCGCGGCCGTGCGCACGCGCCTGGCCAACGAGTACACCTACAACGTCGCGAGCCCCTTCCTGGCCGCCGAGCGAGGTGAGCTCGACGGCGTGATCGAGCCCGCCGCCACCCGCGTCGCCGTCATCAAGGCGTTGCGTGCCCTCAAGACCAAACGGGCGACGTTGCCGCCCAAGAAGCACGGGAACATCCCGCTGTGAGCGGGCGACACGTGGCGGCGACCTCCGACGGCGACCCGGGCACCCGGTCCGAGGTCGGCACCGACGACACCCGTGACCCCGTCCTCCGCGTCGTCGCGGGCCGACCCACGGCCGACGAGCTCGCCGCCGTGACGGCGCTGCTCACCGCACTCGAGGCCGGTCGCGGCGCGCGGGAGGCCGCAGAGCTCGCGGCCCCGACCGTCTCGGCGTGGACGCGATCCGCACGCGCCCCCCGTGCCACGCCGGTCGCCGGGCCCGGCCGGTGGCGGGGATTCTCGGGCTGACGTGCCCCGATCGGGGGTAGACGGCCCCATCCTCCCCCGAAGGTCCCCCGAAATGACGACTGCACCGCCGCGACCGAACGACCATAGTTGACCGTGGTAGGTGTCTCTCGGAGTCACACCGTCGGGCAGGAGCCGCCAGGGTAGGCGGGCTCGGCACGGCGGGAGTCAGGGCGGCATTCGGGTTGCCGCCCTGGCTCAGGGTCTCGGAAGGGCCGGACGATCGTCCGGCCCTTCTCCTCTGCTCGCCGCCCTCCGGCTGCAGAGAAGGGCTCAGGCGCCCGATCGTGGGATCTGCAGCCAGAGCTGGACCTCGTCGCCGTCGTCGTCCTCGTCGGCGTCCGCGGAGACCCCTCGTCCGAGGGCGCTGGACGACAGGTCGGCCGACCCGAGGCCGACGACGGTCACCGCGCCGTCACCCCCGCCCTGGACCGTCCGGATGACGATGCGATCGGCCAGGGAGTCGTGCAGGGCCCCGGCGAGCACCGCGTGCACGCGCCGCAACTCGGCGGGCCCGAGGTCGTCGATGCCCCCCTCGTCGAGGAGGCTGACGACCGCACCCCGGCGACGAGCCGCCATGACCTCGCGCCGGACGTCGTCGTCGAGCAGGCGCCGACCCCGGATCTCGTCACGGATGGCCCCCTCGAGGTTGAGGCATTCTTGCCGCTCGTCGGCGGTCAGGTCGCCCTGCCGACGGACGATCGTCTGCAACATGGGGCGTGCGGTGCGCCCGGTCTGCAGCAGGCGGTACTGACGCTCGTTGACGTGGGCCTCCTGGGCGGCCTGCCAGTCGGCCGCCTCGTGCTCGGCGAGGATGAATTCGCGCGTCTCGCGGCCGGCGCGGGTGAGGGTGCTCGACATCGCGTGGCTGATGGCGACCCAGACCACGCTGCCGACGATGCCCATGTCGGCGATCTGGCCGGCGCCGGCCCAGAGGACGCCGTGCACGGCGACGAACCCCACCCCCAGCCAGGCAAAACCCTGACGTCGCCTGGTGGACACGATGACCATGAGCGTGCCCACGGCTGCGACGTACCAGGTGGCGTAGCCGTTCTTGACCGTCGCGTCGAGCTGCGACGTGACGACGAGGGGCAACACGATGCTGACCGCGAGCGCGAACGACGCCAGCCAGACGGGCATGGTCATGTGCTTGCTCGGCCAGAGCACCGCGACGGTGGCCACGGCGTACGCCGCCATGCACGCGACGACGGGCAGGGGGTCGGACACGCGGTCGACGGATGCGGCGGCGAGCACGAGGTGGTAACCCGAGAAGACCGCGGCGAGCGAGACGATCAGCCACCGTGGTACCGAGACCCTCATGCGTGCGCACCCAGGTCGACGTCGCGGAGGCCGCCGGGCAGCTCGGCGGGCCAGCGCAGCACGACGACCGTGCCGCGGCCCGGCGCCGAGTCGATGGTGGCCAGCCCACCGGCGTTGGTGAGCCGCTCGTGGATGGAGACGCGAACGCCGAGGCGCTCGGTCGGCACGACCGCGGGATCGAAGCCCTTGCCGGTGTCGCCCACCTCGACGGCCACTCCCCCCTCGACCTCGTGTCGCACCTCGACCCACCGCGACACGTCCGGTCCGTCGCCGGCGTGTTGGGAGCTGTTGACCACGGCCTGGACGGCGGCCGAGTACAGGGCCTCGGCCGCCGTCGACGGGATGTCGTGGTCGTCGAGCCGGTCCCGGCGGATCTCGACCGCGACCCCCAACTCGGACACGGTCGCGGCGACCCGGTCGGCCATGCTCGACACCGACGTGGCGGACTCGTCGAAAGGCGTCGTGCTCGCCGCGGCCGACAGGTGGGCCATCGCGTTGCGAGCCATGTTCGTCGACAGTTCGCGTTCGTCGGGTGACCACGCCCGTGCGGCCTGGATGAACGTCGTCAGGACGCTGTCGTGCACGATCGCGTCCACCTGGACCCGTTCGAGCTCGGTGGCGTGTTCACGGATGGCCCCGGAGTAGCGCGCGACCGCCGTGGCCTGAGCCTGGTCGACGTTCGCCGCCGCCTGTCGCAGGATCACGACGAGGATGAGGACGGCGCCCCCGAGCAGGATCGCGTAGACCGAGTCGAGCACCGCGCGTTGCGGCGAGACCGCGCCTCCGGACGGGGTCAGTCGGATGAAGCCGTAGACGGCGGGGGCCAGGAGGAGGTACCCGGTCGCGACCCAGGTCGAGAACGCGGACGCCGCCGCGGCCGTCGCGACCGTGCACAGGTACCAGAGCCAGGGGACGCCCGCCTGGACGACGCTCGGGTCGTCCACCGCGAGGGGCCAGGTGACCAGGGCGACGAGGTAGGCGACGGCGACGAAGGCCTCGACGGTCGTCACTCCTCGCTCGACGAGGCTCGCGACGACGAGCACCGACAACCCGCCGAACGTTGTGACGCCGATGACCCACGCCCAGGCGAGTTGCATCCCGTCGACCTGGCCGATCATCTCGAGCAGCGCCTGGACCCCGAAGACCAGACCCGCGGCCGCGATGCTGCGGCCCAGGACCTTGTCGAGCAGGGCACGGCTGATGGGATTGCGCGCGGGACGGAGCGGCCCCGGCGGGAGAGGTGGGCCTAGGGGGCCGTCAACGGCCATCGCCGCCGTCCGCGTCGAGACCGGGCAGGATGCCGTCCTCGACGGCACGACGCAGCAGGTCGACCTTGGTCGGGGCGGGGCGGCCGACCTCGACGTACTTCACACGGATGCGGTCGAGGTACTCACGTGCGGTGGAGTAGCCGATGCCGAGTTGCTGGGCCGCCAGCTTCAACGGCAGACCGGAGGCGTACAGGTGCAGGATCTCGCGCTCGCGTCGCCCCAACTGGGCCTTCGCGAAGTCACGGTCGGCGTCGATGGCGCTGGCCCATTCGAGGTTGTTGAGCACGTCGCCCCGGGCGACGGTCGCGACGGCGGCCATCACGGTCTTGGTCGCCGACGACTTGGGGATGACGCCGGCGGCCCCGGCGGCGAGGGCCTCACGGACCGATGCGACCCGGTCGGCGATGCTGTGCACGAGCACGGCCGAACCCGTCGCCTGGACGCGCTTGACGTTCTCGGTCACCGTCGACCCGTCGCCGAGTGACAGGTCGAGGACGACCACGTCGACCTCGCGGCCGGCGAGGTTCTCGACGAACTCCTGCACGCCGGCCGCCGTGAGGATCACCTCGAAGCCCTCGTTCTGGCACGCGGCCTGGATGCCGAGCCGGACCGACTCGTGGTCGTCGACGACGGCGACCCGCACGGGCGTGGCCGGGCGGGCGGCGACGGGCCCGCCGGCGTCGACGGGGGCGGTGGGCTCGGTCGAGATGTCTGACACGGTGATCCTTCGTTCGGCGTGTGCCCCGGCCTGTGGGCCCCGGGCGTGCACGGGATTCATCGTAACGGTGTCGCGAGTCAGCGAGGCAGCAGCCGCACCACCGTCTCGACGTGGTGCGTGTTCGGGAACAGGTCGTAGGCCCGGAGGGCGTCGAGCTCGTATCCACGCTCGGCGAACAGCGCGACGTCACGGGCCAGGGCCACGGGGTCACAGGCGACGTAGACGACCTGCGCCGGCGTCAACGCGGCGATCTCGGAGACGACGTCGCGCCCGGCACCCGAGCGAGGCGGGTCGAGCACGATGGTCGCCGCGGCGAAGCGCTCCCGTTCGGCGGCGCTCGCCTGGGTGGCGGTCTCTCGCAGCCAGCGCTCGACGCGTCCGGTGACGGCTGACGCCCCGATCCACTCGGCGAGGTTCTCGGACGCGTGCTCGGTGGCGCGCTCGTCGCTCTCGACGCTCGTGATGCGGGTGCTCGCCCCGAAGCGGTCGCCGACGGCCGCGGCGAGCAGGCCCACCCCGCCGTACAGGTCGAGGTTGGCGGCTCGGGGGTCGAACCGGTCGGCGTCGACGAGGTCGTGGACCGCGGCGGTGAGGGTCGCCGCCGCCTCGCGGTGCACCTGCCAGAAACCGCTGTCGTCCAGGCGGAACTCGCGATCGCCGACGACCTCGGTGATCGTCGTGCGGGCCTGCCGACCGATGATGAGCCGCGCACCCCCGACGCTCGGCGCGACGACGTCGACGTGCTCTTCGCCGGGGAAGGCGTCGCCGAGGGGCGCGACCTCGGCGGCCTCGGGTGTGACCAGCGGCAGGTCGGGCACGTGCACGACCCGGTGCGAGCGGGCCGCGTACTGACCGGGCCGCCCCTCGGCGTCGAGGTGCAGACGCACGCGCGTCCGCCAGCCGGTGCCGCCCCGTTCGTCGTCGCCGGGCAGGGCCTCGACGACGACGCGTCCGTCGGCATCGGCGACGCCACCCATGCGTGTCAGGGCGTCGACGACGACCTGCCGCTTGAGTTCGCGCTGGTGCGCCAGGTCGACGTGACCGAACTCGGCGCCGCCCGCCCGGTCGACCGGGTCGACCTCGAGGGACGCGGACTGCCACACGTGCGGACGACGGTGCTCGCTGGCCTCGACCACGCGGACGGTGTCGGCCCGCCAGAACGACTTCTTGCGGTCGTCGGTGATGCGCGCGACGACCTTCTCGCCCGGCAACGTGTCGGTGACGAACACGACCCGCCCGTCGAGTCGCGCCACCGAGATGCCCCCGTGTGCGATGCCCGTCACGTCCAGTTCGACCTCGCGGCCCAGCATGTCTCCCATGCGTCGAGTCTGACAGGCTGGTCGGCATGACCGTTCCCCTCTACCTGGCCAGCACCTCCCCGGCCCGGCTCGCCCTGCTGAGGGCCGCCGGCATCGAGCCGGTGCTGATCAGTCCCGGGGTCGACGAGGACGCCGCCGTGCTCGTCGAGTCCGAGCGTCTCGGCCGCCCGCTCTCCGCCGCCGAGACGGTGCAGCACCTCGCCCGCCTCAAGGCCGAGGCGGTGCTGGACACCCTCGTCGACGGACGACCCCTCGACGGGTTCGTGCTCGGCGGCGACAGCGCCTTCGAGTTCGACGGCGAGGTGCACGGCAAGCCCCACGAGCCGGCTCTCGCACTCGAGCGCTGGCGGCGCATGGCCGAGACCGGCCACGGCGTCCTGTGGTCGGGCCACTGGCTGGTCGACCACCGTGGAGGCGCGCCCCGCGCCACCGCGGACCACCCGTCCGGAGGGGCGGGTCGGGTCGCGAGCGCGTCCCTCACCTTCGCCGACGACCTCGACCCGCGCGAGCTCGCCGCGTACGTCGAGACCGGTGAGCCGCTCGAGGTCGCCGGCGCGTTCACCATCGACGGCCGCGCCTCCGCGTTCATCACGCACGTCGAAGGCACGCCGAGTGCCGTGGTGGGACTGTCGGTGCCCGTGCTGCGGACGCTCGTCCGGGTGTTCGGGGTGCCGTGGCACGAACTGTGGACCTCGCCGACCGCCGGCGCCTTGTAGGTTCTGCCTCGCGCCTCCGCGTCCTTTTTGTGCACGTCAGCCAAAGGTGGGTGCGGGTCGCGCAATAGGGTGGGGAACTATGCCGCGTATCAGCAAGGTCCTCATCGCCAACCGTGGAGAGATCGCCGTCCGCGTGATCCGGGCGGCGCGTGACGCCGGGATCGGCTCCGTCGCGGTCTACGCCGACCAGGACCGCGACGCCCAGCACGCCCGTCTCGCCGACGAGGCCTACGCGCTGGGCGGCACGACGAGCGCCGAGACCTACCTCGTCATCGACAAGATCCTCTCGGTGGCCCGCCGGTCGGGCGCCGACGCCGTGCACCCCGGCTACGGCTTCCTGGCCGAGAACGCCGACTTCGCCCGCGCCGTGCAGGCGGCCGGCCTCGTCTGGATCGGCCCCTCCCCCGAGGCCATCGAGCAGCTCGGCGACAAGGTCTCGGCCCGGCACATCGCCGAGCGCGTCGGTGCCCCCCTGGCCCCCGGCACCCTCAACCCGGTCTCGGGCGCCGACGAGGTGCTCGCGTTCGTCGACCAGCACGGGCTGCCCGTCGCCATCAAGGCCGCCTTCGGCGGCGGCGGCCGCGGCCTCAAGGTCGCCCGCACCCGCGACGAGGTGCCCGAGATGTTCGACTCGGCCACCCGCGAGGCGGTCGCCGCCTTCGGCCGCGGTGAGTGCTTCGTCGAGAAGTACCTCGACCAGCCGCGCCACGTCGAGACCCAGTGCCTCGCCGACGGGCACGGCAACGTCGTCGTCGTCTCGACCCGGGACTGCTCGTTGCAGCGACGCCACCAGAAGCTCGTCGAAGAGGCTCCTGCGCCCTTCCTCACCGACGAGCAGATCACCAAGCTGTACGAGTCGTCGAAGGCGATCCTGCGCGAGGTCGGCTACGTCGGTGCCGGAACCTGCGAGTTCTTGATCGGCAAAGACGGAACGGTGTCGTTCCTCGAGGTCAACACCCGGCTGCAGGTCGAGCACCCCGTCTCCGAAGAGGTCACGGGCATCGACCTGGTCCGCGAGCAGTTCCGCCTGGCCGAGGGCGGCGTGCTCGACTCTGACGACCCCGAGGCCCGGGGGCACTCGTTCGAGTTCCGCATCAACGGCGAGGACGCCGGGCGCGGCTTCATGCCCGCCCCGGGCCCGGTCCACGTCTTCAAGGCCCCGGGTGGCCCCGGCGTGCGCGTCGACAGCGGAGTCCAGGCCGGCGACGAGATCAGCGGCTCGTTTGACTCGCTGCTCGCCAAGCTGATCGTGACCGGATCGTCGCGCGAGGACGCCCTCGAGCGTTCGCGCCGAGCCCTCGCCGAGTTCGAGGTCACCGGCCTGCCGACCGTGCTGCCGTTCCACCGTGCGATCGTCGACGACCCGGCGTTCGCGCCGGCCGACGGTGCCCCGTTCTCGATCTACACCCGCTGGATCGAGACCGAGTTCGACAACACCATCCCGGCGTGGAGCGGCGAGGCCGAGGCCCCGCGCGCGGCGGACGAACGCGACACCGTCGTGGTCGAGGTGGCCGGCAAGCGACTCGAGGTCTCGTTGCCGGCCGGTCTCGGGTCGCGCACCGCGCCTCCCGCGGTCGCACCGAAACGGCGCGGAGCCCCCCGCTCGTCGGTCGTGACCGCGACGGGCGCCGAGGTCAAGGCACCGATGCAGGCCACCGTCGTCAAGCTCGCCGTCGAGGCCGGACAGCAGGTCGTCAAGGGCGACCTGGTGCTCGTGCTCGAGGCCATGAAGATGGAGCAGCCCGTCGCCGCGCACCGGGACGGCACCGTCTCGGGCATCTCAGCGGCCGTGGGCGAGACGGTCTCGTCGGGGCACGTGCTGCTCAGCATCGACTGACGCCGCCGGGGCCCCGCGCGGTCCGCCGAGGGCGGCCCCGTCACCACCAGGAGGCGCGGCTCGGCCCCTAGAGTGGACGGCATGTCCGAGACACCCACGCACCCGCTCGACGACCGCGCCACCGACCCGTTCGAGGTTGCTCGCACCGCCGCCGCCGAGATCGCCGAGAAGACCGGCGTCCCCCACCACGACATCGCCCTCACCCTGGGCAGCGGGTGGGCCAAGGCCGCCGACCTGATCGGCGAGACCGTGGCCGAGATCCCCGCGACCGAGATCACCGGCTTCATGGCGTCGGCGGTCGTCGGCCACACCGGGTCGATCCGCAGCATCGCCCTGCCGTCCGGCAAGCACGCCCTCGTCATGGGCGCCCGCACGCACTACTACGAGGACCACGGCGTCCGTCGCGTCGTGCACAGCGTGCGCACGGCCGCCGCCACGGGTGCCACCACCATGATCCTCACCAACGGTGCCGGCGGCATCAAAGAGACCTGGAAGCCCGGCACGCCCGTGCTGATCAGCGACCACATCAACCTGACCGCCGACTCCCCGCTCGAGGGTGCCACGTTCGTCGACCTGACCGACCTCTACTCGTCGCGCCTGCGCGACATCGCGCGGGGCATCGACCCGAGCCTCGACGAGGGCGTCTACACGCAGTTCCGCGGCCCGCACTACGAGACCCCGGCCGAGGTGCAGATGGCCAAGGCCATCGGCGGCCACATCGTCGGCATGTCCACCGCACTCGAGGCCATCGCCGCGCGTCAGGCCGGCATGGAGGTGCTCGGCATGTCGCTGATCACCAACCTCGCCGCCGGCATCCAGAAGACCCCGCTCAGCCACGCCGAGGTGCTCGAGGCCGGGCGCGACGCCGAAGCGACGATCAGCGACCTGCTCGCCCGGATCGTGGCGGCCCTGTGAGCGGCGACGCCGCCCGCGAGGGCGACGGCGACTCCCCCGACGTCGCGGCCCTCGTCGAGACCGCGACGGCCTGGCGCGACCAAGACCCCGACGACGAGACGCGTGACGAGCTCGACGACCTGCTGACCCGTGCCCGCGACGACGACGGCGCCTCCACCGAGCTCGCCGCCCGGTTCGCCGGTCGGCTGCAGTTCGGCACCGCCGGACTGCGCGGTGCCCTCGGCTCGGGGTCGAATCGCATGAACCGGGTGCTCGTCGCCCAGGCGGCCGCGGGGTTCGCCGCCTTCCTGCTCGGACGTCAGTCGCACCCGTCGATCGTGATCGGCTACGACGGCCGCAAGAACTCCGACGTCTTCGCCCGC
>Ga0265798_10005433_pt1 | contig 17139 bp, 17 predicted proteins | sample P3T30metagenome_FD_192430 | JGI IMG/M metagenome (GOLD analysis project Ga0265798, IMG submission 192430) | Plant litter microbial communities from East Loma Ridge, Irvine, California - P3 T30 | ecosystem: Environmental > Terrestrial > Plant litter > Unclassified | place: USA: California... | reverse complement strand
ACTCCTGGGCGATCGCCTCGCCGCTGGCCTCCGGGGAGTCGACCGTGTCGCGCGCCTGCTCGAGCTGCTCGATGTAGCCCGCCATGTCCTCGTCCTCGGCGGCGAGGGCGTCGATGCCCTGCTCCCATGCCGACGACTCGGCCTCGAGCTCGCCGCGCGGGACGACGAGCCCGGTGAGCTCCTCGACGCGGTCGACGAGCGCGAGGGTCGCCTTGGGCGACGGCGCCGCCTGCACGTAGTGGGGGACCGAGGCCCACACCGACACCGTGGGCAGGCCGGCCCGGCCGATCGCGTCGGCGAGCACGGAGAGGATGCCCACGGGCCCCTCGTAGCTGCTGCGCTCGACCTCGAGCTCGGCGCGGACCTCGTCCGAGTCGCTGCTGACGAAGGTCGAGATCGGGCGGGTGTGCGGCACGTCGGCGAGCATGGCCCCCAGCAGGACGACGGCCGACACGTCGTGGACGTCGACCAGGTCGACGACCTCGGCCGCGAAGCCGCGCCAGCTGCGGGAGGGCTCCGCGCCGACGAGCACGAACACCTCGGTGCCCCTCTCGGCGCCGTCCGCCGCGGCCAGGGCGCCGGACGCGCCCGGGGGAGCCCACAGCTGGATGCGGGGCCAGACCAGCACGCGCTCGCCGTCGTCGTCCGTGGCGAGCTGCGGGCGGTTGAACTGGTAGTCGACGTAGCGCTCCCCGTCGAGCTCGGCGATCGCCTCGAGCCCGAAGGACTCGACGAGGGACCGGGCCACGCCGCTGGCGGCCTCTCCGGCGTCGTTCCAGCCCTCGAACGCGACGACCAGCAGTCGCCCGGTCGCGAATCTCGACGTGTTCGTCACCTGTGTCCTCACCGCGCCGGGGAGGGGGCGTCCCGGCTGTCCTCGTCCCACGATAGCCCGGCAACGTCCCGGCCGGAGGCGCGGGCCGGCCCCGTCGGGCACCTGCCGTACAGTGGTCCGTCGTGACCGAACAGCTGCCCGCCGCCGTCCTCTGGGACATGGACGGCACCCTCGTCGACACCGAGCCGTACTGGTTCACGAGCCAGGTCGAGCTGGTCGAGGCCCACGGCGGCACGTGGACCAGGGCGGACGGCGACGCCCTCGTCGGCACGAGCCTCTGGCACTCGGGCGAGGTCGTCCGGCAGCACGGCGTCGACCTGCCCGTCGAGGCCGTCATCGACCACCTCACCAGCGACGTCCTGCGCCGGGTCGCCGACGACGTGCCCTGGCGCCCGGGCGCCCGCGAGCTGCTCGCCGAGCTCCGCGAGGCGGGCGTCCCCACGGCGCTCGTCACCATGTCGGTCCGGCGCATGGCCGACTTCGTGGTCGACGCCCTCGGCTTCGACGCCTTCGACGCGGTCGTGGCCGGCGACGAGGTCGAGCACGCCAAGCCCCACCCCGAGCCCTACCTCCGCGGCGCGGCGCTCCTCGGGGTCGACGCCGCCGACTGCGTCGCGGTGGAGGACAGCCCGCCCGGGCTGGCCTCCGCCGTGGCCGCGGGCACGGTCGCGCTCGGCGTCGAGCACCACGCGCCCCTGCTCGACGGCGCGGGCTACGTCCGCCTCGACACGCTCGTCGGCGTCGGCCTCGCCGACCTCCGCGCGATCCACGCGTCCCGGCGTGCCCACCGCGACGACGCGGGCGCCGACTCCTGAGCCCCGCACCGACCACCGACCGCCTCGTCCCCACCGGGAGCCCCACCGCATGACCGCCACCCGCCGCCAGTCCGGCCCCTTCCTCGAGGGCGACAAGGTCCAGCTCACCGGCCCGAAGGGCAAGCTCAACACGATCGTGCTCACGGCCGGGGGCGTGTTCCACACCCACCGCGGCATGATCGCGCACGACGACCTCGTCGGCCTGCCCGACGGCTCGGTCGTGGCCAGCACGACGGGCGACGAGTACCTCGCCCTGCGCCCCCTGCTCACCGACTTCGTCATGTCGATGCCCCGCGGTGCCGCGATCGTCTACCCCAAGGACGCGGCCCAGATCGTCGCCTTCGCCGACGTCTTCCCCGGCGCGACCGTCGTCGAGGCCGGCGTGGGCTCCGGTGCGCTGTCGCTCTGGCTGCTCCGCGCCGTCGGGCCCGAGGGGCGCCTGATGTCGTTCGAGCGCCGACAGGAGTTCGCCGACGTGGCCACGGGCAACGTGAGCAGCTTCTTCGGCGCCGAGCCCGAGAACTGGAGCGTCACGGTGGGCGACCTCGTCGAGGAGCTCCCCGGCGCCGTGGCCGACGGCTCCGTCGACCGGGTGGTCCTCGACATGCTCGCCCCCTGGGAGTGCGTCGACGCCACCGCGGCCGCGCTCACGCCCGGCGGGCTCGTCGTCTGCTACGTCGCCACCGTCACCCAGCTCTCGCGGACCGCCGAGGCCCTCCGCGCCTCCGGCGCCTTCACCGACCCCGAGTCGAGCGAGACCCTCGTCCGCGGCTGGCACGTCGAGGGCCTGGCGGTGCGGCCCGACCACCGCATGATCGGCCACACGGGGTTCCTCGTCACCGCCCGGCGGCTCGCCCCGGGCTCGGTGCTCCCGCAGCTCAAGCGTCGGCCCTCCAAGTCCGACTACTCGGACGCGGACGTCGAGGCCTGGACGCCCGGCGCGCTGGGGGAGCGCAGCGCCAGCGACAAGAAGCTGCGCAAGACCGCGCGGCAGGCCCAGAGCGCGGCCGACGCGGCGGCCGGCGCCGCCGGGACGGCCGCGGCCACGGCCTCCGCCCCGGCCGGGCGCACGGCCCCGGACGGTGAGCTCGACGCCGAGCAGCCCCGATAAGCTGAGCCGACCCCTCGCGCGTGCTCCCCGGGAGCGCGCGCCGCGGACCACCAGAAAGAAGACTGCCGTGCGCAAGATCCCCGCCCTCGTCGTGTCCGTCGGCCTGCTGGCCTCGTTGACGGCCTGCGCCTCGCAGCCGCAGCCGGGCGACGACGGCTGCCCGCGCACCGGTGGCGCCTCCGCCGCGGTGACGGTCTCCGGTGCCTTCGGCGAGGAGCCCGAGGTCGACGTCCCCACCCCCATCGTCACGCGCAGCACCGACGTCACGACCGTCCTCGACGGCGACGGCGAGCGGGTCGTCGACGGCTCTCCCGTGGTCATCGACTACGCGCTCTACGACGGCACCACGGGCGAGAAGGTGGAGGACAGCGGCTACGACGGCACGTCGTCGAACCCCATCACGGTCGGCGGCACCACCCTCGGACCCCTCGCGGACGCCCTCGAGTGCTCGACCGTGGGCTCGCGCCTGGTGGTGGCGATCAAGGGCAGCGAGCTCCAGGGCTCCACCTCGGGCACCCCCGTCGAGCCCGACGACGAGGCCGACGCCGCGTTCGTCGCGGTCGTCGACGTCAAGCAGGCCTTCCTGCCCCGTGCCGACGGCGACCCCCAGCTCGGCGTGCAGGGGCTCCCCGCCGTCGTCACCGCCCCCGACGGCGCACCCGGCGTGACGATCCCCGACGCCGAGGCGCCCACCGAGCAGCGCACCGTCCTGGTGCGCGAGGGCCACGGTCCGGCGCTCGCGGCCGACGACACCGCCGTCGTGCAGTTCACCGCGGTGTCGTGGGCTGCCGAGCCGTCCGTCCTCGGGTCGACCTGGACGAGCACCGGCACCGCGACCGCCCTGCCCCTGGGGCAGGACGGCCTGCCGGAGTACGTGCTCACCGCGCTCGTCGACGTCCCGGTCGGCTCGCAGGTCATGACCGTCGTGCCCGCGAAGGACACCGGCGGCACCGAGGCCGCCGTGTACGTCTTCGACGTGCTCGGCGTGCTCTGAGCACCCCGTCCGCGGTGGCCTCGCGGCCCTCGGCCGTGGCCTAGGATCGTCCCCGTGCCCGCCGCCCGCACCCCGCGCGTCCCCGTCGAGGAGCGCCTGTTCAGCCTCGTGCTCGCGCTCCTCGCCACCGACCACGGCCTCACCAAGGGCGAGATCCTCAGCACCGTCCAGGGGTACCGTCAGCGCTGGTCGTCCGCCGGCGACAACGTGGCGCTCGAGCGCCAGTTCGAGCGCGACAAGGACGACATCCGCGAGCTCGGCGTCCCCCTCGAGACGATCGACGACCCGGCCGCCGCCGGCAACAACCAGGCGCTGCGCTACCGGATCCCGCGCGGTGCCTACGAGCTGCCCGACGACATCTCCTTCTCCTCGGAGGAGACCGCCCTGCTGACGCTCGCCGCCATGGTCTGGCGCGAGGGGACCCTCTCCGGCGAGTCCCGGCGCGCCCTGGTCAAGCTGCGCGGCCTCGGCGGGACGGACTCGGTGCCCGAGCTCGCCTATGCGCCCCGCGTGCGCTCGCGCGACGCGGCCTTCGAGCCCCTCCGGACGGCCCTCGACCGTGGCGTCGTCGTCGAGTTCGACTACCTCAAGCCCGGCGACGACTCGCCGCGTCGCCGCGTCGTCGCCCCCTACGCCCTGGTGCAGCACCAGGGTCGGTGGATGGTCGCCGCCGTCGAGCCCGACACGGGTCGGAGCAAGACGTTCCTCCTGTCGCGCGTCACCGGGCCGGTCCGCCTCACCGCGCGCACGGCGGAGCGGCCCGACGACCTCACCGCGAGCTCGGCCCTGGCCGAGCTCGACCGCCTCTGGGCGGAGCGTCGTGCCGTCGTCCGCGTCGCCCCGGGCTCCGACGCCGAGACGCGCCTCACGAAGCGGCGCGGCAGCGTCCCCGCCGACGACGCCGGCCTCGAGGTGCACTACGTCGACCTGCACGTCCTCGCCGAGGAGCTCGCGTCCTTCGGGCCCGAGGTCGCCGTGCGCCGTCCCGACGAGCTCCGCGAGCTGGTCGCCCGGAGGCTGCGTCGCGTCGCGACCGCGCACGAGGGGAGCCCCCGTGGCTGATCGCCGTCCCGCCGCCCAGGCCACCGACCGGCTGGCCTTCCTGCTGACCCTCGTGCCGTGGCTCATCGACCAGGGCCGGGTGAGCGTCGCCGCGACGGCGGCGCACTTCGGCGTGCCGGTCGACGAGATCCGCCGCGCCGTCCAGCTCATCGCCGTCTCGGGAGTGCCGGGCGAGACGCGCCAGTACCAGCACGGCGACCTGTTCGACATCGCGTGGGACGACTTCGAGCAGCACGACGTCGTCCAGCTCACGAACCTCGTGGCGATCGACGACGCCCCGCGCTTCTCCGCGCGCGAGGCAGCGGCGCTCATCGCCGGCCTGCAGTACCTCTCGGCCCTGCCCGAGCACGCGGACCGTGCCGCCGTCGCGACCCTCATGGGCAAGCTCTCGCGGGGCGCCTCCGCCGCTCCGAGCCAGGTCGCCATCGGTGCGGGGGAACAGGACGAGGTCCTCGACCTGGTCCACCGTGCCGTCGAGGGCGGCGTGCAGCTCGAGTTCGACTACTCGGGCCTCCGGGGCCAGGTCGAGCGCCGTCGGGTCGACCCGCTGCGCGTGGAGTCGGTCGACGCGGACTGGTACCTGCGCGGCTGGGACCACCTGCGCGAGGCCGTGCGGACCTTCCGCCTCGATCGCATCGCCCGCCCGGCGCTCACCGACGCGCCCGTCGACCACCGGACGAGCGACGTCGCGCTCCCCGACGAGCTCTTCCAGGGCACCCCCGACGACGTCCTGGTCACCGTCGAGCTCGACGCGGCCGCCGCGCCGCTGCTCGCCGACTACGAGCCCACGGACGCCGAGCCCGTGCCGGGGGACCGCGTCCGCCTGCGGCTCAGGGTCACGCGACTGGGCACCGTCGCCCGGCTCGTCGCGGGGCTGCCCGGCGATCCCGAGGTCGTGGCCCCCGCCGCCGCCCGCGCCGCCGTGCGCGACTGGGCGCTCGGCGGGCTGCAGGGCGCCTGACACCGGTCCCCGAGGCCGACCGGGGTAAGATCGGCATCCGTCCGCTCAAGGAGGAACACTCATGCTCGGAAACCTCACCGGCTGGCACATGATCATCATCCTGGCGATCATCCTGCTGCTGTTCGGAGCCCCCAAGCTGCCCGCGCTCGCGAAGAGCATCGCGCAGTCCATGCGCATCTTCAAGAACGAGATCGGCGACGACAAGAAGCGCGACGGCGCCGACGGCACGACGACGAGCTCGACGGGCAGCACCGCTCCGACGAGCTCGACGACCGCGTCGTCGACCGACGGCGACCTGCACCACAAGCCCTGACGACGTGGCCACGACCTCGACTCGTGGCCGCGGAGCCCCCGCGCAGGGGGAGCGGGGGCGCATGTCCCTCGGGCAGCACCTGCTCGAGCTCCGCAAGCGCCTCTTCGTCGCGGCCCTGGCGGTCATCCTCGGCAGCGTCGCCGGGTGGTTCCTCTCCGACCTCGTGCTCGACTTCCTGCGCGGGCCCGTGCAGACCATCGCCGACGCCGGCGGCCGCACGGCCGAGCTCAACTACTCGAACGTCACGAGCGGCTTCGACCTCAAGCTGCAGATCTCGGTGACGGTCGGCGTCATCATCTCGAGCCCCGTGTGGCTCTATCAGGTCTGGGCGTTCGTGGTGCCCGCCCTCGAGCGCCGCGAGAAGCTCTACGCCGTCGGCTTCGTCTCGGCAGCGCTGCCGCTCTTCCTGGCGGGCTGTGCCGCGGGCACGTTCGTGCTCCCCAACATCGTGCGGGTCATGACCGGCTTCATCGCCCCCGAGGACGCCAGCATCATCGAGGCCAAGACCTACTACGACTTCGTGCTGAAGCTCGTGCTCGCGGTCGGCATCGCGTTCGTCCTGCCGGTCTTCCTCGTCCTGCTCAACTTCGTGGGCGTCGTCACGGCGGCGCAGATCGTCAAGGGCTGGCGCGTCGCCATCCTCGTCATCGCGCTCTTCACCGCGATCGCGACCCCGGCCGCCGACATCTTCTCGATGTTCCTGCTCATGGTCCCGATGATCGTCCTGTACTTCCTCGCGGCAGGGGTCGCCTGGCTGCACGACCGCCGGGCGGCCAAGCGCGTCGCGGCCCTCGACGCCGAGCTCGCGGCAGGATGACCGGGTGACCGACACCGGATCCAGTCCCGCCGAGCGCTTCGCCGCCTCGCGGGGACGCACGCGCACGCCGCAGCTGCAGGCGTTCCGCAGCCGGCTGCGGTTCGGCCTCGACCCGTTCCAGGTCGCCGCCTGCGAGGCCGTGGAGCGCGGCGACAGCGTGCTCGTGGCGGCGCCGACCGGTGCCGGCAAGACCCTGGTCGCCGAGTTCGCCATCCACCTGGCGATGCAGGACGCGCGCGACAAGGTCTTCTACACGGCGCCGATGAAGGCGCTGAGCAACCAGAAGTACCAGGAGCTCGTGGCCGAGTACGGCGCCTCGGAGGTCGGCCTGCTCACGGGCGACACCAACGTCAACTCGCGGGCCCGCATCGTCGTGATGACCACCGAGGTGCTCCGCAACATGGTCTACGCGGGCTCGGACCTGCTCGACGACCTCCGCTGGGTCGTGCTCGACGAGGTGCACTTCCTCGCCGACCGGTTCCGCGGCGCCGTCTGGGAGGAGGTCATCATCCACCTCCCGCTCGACGTGCGCCTGGTGTCGCTGAGCGCGACCGTCTCGAACGCGGAGGAGTTCGGCGACTGGCTGCAGACGGTGCGCGGCGGCACCGAGGTCATCGTCTCCGAGGAGCGCCCGGTCCCGCTCGACCAGCACGTGCTCGTGGGCGGCAAGATGCTCGACCTCTTCGACTCGAGCGGCCAGGCCGCCACCAACCGGGTGAACCCCGAGCTCGTGCGCGCGACGACGCTGGGCAGGCGCGGCGGCTCCCGAGGCGGTCCCCGCGGCGGTCGTGGCGGCGACGCCTACGGCCCCCGGCGCGGTGCCCGGGGCCACGTGGTGCCGCCGATGCAGCAGCACGGGCCCGGCCGCCTCGACCGCTGGAAGATCGTCGAGATGCTGGGCGACCAGAACCTCCTGCCGGCCATCTTCTTCGTCTTCAGCCGCAACGGCTGCGACCAGGCCGTGCACCAGGTCCTGCGCTCGGGCGTGCGCCTGACGACGGCCGAGGAGCGCCAGGAGATCCGCGAGATCGTGGAGGCCCGCTGCCGCACCCTCCGTGACGAGGACCTCGCCGTCCTCGGCTACTGGGCCTGGCTCGACGGCCTCGAGCGCGGCGTCGCCGCCCACCACGCCGGCCTGCTCCCCGCCTTCAAGGAGGTCGTCGAGGAGCTCTTCCAGCGCAAGCTCGTCAAGGTCGTCTTCGCCACCGAGACCCTGGCGCTCGGCATCAACATGCCCGCGCGCACGGTCGTGCTCGAGAAGCTCGAGAAGTTCAACGGCGAGGCCCGCGTGCCCATCACGCCGGGCGAGTACACGCAGCTCACCGGTCGCGCCGGCCGCCGGGGGATCGACGTCGAGGGCCACTCGGTCATCCAGTGGCAGCAGGGGCAGGACGTGCAGGCCGTCGCCTCCCTGGCCTCGCGGCGCAGCTACCCGATGAACTCCAGCTTCCGACCGACCTACAACATGGCCGTCAACCTCATCGAGCAGTTCGGCCGGAGCCGCACGCGCGAGGTCCTCGAGACGTCGTTCGCGCAGTTCCAGGCCGACCGCGCCGTGGTCGACCTCGCCCGCAAGGTGCGCACGCAGCAGGAGTCGCTCGACGGCTACGCCGCCGCCATGGAGTGCCACCTGGGCGACTTCCGGGAGTACGCGCTCCTGCGCCGCGAGCTGGGCGACCTCGAGCGCCAGGGTGCCGCCCGCGCCGAGTCGCAGGGCCGCGGGGAGCACGACGCGCGGCAGCGCCGCCTCGGCGACGTGCGTCGCCGGCTGCGACAGCACCCCTGCCACGCCTGCCCCGACCGCGAGCAGCACGCCCGGTGGAGCGAGCGCTGGCTCAAGCTCGAGAAGCAGACCTCCCAGCTGTCCGGCCAGATCCGCAACCGCACCGGTGCCGTCGCCAAGGTCTTCGACCGGGTGACGGACGTCCTGCTCGACCGTGGCTACCTGCTCCCGACGGCAGGAGTCCCCGGCCCGGCCGGCCACGCCGGTGCCGCGGGCAGCCCGGTCGGCACCGTCCGGCGGACCGACGAGGTCCACGTGGCGCCCACCGGACGGCTGCTGCGCCGCATCTACGGGGAGCGCGACCTGCTCGTGGCCGAGTGCCTCCGGACGGGGGCCTGGGACGAGCTCGACGTGCCGTCCCTGGCCGCCATGGCCGCCACGCTCGTCTACGAGCCCCGGCGCGACGAGGGCACCTTCTCCGAGGGCTCGCTGCCGCGCGGGGCCTACCGCACCGCGCTGGACCGCACGCAGACGCTGTGGGCCGAGCTCGACGACCTCGAGCAGGAGCACCGCCTGCCGGGGAGCGAGCCGCCGTCGCCCGGGCTGGCCCTCGCGATGCACCGCTGGGCCCGGGGCGCGAGCCTCGACTCGGTCCTCGAGGACGCCGAGCTCGCGGCCGGGGACTTCGTGCGGTGGACCAAGCAGACCATCGACCTCCTGGACCAGCTCTCGGTCGTCGCCGACCCTCCCGTGGGACCCACCGCACGCCGGGCGCTCGACGCCGTGCGCCGGGGCATCGTCGCCTACTCGGCCGTCTGACCCCGGTCCCTCCGACGCCGGGCCGTCCGACGCCCGAGGCCTCGGCGCTCCCGGGGCCGATGCTCGGCGGACCACGAGGCGGCCGCACCTAGACTCCTCGGGTGCCCACCCGAGACACCGTCCTCCGCCTGCCGCTGTGGCTCGCCGTGCTCGTCGCCGTCGGTGCCGGGCCCGTGCTGGACCGCGGGTTCCCGGACGGCGACGCGTGGCCGCTCGCGTTCGTGGGCATCGCCCTCGTGCTCGTCGCGCTGCGCGGGCGCCGGGCGGGCGGCGCGTTCCTCGTCGGGCTCGTCGCGGGGCTGTCGTTCTACCTCGTGCACATCGAGTGGGTGAGCCTCTACCTCGGTGCCGTGCCGTGGCTGGCCCTGTCCACGCTCGAGGCGCTCTTCTTCGGGCTCGGCGCCGTGCTCGTCGCCCTCGCGTACCGCTGGGTGCCCCGCGCCTGGCCGGGCACGCTCGGGCGCACGGTCCTCCTGCCGGTCGTCGTCGCGGGACTGTGGACGCTCCGCGAGATGGTCGCGGGCACCTGGCCCTACGGCGGCTTCGCGTGGGGACGCGTGGCCCTCAGCCAGTCGACGAGCCCGTTCGCCTCGCTCGTGGCCTGGATCGGCATCTCCGGGCTGTCCTTCGTCATGGTCGCCCTCGTCGCCGCGCTGCTGCAGCTCGTGCTGCTCGCGAGGCTCCCGAGGTCGCGCCGCGCCCTCGTCGCCGCGGTCGCCGTCGTCGCCGTGCTGGCCGTGCCCGCCTGGCCGACCCGCACCTCCGGCACCGCCACGATCGCCTCCGTCCAGGGGAACGGACCGGCCGGGTACTTCGACGAGCGCGAGTACGGGGACCTCACCAACGCGCAGGTGCTCGCGATGCAGGGGCTGCCCACGGACGGCTCCCTCGACCTCATCGTCTGGCCCGAGGGGGGCAGCGACCGCGACCCCACCCGCGACGAGTTCGGCAGGTACGTCTTCGACACGCTCACGGAGGCCTACGACGCGCCGCTCCTCAGCGGCGTCATCACGCAGTCCGACGACGGACGGACGGCCTGGAACTCGTCCCTGCTCTGGGACGACGGCGAGGTGCAGGACCAGTACGACAAGAAGCACCCCATCCCGTTCGGCGAGTACGTGCCGGACCGGGCCTTCTGGCGGCCCTTCGCGCCCGACCTCATCGACCTCATCGCCCGCGACTACACCCCGGGCACCCGGGACGAGGTCGTCGACGCGGGAGGGTTCCTCGCCGGCGTCTCGATCTGCTTCGACATCGTCGACGACGCGCTCGTGCGGGGCATGGCACGCGGGGGAGCGCAGGTCATCGTCGCCCAGACGAACAACGCCGACTTCGGCACCACCGACGAGAACCAGCAGCAGCTCGCCATCGCGCGCCTCCGGGCCGTCGAGACGGCACTGCCGCTCGTCAACGTGTCGACGGTGGCCTCGAGCCGCGTGATCGACGCGCACGGCCGCACCGTCGACGCGATCCGCGACTTCGAGCCCGGCTCCATGGTCACCACGGTCGAGCTCGGCAGCGGCACCACGCCCGCCGTCGTGGCGGGACGCGCGCTCGAGCTCGGCGTCTCGTTCCTGGGGCTCGCCGCACTCGTCCTCGCGGGGCTGTCGTCGGCGACGCCGGGCGCACGCCGACGGGCCGCGCGCGCCTCCTGGCCCGTCGACCCGCGACTCCTGCAGACGGGTCGCCGCCGCCGCTGAGGGCGGCGGGCCGACCGAGCCCGCCGCGGCCCCGCACCACGAGGGCCCGGTCACCTCGCGGTGGCCGGGCCCTCGTCGTGCGTGAGCGGCGTCAGGCGCCGATCTTCTGCTGACCCTTGCGGGCACGCAGGTGGTCGAGCCTCTCCTGGAGGAGCTCCTCGAGCTCGGCGCGCGTCCTGCGCTCCAGCAGCATGTCCCAGTGGCTGCGGGGGACCTTGACGTCGCCCTCGTCGATCTGGACGGGCTTGCCGTCGGCGGAGAGCAGGCGCCCCTCCTGGCCGCTCTTGGGCGACTGCCAGATGTCGGGGACCTCGGCCTCCTCGGCGAAGACCATCTCGAAGGTGGAACCGTCGGCCGTCTGGTAGACGGCCCTCTTGCGGGGCGAGAACTCGACGCCCTCCTCGCTCTGGAGACTCTGGCTCCCGAGCCTCATGCCGCGCAAACTGCGATCTGCCATGGTGCGGTCTCCTCTCGCGATGCGAACACCCGTTGTAACCCGTCGGTACCCGCGTGCCGTCCCGAGCGGATGGCTTTCACAGACGATGCCCAGTCCTCAGACGGCCGGAGGCGGCACCAACGTCGCGAGGGCGAGGTCCGCCCGGTCGGTCACCACGCCGGCCACGCCGAGTGCCACGAGACGGCGCATGTCGACCGGGTCGTCGACGACCCAGACGTGGGTCTCGACCCCCACCTCGGCCAGCGCGGCGACGCGCCGGCGCGTCACCACGCGGAACCGCCCGTACCGCTCGGGCACCTGCAGCGCGCGCACGCCGCGGGTCGCGGCCCGGACCAGGAGGCGCCGCGCCGGGCCCCAGGGGACGAGGGACGCGGCCGCGGCCAGGGCGACGCCGCGGGAGGAGGCGGACGTGGCCACTCCGGGCAGCCCGGTCACCGTCGCCCGTCGCCTCACCTCCGAGAACGACGTCACGAGGACGCGCTCGACGGCACCCGCGGCCAGGACGGCCTCGATCGTCGGTCGGACGGCCTCCGGCGCCTTGACGTCGACGTTGAAGCACGTGTCGGGGAACGCCTCGAGGGCCTCGCGCAGGGTCGGCACCCCCTGGCCCTCGGGCAGGCGGATGGCACGGACCTGCTCGAGGGTGAGCAGGGACACGCGGCGCGCGTCACCGCCCACGCGCTCCAGGTCCGGGTCGTGCGTGACGACCGCCACCCCGTCGAGGGTCGCGTGCACGTCGGTCTCGACGTGAGTGGCCCCCGCCGCGACCGCGTGCGCGAACGCCAGCAGGGTGTTCTCGGGGGCGTCGAGGGCGAGGCCCCGGTGCGCGAGCACGCGGGGCCTCGGGCCGTCGAAGAAGCGGGTCACGCGGGCGGGCCGGCGCCGGCCTCCGGCCCGGTCCCGGGAGCCTCGGACGGAGCCTGGCCGCCCTCGGCCGGGCCACGCGCCGCGCCGGTCGTCGGGAAGCCCAGGTCGGGCTCGGCGTGCAGGTCGGTGGTCTCGGCGAGGTCGGGGGTGGTCGGCAGGTCGGTGACGTCGGCCGCGGTGCGGGGCTTCCAACCGGGGGCGTCGGGGTTCCGGGGCGCGAAGAACCCGCCGCTGATGCCCTTGAGGGCGTCGGTGAGCTCGCTGGGGATGACCCACAGCTTGTTGGCCGAGCCCTCCGCGAGCTTGGGCAGCGTCTGGAGGTACTGGTAGGCGAGGAGCTTGGGGTCGGGGTCGCCGGCATGGATGGCGTTGAAGACCGTCTGGATGGCCTCGGCCTCGCCCGTGGCGCGCAGGACCTGCGCCTTGGCGTCGCCCTCGGCCTTGAGGATCGCGGACTGGCGCTGGCCCTCGGCCTCGAGGATCTGCGACTGCTTCGTGCCCTCGGCGGTGAGGATCGCCGCGCGGCGGTTGCGCTCGGCCCGCATCTGCTGCTCCATGCTGTCCTGGATCGAGGCGGGCGGGTCGATGGCCTTGAGCTCGACGCGTCCGACGCGGATGCCCCACTTGCCCGTGGCCTCGTCGAGCACGATGCGCAGCTGGCCGTTGATGTTGTCGCGGCTGGTCAGGGCCTCCTCGAGGTTCAGCCCGCCGACCACGTTGCGCAGGGTGGTCGTCGTCAGCTGCTCGACGGCGCCGAGGTAGTTGGCGATCTCGTAGGTGGCTGCCCGGGCGTCGGTGACCTGGAAGTAGACCACCGTGTCGATCGACACCACGAGGTTGTCCTCGGTGATGACCGGCTGCGGCGGGAAGGACACGACCTGCTCGCGCATGTCGATGAGCGGTCGCACGCGGTCGATGAACGGCACCAGGAGGTTCAGCCCGGGGTTGAGCGTCTTGTGGTAGCGGCCGAGGCGCTCGACGACGCCCGCGCTGGCCTGGGGGATGATCCGCACGGAGCGGAACAGCACGACGAGCACGAGCACGACGGCGACCGCGACGACGGCGATCGTCACGACGGTGCCGGCGGAGGTGGACGGGTCCATGGATCAGGTCCTCTCGGTGGGGACGACGAGAGCCGTCGAGCCCTGGATGGCGGAGACCACGACGGGCGAGCCCGTGTCGAGGTCGGGGGAGCCGGTGGGGGAGAGCAGGCGGGCCGTCCACGTCTCGCCGTTGGCGAGGCGGACCTGGCCGTGCCCGTCGCTCAGCGGGACCACGACGACGCCCCGGAGGCCCAGGAGGGCCTCGACGTTGCTCGGCGTCGGGTCGCCTCCGCGGCGCAGGGCGCGCAGGAGCGGCGGCCGCACGGTGAAGAGCAGGAGGAGGGCCAGCACGGCGGCGACGAGCACCTGGGCCCACCACGGTGCGCCGAGCAGCCCGGTCGCCAGGCCGCCGAGGCTGCCCACGGCGAGCATGAGGAAGGTGAGCTCGAGCGTCGTGACCTCGATCACGACGAAGAGCAGGAGCAGTGCGATCCAGATGATCCACGCGTACTGCGTCACGGCGTCCACGACGACTCCCTTCGTCCCCCTGCGGGCGACGCTACCATCGGCGACCGACGCTCCGGGGGAGCGGACGCCCGATCGGTAGCATGGACGCGGCCCTCGCGGCCGTCACCGTCCGAGCACAGTCTGGAGCCCCCGTGTCCAACCCCCTCGCCGCAGGATCCCTCACCGGCAAGCGCGCCCTCGTCACCGGTTCGTCGCGGGGGATCGGCGCCGACACGGTCCGGTACCTGGCCGAGGCCGGCGCGAGCGTCGTCGTGAACTACCGCAACAAGGAGAAGCGCGCGCTCCAGCTCGTCTCGACCATCGAGGCCGCGGGCGGCACGGCGATCGCCGTCGGCGCCGACCTCACCGACGCCGCCACCGTCGACGCGATGATGGACCGCGTCCGCGCCGAGCTCGGCGGCCTCGACGTGCTCGTCATGAACGCGTCGGGCGGCATGGAGTCCGGCATGGCCGAGGACTACGCGCTGCAGCTGAACCGGGACGCCCAGGTGGGCCTCCTGCGCGCGGCCCTGCCGCTGCTCGCGCCCGGCGCACGGGTCGTCTTCGTCACGAGCCACCAGGCGCACTTCATCCGCACGACCGTGACGATGCCCGAGTACGAGCCCGTCGCGCTGAGCAAGCGCGCGGGGGAGGACGCCCTGTTCGAGCTGCTCCCCGAGCTCGAGGCGGCCGGCGTCGAGTTCGTCGTCGTCTCCGGCGACATGATCGAGGGCACCATCACCGCCACGCTGCTGGAGCGCTCCAACCCCGGTGCGATCTCGCAGCGCAAGGAGAGCGCCGGCAAGCTCTACAACGTCGCCGAGTTCGCGGCCGAGGTCGCCACCGCGGCGGTCGACCCCGTCCCGGCGGACCACGTCGTGCTCGTCGGCGACGTGAGCGACTTCACGCCGATCTCGTGACCGAGCGGGTCGTCCGCGCCACGAGCCGGCTCGTCGTCCTCGACGAGGACGACCGCGTGCTGCTCATGGACACCGTGGCACCGTCGACCGACCGGTCCACCCGCTGGATCACGCCCGGCGGCGGCGTCGACCCGGGCGAGACGCACGTCGAGGCGGCGATCCGGGAGCTGCACGAGGAGACCGGGCAGGTGGTCGACGCGGTCGGCCCGGTGCTGCGCGTCGACGACTTCGAGGTCGCCTGGGACGACGCCGACCACACGCACGGCCACGCGGAGTTCTTCGTCGTGCGCCTGCCGCACTTCGAGGTCGTCGACGACGACTGGACGGACGACGAACGGGTCGACATCGTCGCCTCGCGCTGGTGGACGCTCGACGAGCTCGAGGCCACCGCCGACCCGGTCGAGCCGGTCGACCTGGCCGACGTCGTGCGGACTGCGCTGACGAGGTCGTCCTGAGCCGTCGCCGGCACCCCTTCTTCACTCAGGACAGTGCGCCGATAATGCACATTATGTCAGCTCGAGTCCTGGCGGACCCCTCTCGGACGACCCACGGCACCCGCCGGTCCCACGACGGCAGGAGTCCCGTCGTCGTGCTGGTTGACTGGTCGCCATGAGCAGTTCCTCCGCCGTCGACCGCGACCGCGTCGCGGCGGCCGTGTCCGAGATCCTGGCGGCCGTCGGCGAGGACGCCGGCCGCGCCGGCCTCGTGGCCACCCCGCGACGCGTCGCCGACCTCTACGCCGAGCTGTTCTCCGGGCTGGGCGTCGACGAGGTCGAGCTCGTGCGGGCCGGGTCCGTGGCCGCGGGGCCGGGCCAGCTCGGCGAGGTCGTCGTGGTCCGGGACGTCGACTTCCGCTCCGTCTGCGAGCACCACCTGCTCCCCTTCACGGGCGTCGCCCACCTGGCCTACGTCCCCCGGGACGCGATCGTCGGGCTCGGTGCCGTGCCCCGCGTGGTCGACGCCGTCGCCAGCCGGCCCCAGCTGCAGGAGCGCCTCGGCGAGGAGCTCGCCGACGCCTTCGCCGAGGGCCTCGACGCCCGGGGCGTGCTCGTCGTGCTCGACGCCGCGCACGGCTGCGTCACGACGCGCGGTCCGCGCCAGGTGCGGAGCACGACCGTCACCCTGGCCAGCCGCGGCGTGCTCGGCGACGCCGCCGCGCGCGCGGAGGCGATCGCGCTCATCGGGGCGCCGCGTGGCTGACCGCGCGCCCGTGCAGCAGCTGCACCCGCGCTCGGACGAGGCCCGCGACCTCGACGACGCGGCCCTGCTCGAGGCGTACCACCACGCACCGGGCGTCCTCCGCGCCAACTTCGTCGCGACGGTCGACGGGTCGTCGTCGGCCGAGGGTGCCCCCGGTCAGCTCGGCGGGGACGCCGACCGACGCGTGTTCGGACTCCTGCGCCGGCTCTGCGACGTCGTGCTCGTCGGGGCGGGCACGGCCCGCGACGCCGGCTACGGCCCCCTCGTGCTGGGCGACGCGTCGGCCCGGTGGCGCACCGAGCGGGGAGACCCGGCGCACCCGGTCCTCGCCCTGGCCTCCCGGTCGCTGCGCCTCGACCCCACCGCTCCCCTGTTCCGGGACGCCCCCGTGCGCCCGCTCGTCCTCACGGTCGCCTCGGCGCCCGACGAGCGTCGCGCAGCACTGGCGCGCGTGGCCGACGTGGTCGACTGCGGCGACGACGAGGTCGACGTCGCGCGCCTCCGGGAGGTCCTCGCCGAGCGTGGCCTGGACCGCGTGCTCTGCGAGGGCGGCCCGTCGCTCCTCGGCGAGCTCGTCGCGGCGGACGCCGTCGACGAGCTCTGCCTCACCGTGGCGCCGAAGCTCGAGGGCGGCCTGGCGCCGCGCATCGCGACCCGTGAGGGCGACCCCGTAGCCCTCCGCGACCTCGACCTCGCGCGCGTCCTCGTGTCGGACGGCACGCTGCTCACGACATGGCGCCGCCGGCGCTGACCCGCTCGAGCGGAGGAGCGGCACGGGCGCACCGGCCCGTCCCGCTCCTCCGGGCCTAGACCCAGTCCTCGCCGAAGCCCGACTCGATGGTCGCGACGAGGTCGTCGACCGCTGCCGCGGCGTCGGGGCCGGTGGCCATGAGGTGCACGGTGGTCCCGGCCGGGACGCCCAGCCCCATGATCCTGATGAGGCTCTTGGCGTCGACGCCGTTGAGCGTGATGTCGCTCTGGAACGCCGTGGCGTG
>Ga0265798_10005432_pt1 | contig 17141 bp, 16 predicted proteins | sample P3T30metagenome_FD_192430 | JGI IMG/M metagenome (GOLD analysis project Ga0265798, IMG submission 192430) | Plant litter microbial communities from East Loma Ridge, Irvine, California - P3 T30 | ecosystem: Environmental > Terrestrial > Plant litter > Unclassified | place: USA: California... | reverse complement strand
CGATACCACCGGTATGGAAGCCAACGTCGTTAACTTCAACTCCTTCGTCGGCGGCCTGTCGAAGGCGTTCCTGGCAGGCATCACGCCTTCCAGCATCACAGGTGCAACAGCGCTGTTCCCAGAAGCTGTGTTCGTCACCTTCCAGATGACTTTTGCCATCATTACTCCAGCCCTGATCGTTGGCGCCTTCGCAGAACGCATGAAGTTCTCCGCGATGCTGATCTTCATGGCCATCTGGTTCACCCTGGTCTATGCGCCTATCGCGCACATGGTCTGGAGTGGTGTTGGTGGTCTGCTCTGGGACTGGGGCGTTCTCGACTTCGCAGGCGGCACCGTTGTTCACATCAACGCTGGTGTGGCTGGCTTGGTAGCGTGCCTGGTATTGGGCAAGCGTAAAGGTTTCCCGACCACCCCGATGGCTCCGCACAACCTGGGTTACACCCTGGTCGGCGCAGCGATGCTGTGGGTAGGCTGGTTCGGCTTCAACGCCGGTTCCGCTGCTGCGGCGAACGGTACTGCCGGTATGGCAATGTTGGTCACTCAGATCGCAACCGCTGCCGCGGCGCTGGGCTGGATGTTCGCCGAGTGGCTGACCCACGGTAAGCCAAGCGCGTTGGGTATCGCTTCGGGCGTGGTTGCCGGTCTGGTTGCCATCACCCCTGCGGCCGGTACTGTCGGCCCAATGGGCGGCCTGATCATCGGTCTGGCGGCGGGCGTAGTCTGCTTCTTCTGCGCCACCAGCCTGAAACGCAAACTGGGCTACGACGACTCCCTGGATGCCTTCGGCGTTCACGGTATCGGCGGTATCCTCGGCGCGATCCTGACCGGTGTCTTCGCAGCACCGTCGCTGGGCGGCTTCGGCACTGTGACCGACATCGCTGCTCAAGTCTGGATTCAGTGCAAAGGCGTAGGCTTCACGATCATTTACACCGCGATCGTGACCTTCATCATCCTCAAGGTGCTGGACGCGGTCATGGGCCTGCGTGTCACCGAAGAAGAAGAAGCGGTTGGCCTGGACCTTGCGCAACACAACGAGCGTGGCTACAACTTGTAATCACGGCTGTAAAAAAATGCCCGGGTTACCGGGCATTTTTTTGTCTGGCGTTTGTCGATAGGCATAACCACCATCGAGTGACGCGCGAGCGGCATTCAGGCCTTGTCGCAGGGCAGTCCGGTTTGTAATTGCAACGGGATACACGCTTAGGTTTTCGGCTTACAAAAAACGTCACTCATTGCGTGCTTTGCTTTTTTTTTTACCGCGTTAGAATGCGCGCCGAAGGGCGGAGAACTGTATGTGGCAACAGACCAGAATCACGCTGCGTGCGAGGCCTCGCGGATTTCACCTGGTGACCGACGAGATCGTCGCAGGGCTTCCCGGACTGCGTGATTGTCGAGTCGGTCTGTTGCATTTATGGCTGCAGCATACCTCGGCCTCGTTGACCATCAACGAGAACGCCGACCCGGCTGTGCGTCGTGACTTCGAACGTTTTTTCAACCGATTGGTGCCGCAAGGGCGTGACGGCTATGAACATGACGACGAGGGTCCCGACGACCTGCCTGCGCACTTCAAAGCCAGCTTGCTAGGCTGCCAGCTTCTTCTTCCGGTGACTGACGGGAGGCTGGCGATGGGTACCTGGCAAGGTGTTTATTTAGGCGAGCACCGTGACTCAGGCGGTGCACGTAAAGTCCTCGCGACCCTGCAGGGTGAGGGGCACGACCGCTGATTGTCGGCGGTGGTTGAATTTTTTCCGGCTGTCTTAGAAATTAGGCGCAGCTGGGCTATAACTAATCTGCTTTCGCAAGTCATGAGGTAGAACATGAGCGACGACGACATCGATAACGAAGGTCTGGAAGACGATCTGGAAGGTGAGGAGGACGGTGAGGAGCTTGCGGCTGCTCCCGATGACGACGTTTCGGATGTCGAAGACAGCCCCGAAGCATCGGTCACCCCAACCAAAGGCAAGGCCAAGGCTGCGGTCTCGGTTGATGAGCTGCCTAGCGTGGAGGCCAAGAACAAAGAGCGTGACGCTCTGGCTCGCGCGATGGAAGAGTTTCTCGCCCGTGGCGGCAAAGTGCAGGAAGTGGAGGCCAATGTGGTCGCCGATCCGCCAAAGAAGCCTGACAACAAGTACGGTAGCCGCCCTATTTAAGGGTGTCTGATACCTGCTGGAAAAAGCCCGCTGTCGCTGCGGGCTTTTTTTTGGGTTTGGCTTCTGGCTTTTGGTTTTTGCTTTTTTGGTGCTTGGCTTGGAATTCTTACTCTGATGCCCTGCGGGCCTATTCGCGAGCAAGCTCGCTCCCACATTTGCTGCAACGTGCCATGGCCTGATGTGCCGAGTCGGCAGCCTTGATGCCTGACTCGGTCCATCTGTTGCCTCTAAAAGCTATTCACTCGGTCGATCAGAAGCGGCACGTTGCAAAAGATGTGGGAGCGAGCTTGCTCGCGAATAGGCCCGCAGGGCATCAAAGTAGCAATCTAAAGCCATGCCAGCCCGCAGGGTATCAAAGTAGCGTCTCAACCCCAACCCGCCAACACCCCCGGCAACTCCGTCAAACGCCTGATCTGCGCATCCGGCGCCCTGTCCGACTCCCACGGCTTGCCCGTCGGGTTGTACCAGATTGCCCTCAAGCCCGCCTGCTGAGCCCCTGCGATGTCGTCGCCGGGATGATCGCCCACATGCACGGCGTGACGCGCATCGGCGTTGCCGCGTTTGAGCGCCTCGAGGAAAGGTGCCGGATCGGGCTTGCCGATGCCCAGATCTTCCGCGCACAGCGCAAACGAAAAATAGTCAGCCAGACCCAGGCGTCGCACGTCTGCATTGCCGTTGGTGACCACGCCCAGAGTGTACTGCTTGGTGAGCAGTTCCAGCGTCGGTACGACCTCGGGGAAGATATCCAGCTGATGCCGTCCTTGCAGGAAGACCTCAAAGCTGCGGTCCGCCAGATCCTGTGCCTCAGGGTGGGTATAACCGGCATCCTCAAGCGCCAGAAACAGTACCCGACGGCGCAAGGCGCTGATTCGGTGCTTGAAGGTCGGGTCGGCTTCGACCAGGCGCGAGCGAATTTCCCACAAATGCTCCACCGGCACCGGGCCCAGCTTCGGTGCGTGCTCCGCCAGCCAGTCGCGCAGCATGGCTTCCGCGCTGACGATCGCCGGTGCGGTGTCCCACAGCGTGTCGTCCAGGTCGAAGGTGATCAGCTTGATGCTCATGGTTCTGAAGGATCCTTGCGTTTGGCCCGTGGGTGGGCGCTGTCATACACCGTTGCCAGGTGTTGGAAATCCAGGTGGGTGTAGATCTGTGTCGTTGTGATGTCGGCGTGACCCAGCAATTCCTGCACGGCGCGCAGGTCCTGGGAGGATTCGAGCAAGTGGCTGGCGAAGGAGTGCCGTAGCATGTGCGGGTGCAGGTTCTGCCCCAGCTCGCGCTCACCTGCAGCCTTGACCCGTAGCTGGATAGACCTGGGGCCCAGCCTTCGACCTTGCTGGCTGACGAACACTGCATCGTCCTGAGGGTTGGCCCGCGCGCGCTGTTTCAGCCATTCCTCCAGCGCCTCGCGGGCTTTTCGGCCGACAGGGAGCACGCGGGTCTTGCTGCCTTTGCCGAGCACCTGAACCAGCCCGTCCGCCAGGTCCAGCTGGTCGCAATTGAGGCCTGTCAGCTCTGATAAACGCAGGCCGGACGAGTAAAACAATTCGAGAATCGCGTGATCGCGCCGGGCGAGGAATTCGTCTTCGACGCCGCCTTCCAGCAACTGCAGCGTACGGTCGGCATCCAGTGTCTTGGGCAGGCGGCGCTCGCCTTTGGGAGGTGCCAGGCCGTTAGCCGGGTCGTGATCGCAGATGCCTTCGCGGTTCAGGTAATGATAAAAGCCACGCACCGCCGAGAGCAGCCGGGCGATGCTGCGTGATGACTGACCCTGTTGGTGCAAGCGGGCGACCAGGCCGCGCATGGACTGAATGTCCAGGGCCTTCCAGCTGCCGATGTTCTGCTTCTCGCAGAACCCCAGCACTTTGCTCAAATCTAGACGATAGGCATTCAGCGTGTGGGGCGACACCTGACGCTCACTGCGTAGGTGTGTGCAGTAAGCGTCCAGCTGCCGTTCCATGACTAGCGCACCGAACGCAGGGCGTTGGTGAAGCGCGGCAGCAGGCGGCTCAATACATCGGCGATGTAGGTGAGAAACAACGTGCCCACCGAGCTTTTGTAGTGCTGCGGGTCACGGCTGCCGATGGCGAGTACGCCATGCAGGCCCTGATGATTGAGCGCGACGATGGCGGTGGAACCGACTTCTTTGCTCTGCTCGGCACCGAACAGGAACTCCAACTCGTGCTCGCGCAAGGCACCGCAGACTGTCTTGCCGCCCGATATCAAGCCACCGATGGCTTTCTGCGCCTCGGTACTGGTGACCCAGCGACCCACGGTCATCGGGTTGTCGCTGAACAGGATCAGGCTCACGAACGGCACCTGAAACTCCTGACGCAGGCTGTCTTCCACCGCGATCACGATGTCTTCCAGGCTGTTGGCGTCCATCAGCGCGAGGATCAGGCGACGGGTTTTTTCGAAGAGACGGTCGTTGTCGCGCGCGACGTCCATCAGCTGTGAAAGCCGATGGCGCATTTCGATGTTGCGTTCACGCAGCAACTTCAGCTGGCGCTCAACCAGCGAGACAGTATCGCCACGCTGGTGAGGGATGCGCATCGCCGTGAGCAGGTCGTCATGCTCGGCGAAAAAGTCAGGGTGTTGCTGTAGCCAGGCGGCGACTGCCTCGGCTTCAAGTGCGGGCACTGCGTTATCGGCAGGCGACTCGCTGGGCGTGTCGGTTGAAGTCTGAGGCTGGTCGGTCATTGGATACTCTCACTCATAGACGTACTTGGCCTTCGTAGACCCTGACGGCCGGGCCGGTCATCAGCACAGGATGTCCCGGGCCGGCCCACTCGATGGACAGGCGTCCGCCAGGCAGATCGATCAACAGCGGCGACACCATCCAGCCCTGGCTGATGGCTGCCACGGCCGCTGCGCAGGCGCCGGTGCCGCAGGCCTGAGTTTCGCCCGCTCCGCGTTCCCAGACGCGCAATTGTGCGCGCTGACGGTCGACGACGTGGAGGAAACCGACGTTTACCCTGGCCGGAAAGCGTGGATGATTCTCGATTTTCGGGCCCAGCGTATGAACCGGTGCGTTGTTGATGTCGTAGACGCGCAGCACCGCATGGGGATTGCCCATGGACACGGCAGCCAGTTCGACCGTTTCGTCGTCGACCTCAAGCGTGTAGCTGATCGCCTGTTGCGGCGCATCGAAAGGGATATCAGCAGGCACCAGACGCGGCGCGCCCATGTCGACGCTGATCTGGCCGTCGTTACGGATATCCAGCTCGATGATGCCGCCCTTGGTTTCGACGCGGATCTGCTTTTTGGCCGTCAGGCGCTTGTCCAGCACGAAGCGGGCGAAGCAGCGCGCACCGTTGCCGCACTGTTCGACTTCGGAGCCGTCAGAATTGAAAATCCGGTAGCGAAAATCCACATCCGGATTGCTCGGCGCTTCGACCAGCAGCAGCTGATCGAAACCGATGCCGGTGTGTCGATCGCCCCATTGCTTGGCGTGCTTGGGCAGGATGTGCGCGTGCTGGCTCACAAGGTCCAGCACCATGAAATCGTTGCCCAGGCCATGCATCTTGGTAAAACGCAGCAGCATGGGATTACTCCGGCAGCAGGCTTTCGCCGGCAAACAGCTCAGTCACGGTTTCACGACGACGCACTTCGAACGCCTGATCCCCATCGACCAACACTTCGGCAGTACGGCCGCGGGTGTTGTAGTTGGAGCTCATCACGAAGCCATAGGCACCAGCGGAGTGAACCGCCAGCAGGTCGCCTTCGGCCAGCGCCAGCTCGCGTTCCTTGGCCAGGAAGTCGCCGGTTTCGCAGATAGGGCCAACGATGTCGTACAGGCGCGCAGCACCGTCACGGGGCTGAACGGCCGTAACGTCCATCCAGGCCTGATACAGCGCCGGGCGGATAAGGTCGTTCATGGCCGCGTCAACGATGGCGAAGTCTTTGTGCTCGGTGTGCTTGAGGTATTCGATACGGGTCAGCAGTACGCCTGCATTGGCCACGATGAAACGGCCTGGTTCGAACATCAATGCCAGGTCGCGACCTTCGAGGCGCTCGCGCACGGCCTTGATGTAGTCGCCCGCCAAGGGCGGCTCTTCATCGCGATAACGCACGCCCAGACCGCCACCCAGATCCAGGTGACGCAGCTGAATGCCGCAGTCGCCAAGACGGTCGACCAGGTCCAGCAGTCGATCCAGCGCATCGACGAAAGGCGACAGCGTGGTCAATTGCGAGCCTATGTGGCAATCGACGCCGATGACTTCTAGGTTCGGCAACTGCGCGGCACGGAGGTAGACGTCTTCGGCGTCAGCGATGGCGATGCCGAACTTGTTTTCTTTAAGGCCGGTGGAAATGTACGGGTGAGTGCCCGCGTCGACGTCCGGGTTTACGCGCAGGGAAACCGGGGCGCGTACGCCCATTTCGGCGGCCACGACCTGCAGGCGTTCCAGTTCGTCGGTGGACTCGACGTTGAAGCAATGAACGCCCACTTCAAGCGCACGACGCATGTCGTCACGGGTCTTGCCGACGCCGGAGAACACGATCTTGTCGGCCTGACCGCCTGCGGCCAGCACACGCTCCAGTTCGCCACGGGAAACGATGTCGAAACCGGCGCCCAGACGTGCCAGGACATTGAGGACGCCCAGGTTGGAGTTGGCTTTGACCGCGAAGCAGACCAGGTGCGGCGTGCCACTCAAAGCGTCGGCATAGGCGCGGTATTGCGCTTCGATGTGCGCGCGGGAGTAGACATACGTCGGCGTGCCGAAGCGCTCGGCGATGGCAGACAATGCAACTCCCTCCGCGAACAGCTCACCGTCGCGGTAGTTGAAGGCGTCCATGGTCAGTCCCTAGTAGGTCGAGTGCTTGTGCGAGTGCGATTGGTTCTGAGCGCCCGGTGCGTTGGACTGTTCATCATCGGGCAGGTACAGCGGACCTTTTTGACCGCAGGCAGAGACCAGGCACGCTACAGCGAGGAGCGCGGCCAGGGAGGAAATCAGGCGCTTCATGGCGAAATCCTTTGTATAAGCATTAATTGCGCCCGAGTATACCGACCAGCCTACAGATTGCCTATGCGCTGGAGTTCCCGTCCGGCGGGGCTTTGACGCATTTGCCAGATAAGCGGGTAAACGCCGTGCGGTTTTTTGGCGCGGCGAATGGCAATTGGGCGGGTATGCTTTGCAATTGCCGGAGAGCGACCGTATCTTGCGTCGCTGCGCCATCCGTAGACACTTTCGAGGTTCCTGCAATGAGTTTGACCGAAGCCCGCTTTCACGACCTGGTGGATGCCACCCAAGAAAAGCTCGAGGACATCTTTGACGAGAGCGGTCTGGACCTGGACCTTGAGAGTTCGGCCGGTGTGCTCACGGTAAAGTTTGAAAACGGCACTCAGTTCATCTTCAGTCGTCAGGAACCGCTGCGTCAGTTGTGGCTGGCGGCGGTCGACGGTGGTTTCCACTTCGACTACGACGAAGAAGAGAAGCGCTGGGTGTGCGACAAAAGCGAAGAGCTGCTGGGTGAAATGCTCCATCGTCTGGCATTGAAGCAAGCGGGTGCAGAGCTTGAGTTCGACGCGATCGATGGCCACTCCGACGGCAACCGTGAATGACCGCCAGTGCCGCGCCGGTAAAACCGCCAAAACCGCTGTTCAGCAACGTCAGCCCGGCTGTTCCATCGCCTTGCATCAGCATATGTCGGCTGGATGAGGGCAAAGTGTGTACGGGATGCTTCCGGCATGTCGAAGACATCCGCGAATGGCGCGCAGCAACGGATGAGCGCAGACGAGAAATTGTGCGGCAAGCATCAGAGCGGCGTGCGCAACGCTGACTGATGGATGTCTCTTGGCATCTGTGGGAATTCATTCGCGATACGGCGGTACAGCCGATACAAATCCTTCGCCTGCACTTGCTTCGCGAATGAATTCGCTCCCACAGGGCTTCGTCCACTCGGCACGATTTGGGAGTTCCTCAAGCCTCATCCATCGCTTCATTCAGCGACTTCTCAAGCTCCGCCTTGTAGCGCAGGAACAGGATGGTCTGCCCTCGCGTATCCCCCAGTATTCCCGAGAGATCCAGGTCGGTGATGTAGCAGCGGTAGCGTTGAGTCTCGCTGCGCTGGTCGAGAATCTGCCGAGCGACGACGCTGTACAACTGTTCGCCGAATTCCAGCTCGGAAAACTCCATGCCGTCGCAGTACAGCGTCACGCTGACCTGGCCGGGAGAGGCTTCCTCGACGATGGCCTGAACGTCGTAAAACGGTTTGTCGGTGGGCATGACCGGTGCCAGTCGTTGCTCGATGCGCCGTGCGCGCCCGGCGCCGTCCGGGGTGATTCGGTAATACAACGTGTCCAGCGACGAAGGCTCCAGCGGATTGTCCAGCGGCAAGAGAGCGCCACGTCGATACATCAATGATTGCAGGAAACGCTGTAACGGCATCATCAGACTGGATTCATCGTGATACGGCAAACGCTGATGCCAGAGGGCGTTATGTTCATCGAGCACGTACAGATCGGCCTGTGGCTCGTTGATCCGGTAGAACACCTGAATGCACTCGGGCTGACCATAAGGAATGATCAGCGACAGGTCGTTGTCATCGAGTGCTTGCGGGTCGAGATGGATCGGGCTGTAGGTCTGTAATTCTTCGCCCAAGTATTCGTAAAGCGCCGTCAGGTTGTCGATCGCAACATGACTGACTTGACCCGGCGTCATTTCCAACACGTGATAGCTATGCTGGACCTGAATCAGGTAACGATGATTCAGGTTCCGGGCCAGCAACAGCTGCGCCGTATTGATCAGCTCCTCGACCCGTTGCGCAATCGCGGGCGCGCGGTTGTGACAGAAACAGCGCACGCGGATCACCGGTTTTGGTAAGGCGTCAGGCAAACTATTGAGCAGCTCGGTGAGGCAGTCGAGCAGCGCATGGGGGCCGTCGAAGCGACTGACCAGCACTTCGTTCCAGCTGTTGAGCGTGATCTGGTCGAACGTCAGCACCAGGTTTTCCCGCACCCCTGCATAGCTCAACGAATCAGTACGCTCGGTGGTCATCAGGATGTTCAGGTCTTTGTGGTGCTTGAGCGGGTCAACGCCTACGTTGACCAGCAGCAGGATTTCGCTGGGCACACTTGGCTTGAGCAGAACCTCCTCGTGAACCATGCCCAGCGGCGTCGGAATACTGTGTTGCAAAGCGCCCTGAAGATTGAACAGCTCGAACTCGGTCAGATCGCTGGTGCCGGGGTGCAGCGCGAGCCGGGTGCTGCTGTCGATCACGTTGTTGCGATGACACCAGGCCAGAAGCTCCAGCAGTTCGCGGCTGCGCTTGATCGGCGCGAAGGTCTCCCACTCATGGGCGCCCAGGTTGCCGTTGTACAAACCCCACTGGGATCTGCCCGGTTCACGTTTGTTCGGCGATTGCACCAGCGTCAGTGTGTCCTCGGCGAGGTCCGGAGAGATGCCCGGATTGACGAATTCGACCTTGCCCGCCTTGCGCTCGAACGCAGCATACAACCGACGGCCGAGTACATTCAGGTCGCGCTTGTTGATGGAGCTGATCGCGTTTTGTGTGCGAGCGAATTGCGTCAGGAAGCGGTAGCTGTAATTGAGCTCGCTGACCAGCGCACGGCGCTCGCTGGACACCTGACGCACTTTCCACTGGCTGCGGCTGTCGAGCAGGGCAAGCTGACGTTCGTCCCATTTCCATTCTTTCGCCAGACGCTCCAGCAACAGACGTTGCCAGCTTGTGGTGCGCTGGCGCGGCAAGCCGGTGAGCTTCTTGTTCACTTTCAGGTAAAGGCTGCGTCTGACCAGCTCCAGACGCTCCGGCTCGCCCCGGTCGCGCAGGTATTCCTCGATCCGGCGGTACACCATCATGTAAGGATCGAGTTCGTCCAAGTCGACATTGTTGGCGAACACCTGCTGTTTGTAGCGCATGCTCAGGCACTGCACCTGCGGGTGTTCGCTGGCGTAGACCTCGGTCAGCAACAGTTTGAGCACGGATTTGTAGGGTGATTCTATGCCCTTGAACAGCTGCCAGAGCCCGGCCCCAATGAACTCGCCGGGCGGAATACGCGACATATTGCCCAGATCGAGCACTTCGTCTTCTCGAATGAAGCGCTTGGACAGGAGCGTGTGGGTGTACTCGGCATAACGCGCCTCTTCGTAGACGGGCACCAGCCACCAGATGGGCGTGCGGCCCGCCAGCCAGATCGCCGTGCGATAAAACTCGTCGAGCAGCAGATAGTGCTGCGTCGTTCCACAATCTTCGCCGCTCAGCTGTGCATCGCGCTCGCCGACTACAAACCGCTCAGGGTCGATCAGGAAAAAGTGCGCCTCGGCACCCATGGTTGCTGCCCAGGTTTCCAGTGCCTGGCATTTTTTGCGCAGCTCGAGAACCTCTTCGGGCGACAGGTGAGTGTCGTGGCAAACCCAGACATCCATGTCGCTCTGATCGGCCTGGGCCAGCGTGCCCAGGCTGCCCATCAGGAAGAGGCCGTGGATGGGCTGTGGAGGATTGCCGCGACGCGGTTTGTACGAGAAAGAGCGTGTCAGGCGCTGCGCTTCGGCCAAGGTCTGCGAGTCGGGTTCGTAATGCGACACGCCAGCAGGGGTTGCCCCCGAGACATAGCCGGGCAGCAGCGGATGGTTGACGTGAAAAAACAGCGGCAACAGCGCCAGCACCGACTGTTGGCGTGTGGACAAACCTTCATTGGCACGCGCCAGCCGCCCTTCATTGAGGGTCAGGAAGCGGTTGCGCAGCTGGCTGAGGACCTTGCGGTCGATGCCCTCATCCAGATCGGGGCGAATTTCGAAACTACGCGTCATCGCGACTCAAAGCCGGCGAACGGCACTGCTGGGGTGGCGAGCAAGGCGACAGGCAAGAAAGGTCAGCGGCAGATAGCTGCGTGTAAGGCGATGGCTGGTCTTTTTTCTGGCGCCAGAATTTTATCGGCGCAGCATCTTACAAATGAAGGGCTCGCGAAACCTTTATTTCATGCGTCCCGGCAAAGGTTTCGCGATGCGGCGATTTCAGGCCGCTTCCTGGGCGGTGGTCAGAATGATCAGCAGCGATTGAGCATGCTCGGCGGCATCCAGTCCCAGACTGGTCAGGTAGCCTCCGTCGACCTGTGTCGTCAGGCCTTTCTCAAAGAGTCGTTTGGCAGCGGCAACAGCGGTGGGAGCAGCCACATGGTGGACTTTAAGGCCCTCCTGGGTATTGCGCAGGTTGAACAGTGACAGGATTTCCAGTTCGGCAACCAATTCAGGGGTAAACGACATAGGTGCTCCAGACTTTTCTAATTGAAAACACGGCGAACGAATCGCAGACGTGACAGCCCCGTAGGTCAAGCGGCAGCGGGGCATCTGGAGTGTAGTTAGCGTCTGGAGGTTTTGCAGAAAGTATCTGGCCGGTCGTCAGGTGGTGCCGTAGGTGCACTCCCGTACGGGGGCGGTGAGGCTGAGATTCCGGTGCTGCGGCTTGGAAGGCTCCGTCGGATGCAGGCCTGGCTCCGGACCTGTGGGAGCGAATTTATTCGCGATGGGTGGGTACAGTCGACGTGTCTCGATCGCCTGGACGATTTTTCGCGAATGAATTCGCTCCCACAGCGGTGCCGCATAGCTCCAGCTAAGAAGCGCTTTACTCGTCTTCCAGCTCCACACCTGGCGGCAGCTTTGGCAGCGCGCGCAGGGCGTGTTCGTACCACTCGGTGTTGAACGGGCGGTCGTCTTCGAGAATCCCGTCGATCTCCACGGCCAGCACGTGCGCCATCATTTTCAGAATGTCGTCACGCTCGTAGCCGACCAGGGTCAGTTTGTTGAACGTGGCTTTGGCGGCTGGCGGGGTGTCACTTTCGATCTGGTTCTCGATGGCCTGGATCAGTGTCGATTCAGCGAATTCTTCTTCGTCGTTGTCGATGCGGTCGCTCATGGCGGACTCCTCAGGAAAGGCCCGCAGTTTAACTGCAATCGGGCGTCCTGTGATCCAACGCATCCATGATGCATGTCAACGCACGTGCGTCGCGCCGCTGATAGGGTGTGCCCCGCTCTGGATCGGCCTTCACGGTCGATGTGAGCTGCAATGATCGCTTAAGGGGCCAAGGAGGCCTGTCAATGTTCAAGCTTTACGGATTCGCCGCAAGTAACTATTTCAACATGGTCAAACTGGCTTTGCTCGAGAAGCAGATCCCGTTTGAAGTCGTTTCGATGCATGGCTGCCAGAACCCGGAAACTCTGGCTGTCAGCGCGCGAGGCAAAGTCCCGGTGCTTGAGACCGAAGACGGGTTCATCAGCGAAACCGACGTCATTTTGCGCTATCTCGACGATATCCATCCGCAGACGCCGCTTCTACCCGCCCACCCATTCGCCCGGGCGCAAGTGTGGACCCTGGCCAAGGAAATCGAGCTGTACATCGAGCTTCCAGCGCGCTTGTGTTATGTCGAAGTGTTGTTTGGTGGTCGAGCGACACCACAGGCACTGAAAGCCAAGGCCCGGCGGGATCTGATCAAAGGATTTGCCGCACTGGCGCGGCGCGGCCAGTTTGACCCCTATGTGGCGGGCGCTGAGTTTACGCTGGCGGACATCTACTTTCTGTACAGCGTGGACCTGGCGCAGCAGGTGGCGGTGGAGCTGTTCGGCTTGAACCTGCTGGACGAAGTGGCGGGAGCCAGGGATTTGCTGGAAAGGCTGAATGACCGGCGTTATGCGCAGACTGTCGCGGCAGACAGAGACGCTGACTTCCCGATTTTCCTGGAGCGTGTGCGTCCCGTCACTGTGACTTGAGGGTAAGAAAGGCGATGGTTGCGGCCATCGCCCTTCTGTGTTGGCTTAACGGCTGGCCAGCAACTGCTTGCCACGCACGACAGCCGCCTTGACCTGGGCCGGCGCGGTCCCCCCGATGTGGTCACGGGCGTTGACCGAGCCTTCCAGCGTCAACACCGCAAACACGTCCTGGTCGATGTGGTTGCTGAACTGGCGCAGCTCATCGAGTGTCATTTCGGCCAGGTCCTTGCCGGTTTGCACGCCGTATTTCACGGCATGACCGACGATCTCGTGGCAGTCACGGAACGGCAGGCCACGGCGAACCAGGTAATCGGCCAGATCGGTTGCGGTCGAGAACCCGCGCAGCGCCGCTTCACGCATGATCGCGTGCTTGGGCTTGATGGCCGGAATCATGTCGGCAAAGGCACGCAACGAATCACGCAGGGTGTCGGCGGCGTCGAACAGCGGTTCTTTGTCTTCCTGGTTGTCCTTGTTGTAGGCCAGCGGTTGGCCCTTCATCAAGGTCAGCAGGCCCATCAGGGCGCCGAACACGCGGCCGCTCTTGCCACGCACCAGCTCGGGAACGTCCGGGTTTTTCTTCTGCGGCATGATCGAGCTGCCGGTGCAGAAACGGTCGGGCAAATCGATGAACTGGAATTGCGCGCTGGTCCACAGCACCAGCTCTTCGGAGAAGCGCGACAAGTGCATCATGGCGACGCTGGCGGCTGCGCAGAATTCGATGGCGAAATCGCGATCCGACACGCTGTCCAGCGAGTTGCCGCCGACGGCTTCGAAGCCCAGCAACTGGCAGGTCAGCTCGCGCTCGATCGGGTACGTCGTGCCCGCCAGCGCAGCACTGCCCAACGGCATGCGGTTGGTGCGTTTACGGCAGTCGACCAGACGCTCGAAATCGCGGCTGAGCATTTCGAACCAGGCGAGCATGTGGTGCCCGAACGTCACCGGCTGTGCGGTCTGCAGGTGAGTGAAGCCCGGCATGATGGTGTCGGCTTCGCGCTCTGCCAGGCCCAGCAGGCCTTCTTGCAGACGGGTAATCTCGGCCAGGATCAGATCTATTTCGTCCCGCAGCCACAAACGAATGTCGGTCGCGACCTGGTCGTTGCGGCTGCGACCGGTGTGCAGCTTCTTGCCAGTGATGCCGATGCGGTCGGTCAGACGCGCTTCGATGTTCATGTGCACGTCTTCCAGATCCACGCGCCAGTCGAAAGTGCCGGCCTCGATTTCGCCCTGAATGGTCTTCAGGCCATCGATAATGGTGTCGCGCTCGGCATCGGTCAGCACGCCGACCTTGGCCAGCATCGTGGCGTGGGCGACAGACCCCATGATGTCATGGCGATAAAGGCGCTGATCGAAGGTGACGGAGGCGGTGAAGCGTGCGACGAAGGCGTCGACGGGTTCACTGAAGCGGCCGCCCCAGGACTGATTGGTCTTGTCGGTGCTCATGGATTCGCTCGCTACTCTGCTGATGACTGTACTGATGTCTGTTTGACTGAAGACGTGACGTGGCCGATTTCAAAAAGGCGCGGGCGATGATAACAGCATTGCCGGTTTTTTTATCCCGGACAGCTTGCCCGACGGGGTATGAGCGCAGAGACTGGAACCATGCAAAACGAGCGCAATAATCCGGGCCAGAGCGTTTCGCCCGGTAAAGAGTTCTTCCTTCCGGAACTGTGCCTCCCTCAGGCGCTGCTGGTGCTGGTCGTGCTCGCGGAGCTGCTGGTGTTGGTGCTGGTGCTCGTCGAACCCATGCACCCTGCGTTTGACTGGGTCAGGCTCGCGTTGATCTCACTGTTCGTGCAGTGGATCGTGTTGCTTTCGGCTGCGCTGTTGTGCGGTTTGCGTCCCTGGCTGGCACGCCTGAATGCAGGTCTGGCAGGCACCCTGGGTTGTCTGCTGGTGGTGGCGGTGACGTTGGCGTGCACGGCGGTCACGGATTATTGCCAACTGGTGGGCACGACATCCGATAGCGATGTCGAACGTTATCTGCGCTACTCGATGATTGCTCTGATCATGTCGGCGCTGATGTTGCGCTACTTTTATCTCCAGAGTCAGTGGCGCAAACAACAGCAGGCAGAGCTGCGAGCCAGAATCGAATCCTTGCAGGCAAGGATTCGGCCGCACTTTCTGTTCAACACGCTCAACAGCATTGCGAGCCTCGTTACCAGCGATCCGGGCAAGGCGGAGCAGGCGGTGCTTGACCTGTCGGACCTGTTTCGCGCCAGTCTGGGCAAGCCCGGAAGCCTGACGACCTGGCGCGAAGAGCTGGCGTTGGCCAAACGTTATCTATCGATTGAGCAATATCGACTTGGCGAGCGTCTACAGTTGGACTGGGACGTCAGTGCAATTCCCGACGACTTGCCGATTCCCCAGCTAACCTTGCAGCCATTACTTGAGAACGCGTTGATCTATGGGATCGCGCCCCGCGTGGAAGGCGGGGTGGTCAGGGTCGAGGCGGACTATGAACAGGGAGTATTCATATTGCGTGTCAGTAATCCCTATGAAGAAGTCGCCCATCGGCAGGCTTCAAGCGGCACTCAGAAGGCCTTGGCAAATATCGGCGCCCGCATCACGGCACTTTTTGGCCCTCTCGCGAGTCTGAGCGTGGAGCGCCGTGACGGTCGTCACTTCACCTGTCTACGCTATCCTTGTGCGAGACTCACGCAGGAAGCCAGAGCAATATGAATGTCCTGATCGTTGATGACGAACCCCTAGCCCGCGATCGCCTGAGCCGTCTGGTCGGTGATCTTGAGGGTTATCGGGTCCTTGAACCCAGCGCCACCAATGGCGAAGAAGCCTTGACGCTGATCGATAGTCTGAAACCCGATGTGGTGTTACTCGACATCCGCATGCCGGGTCTTGATGGGCTGCAGGTCGCAGCCAAATTATGCGAACGCGATACGCCACCTGCGGTGGTGTTCTGCACCGCTCACGATGAGTTTGCCCTGGAGGCTTTCCAGGTCAGTGCCGTGGGCTACCTGGTCAAACCGGTGCGCCCGGAAAATCTGCTCGAAGCGTTGCGCAAGGCCGAGCGACCGAACCGTGTGCAGTTGGCAGCCATGACGCGGCCCGCTGCCGAAAGTGGTAACGGTCCACGCAGCCATATCAGCGCGCGTACCCGTAAAGGGATCGAGCTGATTCCGCTGGACCATGTGATCTATTTCATCGCCGACCACAAATACGTGACCCTGCGCCACGAGGATGGTGAGGTGTTGCTCGATGAGCCGCTCAAGGCGCTGGAAGACGAGTTCGGCGATCGCTTCGTGCGTATTCACCGAAATGCGCTGGTGGCCCGTGACCGCATCGAGCGGTTGCAACGTACGCCGTTGGGGCACTTCCAGTTGTTCCTCAAAGGGCTAAACGGCGATGCGCTGATCGTCAGCCGCAGGCACGTGGCCGGTGTGCGCAAGATGATGCAGCAGCTGTAGAGCGAGGAGAGCGAGTGTCTCTGCTGTACACATGACCTGTGGGAGCGAATTCATTCGCGATGCGGCGGTACAGCCAAAGCATCTCCATCGCCTGCACTATTTCTCGCGAATACATTCGCTCCCACAGGTTGTGTCAGCACGGCGACGAGCCTTGAGGCGACACGCCGTCGCATGGTGTCCGTGGGTCGATTGAGACCATGATGCGCGCAGATTGAGTACAGCCATTCGGCCCGATTGGGCCGAGCTGTTATCATCCGCCGCATTCACTCAGTACGGATTGATCCATGTCCTCTCGCGAAATCCGCATCGCTACGCGCAAAAGTGCACTGGCCCTCTGGCAGGCCGAGTACGTCAAGGCTCGTCTGCAAGACGCTCATCCAGGCCTGCTCGTGACCCTGGTTCCGATGGTCAGTCGGGGCGACAAGCTGCTGGACTCGCCGCTCTCGAAAATTGGTGGCAAGGGTCTGTTCGTCAAAGAGCTGGAAACCGCGCTGCTGGAAAACGAAGCGGACATCGCCGTGCACTCGATGAAAGACGTGCCGATGGATTTCCCGCAAGGCCTCGGGCTGTTCTGCATCTGCGAGCGCGAAGACCCGCGCGATGCGTTCGTCTCCAACACCTTCGCCAGCCTCGACGAACTGCCTGCCGGTAGCGTCGTCGGCACCTCGAGCCTGCGTCGTCAGACTCAACTGCTGGCGCGTCGGCCCGATCTGAAAATTCACTTTCTGCGTGGCAACGTCAACACGCGTCTGGCCAAGCTGGACGCAGGCGAATACGACGCGATCATCCTGGCGGCCGCAGGCCTGATCCGCTTGGGTTTCCAGGACCGCATCACGGCCCCCATCAGC
>Ga0265798_10005431_pt1 | contig 17148 bp, 16 predicted proteins | sample P3T30metagenome_FD_192430 | JGI IMG/M metagenome (GOLD analysis project Ga0265798, IMG submission 192430) | Plant litter microbial communities from East Loma Ridge, Irvine, California - P3 T30 | ecosystem: Environmental > Terrestrial > Plant litter > Unclassified | place: USA: California... | reverse complement strand
AGGGGCGAGCCGGATGCCACGCCCATGCTGAACGGATAGGCATCAGGCGCTGCGGCGTGGACCGCCGACGTACTGACTAACGCAGCAAGGCCCGCCGCGTCCAGCAAGAAGCCGCGCCGGCCTGGCATCGATGGCGCGCTCAATCGTGCTGTCAATCGTGCGAAATCAGCGATTCGAGCGGCGGCAGCTGACGCGGTTTGCGGTCCGGGCCGGTGGCAACGTAGGTCAGCGTCGCCTCGGTGACTTTCACTACTTCGGTTTGCAGCCGATTGCGCTCGGCATACACTTCCACGTACACGGTGATCGAGGTATTGCCGACCTTGACGATGTCGGCGTAGATCGACAGCAGGTCGCCCACGAACACCGGATTCTTGAACAGGAATGAATTGACGGCGATGGTGGCCACGCGGCCGTTGGCGCGGCGGGTGGCGGGCAGGGAACCGGCGATATCGACCTGCGACATGATCCAGCCGCCAAACACGTCACCGTAGACGTTCGCGTCGGCAGGCGAGGGCATCACCCGCAATTGCGGCATCTTCCCCTCGGGCAGGCGGTTGGACTTGGCGGGGATATTTTCAGGGCTGGTCATCGTGAATTCTCATGAAAGGCTACAATCGTCCCAGATTGAACCATAAATAGCGGACCCCTGCCATGCGTCGCCAAACCGAGTCTCCCCCGCCGCTGCCGAGCAGCGCGCCCCGCCACACCGATTGGGAGACGCTCAAAACCCTGATCCCGTACCTGCTGGTCTACAAATGGCGCGTTGCCGCCGCGCTGGTGTGCCTGATCGGCGCCAAGCTGGCCAACGTCGGCGTGCCGCTGGTGCTCAAAAAACTGATCGATTCGCTGACGATTCACCCATCGAGCCCGCACGCCGTGCTGGTGCTGCCGGCAGCGGCCCTGGTGGCGTATGGCGCGCTGCGTTTTTCCACCACGCTGTTCACCGAGCTGCGCGAATTCCTGTTTGCGCGCGTGACGCAGCGCGCGGTGCGCACCATCGCGCTGCGCGTGTTCCGCCACCTGCATGCGCTGTCGCTGCGCTTTCACCTGAACCGCCAGACTGGCGGCATGACGCGCGATATCGAGCGCGGCACGCGCGGCGTCGGCTCGCTCATTTCGTACACGCTGTTTAACATCCTGCCGACGCTGGTCGAGATCACGCTGGTGCTGGGCTACCTGGTGCTGCACTACGATATCTGGTTCACCGTGATCACCGCGGTGGCGCTGGTCAGCTACATCATCTTCACGGTGCTGGTGACCAACTGGCGTACCCACTTTCGGCGCACGATGAACGACCTCGATTCAAAGGCGAACACGAAAGCCATCGACTCGCTGATCAACTACGAGACGGTCAAATACTTCGGCAACGAACACTACGAAGCGGACCGCTACGACCAGGGCCTGCAGCGCTACGAAAGCGCGGCCGTGCATTCGCAAACGTCGCTGTCGCTGCTCAACAGCGGCCAGTCGCTGATCATTGCCGGCGCGGTGACATTGATCCTGTGGCGCGCCACCATCGGCGTCATCAACGGCACCATGACGCTGGGCGACCTGGTGCTGGTCAATTCCTTCATGATCCAGCTGTACATTCCGCTCAACTTCCTGGGCGTGATCTACCGCGAAATCAAGCAGAGCCTGGCCGACATGGAGCGCCTGTTCGCGCTGCTCGAGCAGAACCGCGAAGTGGCCGACGGCCCCACCGCCGGCGCACTCGATACGAGTCACGGCGCGCGCGTGGCGTTTGCGCATGTCGACTTCAGCTATGAGGCAAACCGGCAGATCCTGTTCGACGTCGACTTCACGATCGCCGCCGGCACCACCACCGCAGTGGTCGGCCACAGCGGCTCCGGCAAATCGACGCTGTCACGCCTGCTGTTCCGCTTTTACGACGTGCAGTCGGGCGCCATCACCATTGATGGCCAGGACGTGCGCCACGTGACGCAGGAGTCGCTGCGCGCGGCCATCGGCATCGTGCCGCAGGATACGGTGCTGTTCAACGACACCATCGAATACAACATCGCCTACGGTAAACCTGGCGCGAGCCACGCCGATGTGGTGGCTGCCGCGCGCGCCGCATCGATCCACGACTTCATCGAGAGCCTGCCGGCAGGGTATGCCACGATGGTCGGCGAGCGCGGCCTGAAGCTGTCGGGCGGCGAAAAGCAGCGCGTGGCCATTGCGCGCACGCTGCTGAAAGATCCGGCCATCCTGATCTTCGACGAGGCGACGTCCGCACTTGATTCGAAAGCCGAGCAGGCCATTCAGGGCCAGTTGAAGGAAATCGCGAAGAACCGCACCACGCTCGTCATCGCGCACCGCCTGTCGACCGTGGCCGATGCGCAGCAGATCCTGGTGCTTGATCATGGCCGCATTGTCGAACGCGGCACGCACGGCGTGCTGCTGGCGAAAAACGGCCTGTATGCGCAGATGTGGGAGCGCCAGCAGGCGCGCCAGGACGAGCCGGTCGATGCAGCAACCGCACTCGAACAAGAATAAGGAAACGTATATGGAACAGCAGATCGTCGAAATCCCCGCGGGCCAGGAAGGCACGCGCAATACCGAGTGGATCGCAGCGCTCGAAGCCGGCAAGGTGCTGTACCTGCCGCACGCGCCGTTTGTGTTCACCGACGCGGAAAAGAAGCTGCTCACGCCCGATGTGCGCGACCCGAAAAGCCGCAATATCAGCTTCGGCCCGGATAACCGCCTGAAGGGTGGAGCAGGGGATGAGGCCACGCTGGCGCTGATGGCCGCGATGATGGAACGCTTCCGGAACCAGGCCGAGGCGCTGCTGGCCACGCTGGCGCCAAAGTACACCGAGTCGCTCGAGCGCGGCGCGATCAGTTACCGGCCATCGGTGGTGGAAGACCGCGTGCAATCGTGGCGCGCCGATGACAAGCGCATGCACGTCGACGCATTCCCGTCGCGCCCGAACCGCGGCCAGCGCCTGCTGCGCGTATTCTCCAACGTGAACCCGGCTGGCGTGCCGCGCGTCTGGCGGGTTGGCCAGCCGTTCGAAGATGTCGCGCGCCACTTCCTGCCGCGCGTCAAACCGTATTCAGCGTGGCAGGCCAGCCTGATGAAAACGCTGGGCATCACCAAGTCGCTGCGCAGCGAATACGACCACCTGATGCTGCAGCTGCACGATGCGATGAAGTCGGACGAGGATTATCAGAAGAACGCGCCGCAGGTGACGTTCGGCTTTCCGCCGGGGTCGACCTGGGTGGTGTTTTCGGACCAGGCATCGCACGCGGCGATGTCCGGCCAGTTCATGATGGAGCACACGCTGCAGCTGGCCCCGTCGAAGCAGTATCACCCAGAGGCCAGCCCGCTGGCGATTTTGACCCGCCTGCAGGGCCACGCCATCGTCTGATTCAGTAAGTGTAAAACATGCGCTGGATCTCGCGCGTGTTGTTCGTTTTAGTCAGCGCCAGCATCAGCAGGATGCGCGCCTTTTGTGGATTGAGCGTATCGGCCGCCACGAAATCGAGCGCGTCGTCATTGGCTTCGCCGTTACGCGCCAGGATGCCCTGGCCCACGCGGCTGGCGCGCACCACGACCACGCCTTTTGCACGGGCGTTCTTCAGTGCCGGCACTACCTTGCTCGCCAGCGAACCGTCGCCCACGCCCGCGTGGATGAGGCCTTTGGCGCCAGCGGCCACAAAGGCGTCAACCGCCACCGGGCCCATGTTCGCATAGCCGTAGACGATGTCCACCTGCGGCAGCGACGTCAGGTTGGACACGTCGAATTCGGTGTCCATCGTGTGCTTGCGGATCGGCTGGTGATAGAAGAACGCGTGGTTGCCCTGGAAGTAGCCGAGCATGCCCAGTTCCGGTGTTTTGAACGTATCCGGCGTCGACGTATTCGTTTTCGTCACATCGCGCGCGGCGTGGATCTGGTCGTTCATCGCGACCAGCACGCCCTTGCCGATCGCCTCCGGGCTACCCGCTAGAATTACTGCGTTGTACAGGTTGATCGGGCCGTCGGCAGACAATGCCGTCGACGGGCGCATCGAGCCGACCAGCACCACCGGCTTGCGGCTTTTCACCACCAGGTCGAGGAAATACGCGGTTTCTTCCATCGTGTCGGTGCCGTGCGTGATGACGATGCCGTTCACGTTCGGCTGCGCCAGCAGCGCGTTGACGCGCTTGGCCAGCGTCAGCCACTCGGCATTGCCCATGTTTTCGCTGGCGATCTGGAATACCTGTTCGCCGGTGACGTTGGCGACTTTCGCCAGTTCCGGCACCGCCGTGATCAGGGTTTGCACGCCGACGGTGGCGGCGGTGTAGCCGACCGTCGTGGTGCTGGTGCTGCCGGTGCCGGCGATGGTGCCGCCGGTGGCCAGGATGGTGACGTTCGGGAGTTTGGTCTGGGCTTCTGCGGTCAGCGACAGCAGCATGAGCGCCGCGAACAGCGACTGGATGAAACGGACGGCGGGTGACTGCATGGGTTCTCCTTGAAACACTAAAAAAAAGGCCTTCCATCGCTGGAAAGCCTCTCGGTCATTCATGTGGCAGTTCAGGCCAGCGGCGCCTTGGCCATGTCCTGCGACGGCGCCAGCGGATTTTGCAGGTCGCCTTCCCACTTGGCGACCACCGCGGTGGCGATGCCGTTGCCGATGACATTGGTGGCCGAGCGGCCCATGTCGAGGAAGTGGTCGATCCCCAGCAGCAGCAGCAAGCCGGCTTCCGGAATATTGAACTGGCTGAGCGTCGCGGCGATGACGACAAGGGACGCGCGCGGCACGCCGGCGATGCCTTTCGACGTCACCATCAGCACCAGCATCATCGTCATCTGCGCCGACAGCGCCATCTCGATCCCGTAGGCCTGCGCGATGAACACGGTGGCGAAGGTGCAGTACATCATCGAACCATCGAGGTTGAACGAATATCCGATTGGCAGCACGAACGCGGCCAGGCGGTTGCGCACGCCGAAGCGCTCCAGGCCTTCCAGCGTTTTCGGGTATGCCGCTTCCGACGATGCGGTGGAAAACGCCAGCAGCGTCGGCTCGCGCAATTCGCCCAGCAGGCGCAGGATGCGTGGTCCCAGGAACACGCCGCCGATGAGGGTCAGCACCACCCACAGCAGCGCGATGCCGATGTAGAACTCGCCCATGAATACGCCGTACGTCGACAGCACCTGCACACCGCTGGTGGCCACGATGCCGGTGACCGCCGCGAACACGGCAATCGGCGCGAAGTTCATCACGTAGCCGGTTACCTTCAGCATGACGTGCGCGAGGCCGTCGATGGCGGCAATCATCGGCTCGGCACGCGGGCCAACTGCCGCGGCGCCGACGCCAAAGAAGACCGAAAAAATCACGATCTGCAGGATTTCATTCTTGGCCATGCCGTCGATGATCGACGTTGGCACCAGGTGCGAAATGAAGTCCTTCATCGACAGGCCGGCAGCGGTCACGCCGGAGGATGCGCCCACTGGCGGCACCGCGTGAGCCAGCGCCAGCGCGTCGCCAGGGCGGAACAGGTTCACGAGGATCAGGCCGAGCGTCAGCGACACGAGCGAGGCCAGGATAAACCAGGTCAGCGCTTTCAGGCCGATGCGGCCAACTTCCTTGGCATCGCCCATCTTGGCGATACCGACGACCAGCGTCGCGAACACGAGCGGGGCGATGATCATTTTAATCAGGCGCAGGAAAAGCGTCGTCACCAGCGACATCGTGTCGGCAAAGGCTTTTGGATCGGCCAGGTGGCGGTTGGCGAAGTAGCCCACCACGATCCCGAGCACCAGGCCGACGATGATGTAGAGGGTCAGGCGATTGCGATTATTCATGTGGTGCGTCCTGTGGTGGTACGTGCGCGCGGATGTGAGCTCGCGTGTTCTGGGGCAAAATGCTGCGGGATGCCAGCGTCGCCATGGTTGCCGGCGATGCTAATGATGGGATTGACAAGATTCAAAGTATCCTAGGCGGGGCTGGTGCTGTCAAGTTCGCGCCCGCCCACTGCCACCCACCGCACGACCGACAGGACAATATGATTGAGCTCGATAACGTCAGCAAATGGTACGGCGCCTTCCAGGTGCTGGGCGACTGTACCACCACGGTGGCGCGCGGCGACGTGGTGGTCGTGTGCGGGCCCTCCGGCTCGGGCAAATCCACGCTGATCAAGACCGTGAATGGACTCGAACCGGTCCAGCAGGGCACCATCCGGGTCGATGGCGTGACAGTCAACGATCCCGGAACGGATTTGCCGGCCCTGCGTGCGCGCATCGGCATGGTGTTCCAGAATTTTGAGCTGTTCCCGCACCTGTCGGTCCGCGCCAACCTGGCGCTGGCCCAGGTCAAGGTCCTCCACCGCAGCACCGACGAAGCCAATGCACGGGGCCTGCAATTGCTCGAGCGCGTGGGGCTGCTGGCGCAGGCAGACAAATTCCCGCGCCAGCTCTCCGGCGGCCAGCAGCAGCGCGTGGCCATTGCCCGCGCGCTGGCAATGGACCCGGTGGCGATGCTGTTCGACGAGCCCACGTCCGCACTCGACCCTGAAATGGTCAGCGAAGTGCTGGACGTGATGAGCAGCCTCGCGCAGGACGGCATGACGATGATGATCGTGACACACGAGATGGGTTTTGCGCGCCAGGTGGCCGACCGCATCGTCTTCATGGACAAGGGGCGCATCGTCGAGGACGCGCCGCAGGAGCAGTTTTTTGCCGCCCCCGCGTCCGATCGCGCGCGCGAATTTCTGGCCCGGATCCTCCATTAAAGCGCTGTAAAATGGCGGCTCGCGCAATATGAGAGCTGCCATGTCCATCACCGATACCCCCACCTCCCTGACCATCACCCGTCCCGACGACTGGCACCTGCACCTGCGTGACGGCGCGGCGCTGGCCAGTGTCCTGCCGCACAGCGCCCGCCAGTTCGCGCGCGCGATCGTCATGCCGAATTTGAAACCGCCGGTCACCACCACCGCGCTCGCTGCCGCCTACCGCGACCGCATCCTCGCCGCGCTGCCGGACGGTATGGCATTCGAGCCTTTGATGACGCTGTACCTGACCGATAACACCGACCCGGCCGAAATCCTGCGCGCCAAAGAGAGCGGCTTTATCCACGCCGTGAAACTGTACCCGGCCGGCGCCACCACCAACTCCGACTTCGGCGTGACCGACCTGCGCAAGTGCTACAAGGTCCTGGAAGCGATGCAGGAAGTGGGAATGCCGCTGCTCGTGCACGGCGAAGTCACCGATGGCGACATCGACCTGTTCGACCGCGAGGCCGTGTTCATCGACCGCGTCATGCGTCCGCTGCGCGCCGACCTGCCGGCGCTGCCGGTGGTTTTCGAGCACATCACCACGCGCGACGCGGCGCAGTACGTGGCCGAGGCGGCCGGCCCGATTGCCGCCACCATCACGGCGCACCACCTGCTCTACAACCGCAACGAGATCTTCAAGGGCGGCATCAATCCCCATTACTACTGCCTGCCCGTGCTGAAGCGCGAAGAGCACCGGCTGGCGCTGGTCGCCGCGGCCACGTCCGGCAACCCGCGCTTTTTCCTCGGCACCGATTCAGCCCCGCACGCCATCGGCGCCAAGGAAGCCGCCTGCGGCTGCGCCGGCTGCTACACGGCCCTGCACGCCATGGAAATGTACACCGAAGCGTTCGAGCAGGCTGGCGCTTTGGACCAGCTCGAAGCCTTCGCGAGCCTGAACGGCCCGGCGTTCTACAAGCTGCCGGTCAACACCGGCACCATCACGCTGGTCCGTGAAAGCTGGACCCTGCCAGCGACCGTCGCCATGGGTGACACGCAGCTGGTCCCGCTGAATGGCGGCCAGCAGATCAACTGGAAAATGCGCTAAGCCATGCAACCCATCGCCTGGCAGCAACCGTGGTACGACGCGGTGCGGCCAGCGTATGCGCGTTTGCCGCCGCACGACGACCACTTCATCGATGCCTTCAATGCCGGCGCCGCCGCGCTGGACCTGCGCAACGCCAGCGGCCAGCCAGTGCGCTTTGTGCCGCAGGCGAGCCTGCCGGACGGCCGCGCATACGAAGAATTCATCGGCGCCACCGGCCAGGTGCCCACGCGCGCGAACCTGCACGATTATTTCAACGGCCTCGTATGGCAGACTTTTCCGCTGATTAAACGCCAGCTGAACGCGCTGCAGGCCGCGCAGATTGCCGTGGCGGGCGTCGGCACATCGCGTGGCGCCGCGCGCGACGGCGCCACGATCTTCGACGAAAACGCAGCGCTGCTGCTGGTCGTTGACGACCCTGAGGGGAGGGCGCTGGTGGCCGATTTGCAGGCGCACCGCTGGCACGATGCGTTGCTGGGCCGGCGCGCCATGTTCGGGCGCTGCGCCGAGGTCTGGCTGTTCGGTCACGCGCTGATGGAAAAGCTGGTGGCCCCGCGCCTCGCCATGACGGCGCACACGCGCGTGGTGTATGCCGACGCGACGTTCTTCCGTTTGCCGTTCGACGCGCGGCGCGCCTGGATTGACGACCACGTCGCCGCCGCACTGGCCACCGAAACCCTGAGCACAGCCAGTTTTACGCCGCTGCAGGTGCTCGGTGTGCCACACTGGTGGCCGAACCAGGACGCGGCTTTTTATGCCGACACCACCATCTTTCGGCCCAAGCGGCCAGCCAGGGAGTGACATGAAAACGCAACAAAAATCGACACGCTGGGGCATCCTCGGCACCGGTAAGATCGCCAAGGCCTTCGCCGCTGCGCTGCGCGATACGCCCGGCGCGGTGCTGGCCGGCGTGGCCTCGCGCACGCTGGACAGCGCCGAATCATTCGCGCGCGAGCACGGGGCGGGCCAAGCCTACGGCAGCTACCAGGCGCTGGTCGAAGCGAATGATATCGACCTGGTCTACATCGCCTCGCCGCACACCGAACACGCAGCCAATGCCACGCTGGCGCTGAACGCCGGCAAGGGCGTGTTGTGTGAAAAACCGTTCACCATGAACCGGCCCGAGGCCGAAAAAGTGGTGGCGCTGGCGCGCGAGAAAAAACTGTTTTTAATGGAGGCGATGTGGTCGCGCTTCATGCCGGCGCTCGCTGAAGTAAAGCGCATCATCGCCAGCGGGGAAATCGGCGCGGTCCACCAGGTGACAGCCGATTTCGGCTTCAGGGCCGATGTGGGACCGGAACACCGCCTCCTCAACCGTGAGCTGGGTGGTGGCGCGTTGCTGGACCTTGGCATCTATCCGCTGTCGATGGCTACTGCGTTGCTGGGACCTGTCGCATCGGTCACGGCGCAGGCGGAGATTGGCCCGACCGGCGTGGACCTCAACACGGGGTTTGTCCTGCGCCATGCGAACGGCGCGATTGCCAGCTGTGCGTGTTCGGTGACCACCATCACGCCGGTGGAACTGACGGTATCGGGCGAGCGCGGCTTCATCCGCATGAACACGCGCTTTCACCACGCCGAATCGATCACGCTGACGCCGGCCGAAGGAGACGCGCGCACCATCGCCACGCCGTTCCTCGGCAATGGCTATGTCCACGAGATCATCGAGGCGCAGCAATGCTGGCACGCCGGGCTGCTGGAAAGCCCTGGCATGCCGCTCGATGAAACGCTGGCATTGATGGGCGTCCTGGACGATATCCGCGCCCAGGTCGGCCTGCACTACGCGGCTGACTGACGCGCGCTGGCCGCGTCGACGCGCCGGAACAACTCCGCGTGCAGCGCGCGCGTCTGCTTTGTCATGTGCTTGCGCGCGTGGGCCAGCTCAAGGCCCTCGCGCTGCGCCAGGTCGGGCCGGCGGTTGGCCGTGGCCCAGATGAACAGCGCGGCGCGCGATTCGAGGCTCCCGAAGCGCGCTGCCAGGGTTTCAAACAGGGCGCCGGCCGCGTCCCGCATCCCGGCTTCTTCGTACGCGCGCGCCAGCAGCAGGCCTGACTGCTCGGGCCGGAAGTTCGGATGGCGCGCCTGCAGCTGCTCCAGCAACGCAATTGCCGCCTGCGGCTGGCCGTTCGCCAGCCTGGCGCGCGCCGCACCCAGGTTGATCTCGTTGTCACCGGCAAAGGGGCCCTGCAGGCAGGCGTCGTACTGCGCCACCGCGTCAGCTACCTTGCCTGCTTCCAGCAACGCCGCCGCCAGCGCCATCTGGTTGTGCGCGGTGGGCGTCAGGTCGAACGCGCGCTGGGCCGCGCGCAGATCGTGGCCCGGATCAAGGCTCTTCTGCAGCACCGCGCCGGCCTTGCGCGCGCCGCTGCGCAGGCGCGCGTCGGGCAGGAAGACAACCGCGAAATACACTACGCTTCCGAACAGCGGGAACATGAAGAGGATGGCCAGCCAATATAGCTCGCGCCCCGTGCGCACGGCATGAATGGCGAAGAAGATAGCGATGATGACGTGCAGTCCGATTCCGAAAATGGGCATGACGGTGAAGGTCCTCGACAGGCAGTGCGCACAGCGCGCCCTGGCAATCGTCAGCATAGCGTGCGCCAGCGTTGGCGCGCCATCAGATTTGTATCCGACTCTGATCAATGCGCCCTTTTAGCGCTGAATGCGCACGCCAGTGGGCCAAATGTGCAGCCTGTCGCAAAGCCGTTCCGCGCAAGCGCCGCGGTTCCTAGAATGGCTGCATCTACCCGCTACCGAAGGAACTCATCATGCGCCACCTTATCCTTGCCGCAGCCCTTGCCCTGGCCTCGACGCTGGCCTCCGCGCCAGCCCAGGCCGACGAACAGTCCCGCACCACCGCCGCCTTTACGGCGATCGACCTGAAAGGGCCGATCAGCATCGATGTGATGGCGGGGAAGGGCCAGGCCATCACCGTGCGCGGCGCTCCAGCCTTCCTCAAAATGGTCGTCACGGAAGTCGTCGACGGCGAACTGCGTGTCTACCTGCGCGAAAAAGGCGTGAAGAAAAACCAGGGCGACCCGCGCGTCATCGTCACCGTGCCGAACCTGCGCAAGTTCAGCATGGAAGGCGCCGGCGAAACCATCCTGCGCAACGTCTCGGGCGACCGCTTCGACGTGCAGTACCGCGGCGCCGGCAGCATGGCCATCGCTGGCACGGTCAGGCAGCTGAACATGCAGGCGCAGGGTGTCGGCGAAGTCGATGCACGCAAGCTGATCGCACAGGACGCCAACGTCAGCTTCCAGGGCATCGGCTCCGTGTCGGTGTACGCCAGCAGCAAGCTCGAAGCAAGCGTCAGCGGGATGGGCGAGCTCAATTATTATGGCCATCCGAAGACAGTCAGCAAGTCGGTGGCGGGAATCGGCAGCGTGCAGGCGGGTGACTGAAAACCCCTGTTGGCTACACCGGGCCCGCCGCCACAAACGGGCGGGCGCGCATCCATTTCGTCAGCACCCACTTTTCACCCAGTTCCACTGGCGCGCCCGCATGCAGCGTGGCGTCGTCCACCTGGCCCGCCGCATTGGCGTATTCGAAGTAGACACCGTGGCCGCGGCGCGGCGCCACTTCCAGGCCAAGGTCGGGGAACACCGTCGCGCCGCCTGCCGGGACGTCGTTCAGGTACATCACCAGCGTGCTGACGCGCTAGCCGCTGCGGGCGATCGACGCGCGGTTGACGTCGTTCTGCGGCACCAGGAAATCGTGGTGCGGACTGCTGGCGCAACCCGGGCGATAGCGCAGCAGCTGCAGGCCTTCGCCATGCGCCAAAGGCAAGCCCATCAATTCCGACACCCGCCGGTCGATCCCGGTAATCAAGGCGTTCTCGCACAGATCGAAAAACATCCCTTCGCTGCTGCGGTGCGCGGCCGCCAGGTCGGCCCCACTGCCCGGGTCGACAACGGTCGATGGCGCGAGACGCGGCGCGCCCAGTGTGATGACCGCCGCGCATTCCTCGGCTGACAGCACATTGCCCAGCACCGCAATGCGCGGGCACGCCAGGCGCATCAACACGTCGACGTCGCGCCCATCGGCGCGAATCCGGTGGCCAGGGGCCAGGCGCGACGGGTCGCTCCGATAGACATCGCCAGGCGCCGCGTCATCGGCCACCTCCAGCGCTACTGCGCCGTCAGGAAGCGCGTCGCCTCGCATCAAAGCATGCGCAAATGCCGCAACCAGCCCCGCGGCAACCGGCGGCGCGAAGCCCTGTGCGGTCATCGTGTCGACCACGGTTGCGTGGGCGCAGCCACGCGCCAGGTTCTGGCTGAGCCAGTCTTTCAATTCAGGCGAAAAGTGTACGAGCATCTGCATGGATGCGCATTCTCCGTGCATAAGATGACCGGGTGATGACGTGGTCGATGCAAACTTTGTTTCTTAAAAGAAATGCATCGAGTCATTCCATGAAGTCATGCTTATGTCATATGTTTTCCGCAAACTATGCGCACCGGGCAGCCAGTCGACGCGCCCCCCACCCATAGGAAAATCCATGAAATCCCTGTTCCGCGCCGCCTTGGCATCGAGTGCCCTGTTGTTGTCGATGCAAGCGCACGCGACCGCGTTTTCGTTTTCGTACACCTTTGCCGACCAGTCGGCCGTGACCGGCACGCTGCAAGGCGATCTCGCTGGCAGCTACGTCAACAACATCTCCGACCTGCACGTGTTCTTCAATAACGTTGCATTTACCGGTCCGCTGCTGGCCACGGGTTTTGACGGCGCCACCCTGCTATTCAGCGCGGCGATCAGCCCTGTGTTGTCGACCAACGCAGCACTGAACAATTTTGTTTTCGCCGATCCGGATGCCTTGAGCGGGACGAATTACTTTTACTTTATCAATGACCCGGCGTACGGCCAGGAAGCGTTTGCCGTCAACTACAAAATGGATACCGCCACCAGCGCCCTCGATCACCCTGCGACAGGCGCCTGGTCGCTGGTGGCACAGAGCGCCGAGGTGCCGGAGCCGTCCAGCATCTTCCTGGTGCTTGGCGCGCTGAGCATGCTGGCGGTTGCACGCCGCCGTTCGTGATCTCCGGCCCCGACCTTCCCCCATTCTCCAGGACTTTCCCATGAAACCATTCACGCCATTCCCGCGCCAGCCCCTGCTGGCCATCGCCGTCCTGTCCGCCCTCGGCGGCGCCAGCATGCCGGCGCAAGCTGCCCTCGGCGGCGTCACGGTGCGCGGCACTGTCGGCGGTACCCTGTTCACGCCTCCAGTTGCCGCCACGTCGCCAGCCCAAAGCCGCGCCTCGTCGACCGTCGCTTCCGTCTTCCAGAATGCCAAAGTCTGCTTCGACGCCAATGGCAACGGCGCTTGCGACGCCACCGAAACGAGCGCTTTGACCAAGGCTGACGGCACTTTCCTGCTGAGCGCCCGCACGGGCGGCCCGCTGATTGCGGAAGTGTCCACCGCGTCGCTGAATAATGGCCAGGCCGTGAAACAACGGATGGTGCTGCGTGTCGCGGCCGAGCAGATCGCCAACGCAACCTTCAACCCGATGATCCCGGCCAATGTCGCGGTCACGCCGTTGACCACGGAAGTGGTGCGCCTGATGGAAGCGACTGGCGCGAGCTACCAGAGCGCGTCAGACACGCTGGCCGCACGCCTGGACGTGACGCCAGCCGATCTGCTGTCGATGCCAACAGCCATGCCGGAAGGCGCCGCCAAGCACGCCGTGACGACAGAATCCGTCATCTTGAGCAACCGCCTGGCGCTGGCTGCCAAAATGGTCGACCGCAAGGATGTGAGTCCGGCCGCGCTGGCGCTGGACCCCGCCGCCACCGCGCCGGCCATCACGATGAAGGAAGCGCAGCAAGCCGTGATGAACCTGGAAGGCATCCCGCGCTACGACCACGTGTTCGTCATCATGCTGGAAAATAAAGCCACCTCGTCGATCAAGGACTCGCCGTTCGCACCGAAGATCAACGCCTACCTGAACGAAGGCAACCAGTTCACCAGCTATTATTCGACCGGCAATCCAAGTGAACCGAACCGCCTGGCCGTGGTTGCCGCCGACGATTTCGGCATCACCGACGACAGCGCCTTCAACTGCTTCCCAGCTGGCACCGATGCCGCAAACGGCCTGGAAGACACCCCGTCGGCCGGCACGCCAGCGTGCACGAACGCCACCAACCACAACATCAAGAACAAGCCGACGCTGCTGACGGCGCTGTCCGCCAGCGGCATGCAGTGGCGCGTCTACAGCGAGTCGCTGTACCCGGGCGCGGACTGGCGCCGCGACAGCAAGGGCAATATTGCCATCGTTGCTCCGGACAACCTCTACACCACTGACGACCCGGTGGGCGCGATCGGCAACAAGGATCTGATGGTGCGCTACGCCGGCGCGCTGTACGCCGCCAAGCACAATGGCAGCGTGTTCTTCCAGAACGTGCGCAGTTCGCCGGAATTCCTGACCAGCAACCGCACGCTCGGCGGCGGCCAGTGGGACGCTGCGCTCGCAGCGGTGGCTGACAAGCCGGCCGGCTGGGAGATGGACCAGTTCGGCAAGGACCTGATCAGCGGCGATGTCGGCCAGCTGAATATCCTCGAGCCGGACCAGTGCGATGATATGCACGGTGTCACCTTGCAGGGCACCACGCCCGACTCGCCCGCCCTCAAGGCAGCCAGCGACTGCTCCGGCAGCGCGCTGATCTACCGGGGCGACAATTACACCGACAAGATGGTGAAGAAGATCCGCTCGTCGCCGCTGTGGAACAACCCGAACAAGCGCGTGGCGATTGTCCTGATGTTCGACGAAGGCACGGCCACGAGCGGCTTCAATTCCTGCTGCGGCTGGAACACCAGCTCCACCGGCGCCGCAATGGGCCCATTGGTGCGCAATGCCGACGGCAGCGTGTCGAATGAAACCATCGCCAACTACGGCCGCGGCAACAAGGGCCACGGCACCAGTATCCACGGCCTGCTCACCAACCAGCCGAACGCGCCGAAGGGTGTCGTCGACAGCGACGCCTACAGCCACGTGTCGCTGGTGCGCACGCTGCAGAACATGTTCCAGCTGGCCGATCCGGGCGATGGCTGGTCGTACATGAACCGCTCGAAGTACACCGAAGACTTCATTGCCGCCAACATCCTCAATTTGCCCGAGTATGCCGGCAGCGCCGACACCCACTTCGACGCGGTGCGCTCGATGAACCACGCCTACGTGATCCCGGCCGGTTATATCCAGAAGAACGGGTATCCGACCATCAAGCAGGTCGGTCCCGATGCCGACCAGCGCAACGGCTGGGGCGTGAACTAAATGAAGCGATGGCGTGTGCTGGCGCTGGCAGCTGTCCTGCCGGCGTCCGTGGTGACCCTTGCCGCCCTGGCGGGGCCGCCCGCCACGCCACCGCTCAGTGCGGCGGCGCAGATCGGGCAGCAGATGTTTTTCGACAAATCGCTGTCAGGCTCGGGCCAGCTGGCCTGCGCCAGTTGCCACGATCCCGCGCACGCGCATGCGGCGCCAAACGGGTTTGCCGTCCAGCTGGGCGGCAAGCACATGACCACGCTGGGCCGGCGCGCCGTGCCCAGCCTGAATTACACTGAAGCGACGCCGCCCTTTGCCGACCTGCTCGACAATCCCGACGGCATCAGCCAGCCCGGTCCGGGCGGCGGCCTGACCCAGGATGGCCGCGCAGCCACGCTGGCCGAACAGGCGAAAATTCCTTTGCTCAGCCGCGACGAAATGGCCAACGGCAGCGCGCGGGAAGTCGTCGTCAAGCTGCGGGCGTCGGCGTACGCCGGGGAACTGCGCGCGGCGTTTGGCGAGGATGTGCTCAAGGATGACAAAAAGGTGTTCACTGCCGCGCTCGAAGCGTTGCAGGCCTACCAGCTGGAAGACCCGAGCTTTCACCCTTACGACAGCAAGTACGACCTGTATGCCGGTAATAAAATCGGCGGCAACCTGACGCCCCAGGAAATGCGCGGCTTCGCCGTCTATTCCGATCCCAACAAGGGCAATTGTTTCGCTTGCCACTACAACGGCGCCGGCCTGAACGGCAGCGTGCGACTGTTCACCGATTTCACGTACGCCGCCATTGGCGTGCCGCGCAACCGCGACATTCCCGCCAATCGCGACCCGCGCTATTTCGACCTCGGCATCTGCGACCGCGCCGACCATAAAAAGCCAACGGACAAAGTCTATTGCGGCATGTTCAAGACGCCGACGCTGCGCAACGTCGCCACGCGCAAGGTGTTTTTCCATAACGGCCAATTCAAGACGCTACGCGACGTCATCCTGTTCTACAACACGCGCGACACGCAACCCGAGCGGTGGTACCCGACCACCAATGGCAAGGTACAGAAATACAACGACCTGCCGGCGCGCTACCGCGCCAATATCGACACCCAGGCGCCCCTGGACGGCAAAAAAATCGGCGCGCCAGGCGCCATGACCGAAGCAGACATGGCCGACCTCGAAGCCTTCCTGCAAACCCTGAACGACCACTACCAGGCGCCAGCACCTGCGGCCAAGGTCGTCGCCACCACCAAACCTGCTACCTCATGAAATCCACTTTGCTTTTGTTGTGCCTGTTTTCCGCCTGCGTTCATGCCGGCGCTGCATCTGCTCCCGTGACTGATCAGGCCACGTTGCGCGCGGCGTTGACGCGTTACCTCACCGGTTATGGGCAGCTGTGTGTGGGCAAATACGATTGGCCGATCACGGTCAAGGCACAGGACCTGGAGAACGGCCAGCGCGACGCGGTGCAGCTGCCCGCCATGGCGCAGGCAGGCCTGGTTGCGGCCACGCCTGCGGAAGAGGGCGCGATGCGCTACATGCTGACCGACTCCGGCCGCGCGTATTACTGGCCACGCACGGTCCCTCGCCGCGACGGGACGCCAGGCGTAAAGGATGTCCATGACTTCTGTGCGGGACGGCTGCAGCTCGACAGCGTGGTGCAGTGGACGACGCCGGTGTTGTCCGGCGACCATTACGAAACCACGGCGCGCTACACCTACGCCATCGCCGCCGCGCCGTGGACCGCCAATGCGCGCCTGCAGCAAGCGTTCCCGATGATCACAAGGGTGATCAAGGGCCAGCATGCCGCGCAGTTGTCGCAGAAGCTGCAGTTTGTCGATGGGCGGTGGGACGCGGTGGTGGTGGTGGAATAGCTCTGGCTTGGCGCGGCGCGAACAGTTCAGGCAGGCGCGCTTCCGTCCAGACTGCTGTTATATTGTTTGCAATATTTATCGTGCAAACCAACCGGTCCTCCGCCCGGCTGAAGATCGAACCAATGTCCTTGCTTCCTCGCCTCTCACTTGCCACCTGGCCCACGCCAATCGAACGCGCCCCCCGTCTCGCCGCCGCACTTGGCCTGCATGACGACGACCTGTGGATCAA
>Ga0265798_10005430_pt1 | contig 17148 bp, 13 predicted proteins | sample P3T30metagenome_FD_192430 | JGI IMG/M metagenome (GOLD analysis project Ga0265798, IMG submission 192430) | Plant litter microbial communities from East Loma Ridge, Irvine, California - P3 T30 | ecosystem: Environmental > Terrestrial > Plant litter > Unclassified | place: USA: California... | reverse complement strand
CGTCATGGCGATCTACCATTTCTCCGCCAAGGTCATCAGCCGCGCGAAGGGATCGAGCGCCGTTGCTGCGGCTGCGTATCGCTCTGCTTCCGAACTGTTCGATAACCGTCTGGAACGGCATCACAACTTCTCGAACAAGACCGGCGTTGTTCACTCCGAAGTGATTTTGCCGCAAGGCGCGCCCGAGCGTTTGCAGGATCGCACGACGCTGTGGAACGAAGTGGAGACGGCCGAGAAGCGCAAGGACGCGCAGCTCGCGCGGGAGATCGAGTTTTCGATCCCGCGTGAAATGAACCGTGAACAGGGCATCTCGCTCGCGCGTGATTTCGTAAAACGCGAGTTTATCGACCGCGGCATGGTCGCCGATCTCAATGTACACTGGGACAGGGCTGAAGACGGCAGCCCCAAGCCGCACGCCCACGTCATGCTGGCGATGCGCGAAGTGGGCCCCGACGGCTTTGGTCAGAAAGAGCGCGACTGGAACCGGAGCGAGCTGTTGCAGCACTGGCGCGAGGCGTGGAGCGCTCACGTCAACGAGCGGCTGGCGGAGCTTGGGATCGATGCGCGGATCGACCATCGCTCCTATGCCGAACAGGGCATAAAGCTCGAGCCGCAACACAAGATCGGGCCAGCGGCCTCGCGGCGACCGGGGCAGGGGCTGGAAGCCGAGCGGCTCGAGGATCACGACCGCATCGCGCGTAAGAATGGTGAGCGCATCATCGCCGACCCCAATATCGCGCTCGATGCGATCACGCGGACGCAGGCGACGTTCACCAATCGCGACCTTGCCATGTTCGCGTTCCGGCATTCGGACGGGAAGGATCAGTATGACCGGGTGATGGCGGCTGCGAAGGCGTCGCCAGACCTCGTCGCGCTGGGCAAGGATGGCCGCGGTAACGAGCGCTTCACGAGCCGCGAAATGATCGCGACAGAAGCGCGGCTGGAACGGGCATCCGACCGGCTTGCCGGGAGCAGGGATCACTTCGTCGCTGCAACCCACGTCCAGCGCGCGCTGGACGTGGCGCAGGGCAGGGGGCTCACCCTGTCGGACGAGCAGCGGGACGCGCTCGGGCGGATCACCGAACGCGAAGGCCTAGCGTCCGTCGTTGGCTATGCCGGCAGCGGCAAGTCGGCGATGCTGGGTGTCGCACGCGAGGCGTGGGAGGATGCCGGCTACACGGTGCGCGGGGCCGCATTGTCCGGGATTGCGGCCGAGAACCTGGAAAGCGGTTCAGGCATCACGTCGCGCACCATCGCCAGCCTCGAATATGCATGGGGCCGGGACCGTGAACAGCTCGGACCCCGCGACGTGCTGGTGGTGGACGAAGCGGGCATGATCGGTACGCGGCAGATGGAGCGGCTGCTGTCTGCTGCGGACCAGGTCGGTGCCAAGGTGGTGTTGGTGGGCGACCCCGAGCAGTTGCAGGCGATCGAGGCGGGCGCTGCGTTCCGGTCGATCAGTGAGCGGCACGGTGCGGCCGAAATTACCGAGATCCGCCGGCAGCGCGCGGCGTGGCAGCGCGACGCGACCCGGTGGCTCGCGACCGTTAGGACACCCGAGGCGATCGGCGCGTACCGCGAGCACGACATGGTGCACGCGGCGGACACGCGTGAGGCGGCGCGGGCAAATTTGGTCGAGGGCTGGGACAGGCAGCGGCAGGCGGAGCCGGGTTCGACCCGTATGATTCTCACCCATACCAATGGCGAAGTGCTCGCGCTCAATGGCGAAGCGCGTGAACGGCTGCGGGCGACGGGTGACCTTGGCGACAATGTCGTCGTGCAGGCGGAGCGTGGTGAGCGGCAGTTCGCGACCGGCGACCGGATCATGTTCCTGCGCAACGAGCGCGGGCTGGGGGTGAAGAACGGTACGCTGGGCACGATCGGGCAAGTATCGGCCGAGCATATGAATGTGCGTCTCGATGACGGGCGTGAGGTTGGGTTCGACCTCAAAGACTATGCCCATGTCGATCATGGCTATGCCGCCACCATCCATAAATCGCAGGGCGTGACGGTCGACCGCGTCGACGTGCTCGCCACGCCGGGCATGGACCGGCACGCCGCCTACGTCGCCTTGTCGCGGCACCGAGATGGGGTACAACTGCATTACGGGCGCGACGACTTTGCGAGCGACGCGAAACTTGCCGCGGTGCTGTCACGCGACCGGTCCAAGGACATGGCGGCGGACTATGTGGCCCAGCCTGAAGAGGCTGTTCGTGCTTTTGCGGTTAGGCGCGAGATCGGACTGCCGGACCGGGCGGGCGCGGTGATCGAGAAGGTGGAGGCCAAGGCGCGCTCGATGTTCGCCGGATTCAGGCCGAAGCCACAGGAGGTGCCCGATTACGTGACCGAAAGTACGAGCCGACCGGGTGAGGCGAAGGCGATCCAGCGCTATGCGCGTGCCGCGGTCGATATCGCGCGCATGAAGGACAAAGACCTGCCGGTGTTGCCGCATCAGGAAACGGCGCTGGCGCGTGCGGGCGAGGCGCTGGACAGGGTTCGCTATCTTGGCAGCAGCGATCTTGCGTCGGCGTTCGCGCGCAATCCGCAGCTGACCCGGGATGTCGCGGCTGGCGACATGCGGGCGGCGTCACGCGCCCTGGCCGAGGAGGCCCGCGTCCGGGCCGATCCGGCGCTGCGCGCCGACCGGTTCATGGAGCATTGGCGGGTGCTGGAGGCCGAACGCGGCGACGCACGCACGGGGACTGTCGCGCAGCGCATGGCCGTGATGGTCGACGACCTCCGGCACGACCCCATGCTGAAGGAAGAGCTGGCCCGCCGCGCACCCGAGTTGGGGATCCGTATCGAGAGGGTGCCGTCGATGGAGCAGATGCTCGAGCGCCAGAGGCGGTTCGAGCGTGATCGGCAACAGGATCTTGATCTCAGCCGATAGGAGGCAAGCGGATGGCGGACGGTGAAGACGAGGCGGCACGGGCCTTCGAGGACCTGCGCGGCGAGGTATCGTTACTGCGCCGCGCGGTCGAGCGGCTCGCGGCCGAGCGTGCCGAACCGTCGGACACGCCGGACTATGCCGAGACGCTGGGGATCATATCCCGAAATCTCTCCGCAACGGCGCAGCGCATCGATGCAGTGGTAAACAGTCCGGCGCTGGCGCTGACGCCTGAGGAACTCGGCCGTCAGATCATCGCGGCCAGTTACGACGCGCGGCGCGAAGACCACCGGGTGGTCATTGCAGCTAAAGAGGCGATGGACGAGGTTGCGACCAAAATGGGTAGGCAGTTGGGCTCGCATTTCATGGCGAACGAGCAGCGCGGGCGGGCGCGTCGCATTGGCCTGCTCGGACTTGTGCTGGGGATGGTCATGTGGGCGACGCTGGCGGGGTCGATCGCTCGTAGTTTGCCGGAAAGCTGGCTGTTGCCGGAGCGGATGGCGGCGCGGACGTTGCGCACGCCGATGTGGGCAGGGGGGCAGCGCCTGATGCGGGCTGCGTCGCCCGGGGCGTTTGACAACATTGTGGCAGGCAACCGGTTGGTCACTGCTACTCCTGAAACGCTGGAGGCATGCCGGAGAAAGGAGGGTAAAGCAAGAAAGGTGGCGCGCTGCTCTATTGGGGTCGGGGCAGAGTATTAGGATAGCGGTGCGGTCGGCTTGAGGCGCGTCCGGGGTAAGCCCCCTGTTCGATTTATCTCATTTCTAAGCTGATAGGATGAACGATGAACAAGTTGATGCAGGCGCGAAACACCGCGTTTGACCGAATGACCCGTGCCCTCGAACTGCTCGACGGGATTGGTGAGGACGAGGCGGCGACAGACCTGCAGCAAGCAATCGATACGCTTAATGGTGCGCATGAGTCCAAAAACTTGCGAAGAGAGCGAGGCCGCGCTCGAAACACCTGAGGCCCGGATTATTCTCGAGCGTATGGATAGGCGAGCCAACATGAGGTGTCAGGAAGAGTAGAAGATTTAGTCCTAAGAACGTGGTTCGGGGGCGAAATCGCTCGGGACTTTCAAAAATCTTGCAACCTGTCTCGCAAACGATCGAGACTGTTGAAAAACGCGTGCTTGCTACTGCCCGGGTTCAGTGATTCACTCCTGCAAAGCGGCGAGGAGTAGGGACATGATGGGGCGGCAGGTAGCGCAGGGTGCGCTGTTTTACGCGTTCCGGCTCGACGATCATATGCCCGCTGACCACCTGCTGCGACGTATCGACGCCCTCTTTGATTTCGGCTTCGTACGCGACGCACTGGCGGCGAGCTACAGCACGTCCGGGCGACCCTCAATCGATCCGGAACTGATGTTGCGGATGCTGCTCGTCGGCTACTTGTCCGGCATCCGCTCGGAACGGCGCTTGTGCGAGGAGGTGCACCTCAACCTCGCCTACCGCTGGTTCTGTCGTCTCGATCTGGCCGATCGGGTGCCTGATCATTCGACTTTCTCAAAGAACCGGCACGGTCGCTTCCGCGCCTGCGACCTGCATCGTCTGCTGTTCGAGCAGGTGGTCGCCAAGTGCGCCGCAGCCGGGCTGGTGGCGGGGCGCGACGTGGCGGTGGATGGCAGCACGATCATGGCCGATGCCAGCCGGGAGAAGAAGCTGAAGGGTACGTGCATTGATCGCGGCCAAACAGACGATATCATCGTGTGTGCCCCGAAGGGCATGGACATCTGGATAGGCAACGCAGGCGATTTCGCCGGCAAGCCATTCCGGCCGGAGCTGGCGGGGCCGCTCAATTCGAGAGCGACGGTTCACGTGATCCAGCAAGACAGTCTGATGGGGCGCTCACCCGCTGCCGCCGTCACGCTTAAAAGGAAATTCTAAATGGTCGCGCCGATTTGTTGGCGTGTTTTTAAAGATGCAACTCCAGCGCCTCGGACCGGTTGGGCAGTATGGCTGAACAGGCGCCCAAGGTCCTTCACGTCTAGTGTCGTGCGCCCTCAACTTTTAGACCGGAAGCCAAAACTCGAAGGTTACAGGTTTGTTTGATTTGAGGAGGACATCGCCGCCATGAGCTTGCGCTATGCTTCTAGCCATGCTCAGGCCGATACCCGAGCCGTGTTCCTTGGTCGTATAGAAAACTTTGAAAATATCATGCCGCGATGTCTCTGCAATTTCGGGGCCGTCATTGCTTATCAGGATTGACACCCTTCGCCCGTCCGATGTCGCCTCTAAAAATACATTCGAGCTATCGCGGCTCGACTCATAGGCGTTTTGAACTATCGACCCCAATGCCTGTGTAACCAACTCTCTATCCATCTTGACGGGATGCCTCACGTGAACGGCGGTCAAGAGAGTGGCCTTGGCAGTTCTTTGAACTGCGGAAATACGATCCACGTCGGCGATGACGACATCCAGCGAATGCAGGCCGATGTTCGGATTGGGTATTCGCGCAAGTACTCGATAGGAGTCAGTAAGCCTTAGAAGCCCGTCGGCTCGACGACCCAGCGTTCCGAGTATGTCAGGAAGAGCGGTCTCGCGTCTGGACGGCACGGACAGGGTGGAAATCGCGCTTTCAATTAAAGAGGATATCGGCGCAAGCGCATTCATCACTTCATGACCCAGTATCTGCAGTAGCTCCTTGGTCGCCTTGAACGTTGCAATCCGCTCCTCCGACTCAATATCGATCAGGGTCACAATGACGGCGTATCGCCCTGCGAGATGCGCATCTATTCGATCTATGCGCCAAATGCGCTCGCCGGATTGAAACCGGTCCGTGTCACGATCAAGGATGGCTGCGGGCGGGTTCTCTATCCTGTCCGCCACGTCGAATACCCGCCTCGCAACGCGATTGATCGCGCGCACCCGGCCCCCATCCTCGACGATGAGTAGGGGGGTGGGGGCTTGGTCTATGATGGTTCGAAACAGCACGGCCTGCTCTTCGCCTGCGCGCGGGGACGGTGGTTCACGGACGACAAATACGGGGCTCGCGATTCGGGACAGCAGTGTCAGCAGCGTCGCGATGGACGTCAGCGTCAGAAACAGCACGGTGCCGTAAAGGCCTTCCTGCCAGGCAAGCGTCCCGGCGATGCCGGATGCGAACAGGACAACGGCCATCGCGAATGGCAGGAGCTGATGTCTAAAGGCCATAACGGGCCATACGTCGATACAGTGCGGCCCGACTGACGCCGAGCGCGTTTGACGCATGAGTGACATTGTACCCGTGATGTTTCAGGGCGGTTTCAATCATGACGCGTTCCGAGCCCGACAACGAAAGATCCAACGGCGCCTCGTGAACGACAGGCGTGCTAACGATCTGCTCCGCGATCTTAGGCGCCAACGCGGGCGCGTCGATCTCCACTCCGTCGCCCAAAAGGACCGCTCGATCGACCGCCCTGGCAAGTCCGCGCACTTCGTCTCCCCAACGGGCTTCGAGTATGAGGGCTCGCGCGTTGGGCGTGAACGACATTTGCGGACGTCCGTGTCGTTCGGCAGCGAGGCGCGCGAAATGCTGGGCGAGCAGGAGCGCGTCCTCACCACGCCCCGAAAGCGGCGGCATGGTGATTTCGACACTCGCCAATCGGTCATACATCCGTGGTCCGAGCGCAGCGGACGTTCGCGCGATCCCGGCTAGTCTGGCATCATGCGGGATGCGATCCAGCAGTCTCCCTTGCTCCACCGCGTCCAGTGCATCGACATGTCGCAGAACGAGCGTTCCCGTGCCGTCCGCCAAACGGTCCCAAGCGGTCGTGTCGCGCACGTCTATGATCTGCATCGAGGACCGGCCCGATGCCTCGTGGAAGGCTTGAGCCGTCAGGCTTCGGCCAGAACCGGAAGGGCCGGTGATAAGCAGGTTTGCGCGCGTTGAAGCTATGCGCTGAATGACCTCTCTAGCTCGCGATAACGGTGCGCTGTTGCCGATCAGTCTTGCCGTCCCGCTCGGACTGGGCCCGGTAGGCTGGCTGATTGGCATAGTTCGTTCGGGCCTTCCGATAGCCTTTTCGACCCGTGCTACGAGGTCCGCGTTACGCCATGGCTTTATCACGAAATCCGCCGCGCCGAGCTGCATGGCAGCTACCGCGATACGAACGCCACTGTGGGCGGTGATTACGACAACGGCGGCGGCGGGTGCGTCGCGGAGGATACGCGAAAGACAGGCCAGCCCCTCGTCTCCGTTGGTCCGTCCGGCCGCAAAGTTGAGATCGAGTATGATCGCGTCGTAATGCCTGGTCGCAAGCATGGAGTAGGCATGCTCTGGGTCCGTCGCGTGGTCGACCCTGTGCTCGGCGCAGTCGAACGCAACTTGGATGGCGTGCGCGACGCCCGGATTGTCATCGATCAGGAGAATCATGTCGATCCTTGACATCGATCTAATTGTCCGATTCCGGACGGTTCGTTCGCATCCGAACACTTCATCGGTATGCCCTCGATATAAATCTGTTCATATTCAAGGCTTTAGGCATGTGCGGTCGGTCATGCGATATTCCATCCATGATGAACGTCCAACCGATTATCGCAGCCGGTTCGTCTTCCGCCAAGATGGATCGGGTTATCGCCAGCCCCCGTCTACCATGGTGGCGTCGACGCCTGACGATCGTCGCCCTCATGCTTGGCATGATTGGTTTGCTTGGTTGGCGCCTCATGCCTGCCGGGAACTCCAGCGACATCGCCAGCAGTGACCTTGAAACGGGCTTGGTCACGAGATCGGCGTTCAAGGATTACGTTCCGATCCGGGCGACCGTTACGCCAAGACAGAGCACGTTCGTCGGAGCGCCGTCCGGTGGGCAAGTGGAGAAGCTACTGGTCCAGGACGGGACGACGGTCGTAGTCGGCCAGCCGTTGGCCATGCTGTCAAATCCCGAACTCAAGTTGGAGGTGTTGACTCGCGAGGCGGAGATCGCGGGTCGTCTGGGAGACGTTTCGGGGCAAGACCTTGCACTCGAGCGCAACCGATTGGACCGGGCCAGCCAGATCGATCAGGCTCGCTACGACCTGATCAAGGCTCGCCGCGATCTTTCGACGCGTCAACGGCTTCGCGAGCAGGGTTTCGTTTCCGATGCCGGCGTCCGGAGCTTCGCCGAAGAGGAAGCGTATCAGCAGAAGAGACTTGCTCAATTACAGGCTGGCGGGGAGGCGGAAACGCGTATCTCAAAGGCTCAGGAAAACAGACTAGTCGATACGCGCAATCGTCTCGCCGGCAATCTCGCGGCTGTGCGCGCTGGTCTTGACGCGCTTGTGATACGGGCTCCGTCTTCGGGTAGGCTCACCAATTTCACCCTTCAGCCCGGCCAGACGCTGAAGGTCGGCGACGCGACGGGCCAAGTCGACAGCGAAGGTTCCTGGAAGCTCGTCGCTGACGTTGACGAATACTATCTGGGCCGCGTCCTCATCGGACAGAAGGCGTCCACGGCGGACGGTGCTCTCCTGACCGTGTCGAAAGTGTTGCCAGCGGTCAACAACGGTCGGTTCAAGATAGATTTGGCTTTCGCACGAGCCCCAACCGGTCTCAATCGTGGCCAGACACTCGATACGAGAGTGGTGCTCGGTGCCACGTCCAGCGCGATCGTAGTTCCGCCTGGAGGATGGCTGGACAGTGGGGCTGGATCATCGATCTTCGTGGTGGACGGCGATGGTCGTCACGCCCGTCGCCGCACCATCAGCATCGGCCGACGAAATCCCGAGCAGGTCGAGGTCCTGTCCGGTCTCAACGCCGGAGAACGCATCATCACCTCCAACACGTCGTCGCTGAAAGGCGACCTCCTAAACCTAAGGTAGTCGCCGCATGATTCAGCTGAACCAGATTGAACGGACGTTCACCTCGGACACCGTGGAAACCACGGCGTTGGCCAACATAAATCTAAGCATCGCCGCCGGGGAATTCGTCGCGATCATGGGACCGTCCGGATGCGGAAAATCTACCCTACTCAATACGCTTGGTACCGTGGATCGTCCCACGTCCGGGAGCTACATGTTCGAAGCCGATGATCTGGCCGTCATGCACGAAAGTGCACTCGCGTCGTTTCGCGCCAGAACGCTCGGCTTTGTGTTTCAAAGTTTCAATCTGATCGATGAGCTTACCATTCGCGAAAACGTGCAGCTCGGACTGACCTACCGCAAGGACCTCACGGGTAATCGAAGTGACCGCGTGGAGGCCGCCATGGATAAGGTCAGCATCGGCCACCGGGCCGGCCACTTTCCACATCAGCTATCCGGCGGGCAGCAACAGCGCGCGGCCATCGCCCGCGCCATCGTCGGATCGCCCAAGCTGATCCTCGCGGATGAGCCTACCGGCAATCTCGATACGGAGAACGGCGCGCAGGTGATGAACATCCTGGAGAGTCTGAACGCCGAAGGAGCGACAATCGTAATGGTGACGCATTCTCCAAGTCATGCCGACATCGCGCGGCGGCGGATCGATATGCTCGACGGCCGCATCGTTACATCGGTCGCTCGTGCAATCTGAAAGGGAACAAGATGGATAGGCTCGCCCTCTTCGCTCAACTTCGTTCCCTGGCTCGCCACAAACTGCATTCGGCTCTGAACATAGGTGGGTTGGCCGTCGGAATAGCCGTCTTCCTGATCCTTGGACTGTATGTCCGATTTGAGCTGACCTATGAGAATTGGCTTCCTGACCACGCCAAGATCTACTTGGTCCAAACCCGTTACGATGCTCCTGGGAGTCCTTTCAACGGGACCTACCCCAACACCATGGGAGGGTTGCTGGAGGAGCTGAAGGCGGAATATCCTGGAACACTCGGTACCAGGATCCGACCAATTGGGGGGGCGGTCATTCGTGGGGCGACCGTCACCAAGGAGACTGTCAGCCAAGTCGATCCGAACTTCCTGAACGTCATTCCGTTGCCGATGATTGCCGGTGGGGAGCGAGGAACGCTTCTCGATCCCACGAGCGCCTTGATCAGCGAAGGTGTTGCTCGACGGTATTTCCCCGGGCGACAGGCAGTAGGCCGCCCGTTGTCGCTGAACATCGGTGGTTCCGTGAACACATATCGCATCGCCGGAGTGTTCCGGGATCTTCCGCGCAACACCGAACTCGATTTCTCCATACTCACACCCCTTCCGGCAAAAGCGCCGAACGACAACTGGTACCGATGGGGAAGCTCCTCTCTCTACACATATCTCAGGTTCGATACGCCGAGCGAGGCGGCGCGATACGCGGGGCGCTTGATGGAACTCATAGCTCGCCGGGCGGTCAAGGACCTTGGACCCTCGCCTGAAAAGATGATGTTCCTCGAGCTTAAGCAGATCTCCGCCGTTCATCTCGACTCTTCCTCCAGAAGAATGACCGTGGTCACGCTCGGCCTTGTCGGAACGCTCACGCTGTTGATCGCGATCGTGAACTACGTGAACCTCGCGACAGCCAGTGCCGGGCTCAGGGCCCGCGAAGTGGCAATGCGCAAGGTTCTGGGCGCGAGCTTCGGAGCGCTCGTGAAGCTCTACCTCGGCGAGGCGATCGCGATAACCGCGCTAGCAGCCATAATAGGGTTGATGCTGGCGGAACTTGGCAGGCCGTTCGTAAACGCCGCCGGAGGATTGTCGCTGACAATTCCCTATGCGACGGTCGTGCCCTCGCTTTTCCTGCTGACACTCGTCGTCGGACTGTTGGCAGGATTCTATCCGGCTATAGTCTTGGCCCGTTTTCCAGCAGCTGGGGTGTTATCATCCAGCCGTGCGCCGGGTGGAGGTAGGGCGGCGGGCAGGGCCCGCGAAATGCTAGTCATGTTCCAGTTCGCGCTCGCTACGGCGTTCATGATCGGTACGGCGGTACTGGTGATGCAGACGCGCCATGTGCGTACCGCCGACCTGGGCTTTCGTCGCGCGGCTCTTCTCGTGGTTCCATCGTTCAAGGACGCCGCTCTTGATCGGTCCCAACGTGCGACGTTGCTCGCCAGCTTCGCCGGGACAAATGGTGTTGCCGACGTGAGCGTGGCCAATACTGTGCCGGGTGACGAGAGCAACATCAGTTCCAATAATCTCTCCGTACCGGGGCGTGCAGGAGATGGGCCTTCGCTACAGAGCATTCGCGTCGGGCAGCGATTCTTCGAAACAATCGGCGCTCACCTGATCGCGGGGCGCCTGTTCGAAAGCCGATACGGACTGGATGATGCGTCGAACCGCAATCCGGAAGATGCCCGCAACATCATCATCAATCGTCGGGCCGTCTCCGCTCTAGGCTTCGCTTCTCCGCAGGCTGCGATCGGCAGGACGGTTGGCGGAACGCTTTCCCCTAGGACGATAGTAGGGGTGGTAGAGGACATGCGCTTCTACTCCCCGCGCAAACCACTGAGCGCAGCCACCTACGAGTACGCTCCGCAGGAGCTCGACGACGGGTTGGCGGTCATTCGCGTCGTGGGTGATCCGCGCGCGGCAATCGGAAACATTCGAGGCGCTTGGAGACGACTCGCGCCGAACGTTCCATTCGAAGCCATTACCGCGTCGCAGAACCTCCAGAGCTATTACGACGCCGATGATCGCGCTTCCCGCCTGTTCGGCATTGGATCGGGACTCGCAGTACTCATCGGATGCATCGGGTTATGGGGGTTGGCATCCTTCAATACGTCCAGACGGGTTCAGGAGATCGGCATCCGCAAGGTGCTGGGGGCGTCATCCAAAGACATCGTTCGCCTTCTCGTCGGACAATTCCTCCGACCCGTTCTGATCGCTAGCATAGTTGCCTGGCCGTTGGCTTTCTTTGCGATGCGGACATGGCTGGCCGGTTTCGACGATAAGATAGCGCTTTCGCCGATCTACTTCGTCGGCGCGACCGTTCTGGCGATCACCATAGCCGTGCTCACGGTCTTGGCCCAGTCGTTACGGGCATCGCGGGCGACCCCTAGCTGGGCGCTTCGTCATGAGTAGGGCGCACTTCCTCGCCGGCATCGTCCTCGTCGCAACGCCTGTTCGTGCTGAGACCCTCCAGGATGCGATCACAGCGGCCTACGGCTCGAATCCTGTTCTGGCTGCCGCGCGAGCGCGACGAGAAGCACTCGGTGAGACCATCGAACAGGCCCGCGCAGAAGGCAGGCTCAGTGCATCCACGGAGGTGAGCGCTGGGTATGACCGTCTTGATTACGGCCGTGGGGCACGGGCCACGATAGGTGCGTCTCTACCGATCTGGACAGGTGGCCGCGTCGCGACTGCGGTTCACGCCGCTCGGGCGGAAGTTTCCGCCGCCGACGATGATCTCAGGGATACCGAAGCGGCCGTGCTCCAGAACGTCGTCGGGGCCTATGCCGATCTGATGTACTTCCAACAGGCCGTTGAGGTGTCCCGCGTCGCCCTGGAGCGCCTCGACAGACAGGCGGCGGAAACTCAATCCCGATATGATCTGGGCGACGCCACCGGAACCGACGTGGCTCAGCTGCTGGCGCAGCGCGCTTCGGTAGCGGCTACGCTCGTGGATACCGAAGGAGCTCTGGCGGGCGTTGCGGCTACATACGCCATGCTCGTAGGTCATGAGGCGGTTCGCCTGGCTCCGGCGCCGTCTACCTTGGCAAATCTGCCGGGAAGCCTGGCCGACGCTCGCAAGACGGCCGATACCGAGAATCCGCTGATCGGTGCGAGGCGGGACGTCGCCGAGGCATCGCACGCGCGCATAGCACAAGCTCGCGCGCAAGCCGCACCGACGTTGAGTATCGAAGGTCTCTATGGGTATAGCCGCAGCCTGGAGGAAGCCGACAGGCGAGGATATGCGAGCGCGGCTGCGGGCGGGCTCACTTTCAGACTACCGCTCCTGACCGGAGGCTTGATTGCATCGCGCGTCAGGCAAGCCGAGTCCGTTCTGCGCGCAGATCAGTACGAGGTGGAGGTCGCGGTTCGTGAAGCCGTCCGATCAACGGACGCCTCCTGGGCTACCTCCGTTGCCGCTTCCCGTCGTCTGAAGGCGAATGCGGAGGAGGTCGCTGCGGCGGAGCGTGCTCTGAAAGGCGTCCAGGCGGAGTATGCCCTCAATCTTCGATCTACACTCGACATACTCCTCGCAGATCAGTCGCTGCGGGCGGCGCAACTCTCACTGGCTCGAAGCACCGCGGACGCTTTGATCGCCCAAGCGGCCCTACTGCGTGCTATCGGTCGTCTCAGCCGTTCGGCCTTCGGAAACGGCTGATGATTAGGAAAAGCAACCGTTCGTTCTCTACCGAAGCGGCTGGACGCTTCGCCCGTTTGATGCTTCGCCAACGGAGAACGCGCGAGAGGAAGTTAGGCGACTCGTTGTTTAGCGATCCCGTCTGGGACATGATGCTCGATCTCTACGCAGCCAGCTGCGAAGGGCAGGACGTCTGTCTATCGAGCCTCTGTCTCGCTTCCAGCGTCGCTCCCAGTACCGCGATGCGCAAGATAAACGATCTGATAACTCGCGGTCATATTCGTCGCATGCCGGATCCCGTCGATGGCCGCCGGACGAACGTATCCCTGTCTCCCAGGACCTTCCGCTTCATCGACGACGCGATTGCTGAGGTGATAGAGGAGGCCAAGGTCGTGGCGGGAGCACCGCCAGACGGCGACGATTCCTATGGTCCGGCAGGAGTCTCTTAAGAAGTCCGATCCACGATCTCGATGGGATATATAGAATCTGAAGCAGGTGTACGGGACATCCCCGTCACGGTTTCGGGTCGGAAAGCCCTTGAACTGCGGACAGCTGGCGCGAAGAGTGATGGTCGAGGATTTTGGAAACGCAACGAAAGTCCCCTGCGGCACGTCGCTGACTTCGAGCCGAAGAGGCGGCATCCGTCTCATTACGGCGTCGCCCGCTGTTCCTACTCAGACGGCTGGCAAGATATGCTTCAGCCTTCATCGGTTGCGTGTACCAAAGCACCATATACCACATGCTCCGACTGCAAATCTAGGCGGGGCTTGCCGCAAGCCTCTGGCAGACTGCGGGTCGTTCGGAAGAGACCTCGTGGAGTCTCCCGCCTTCCAGTCTCAGAACTCTATCTGCAGCGTTGATCGTCTCCTGCCGATGCGCGATCACGATCCGTGTCATGCCAGCGTTCGAAACCGCGGCGTTGACGGCCAGTTCCTTATCCCGGTCCAAATGTGAAGTGCCCTCGTCCATGATGAGTATCCGCGGCCGACGATACAGGGCGCGCGCAATGATGATGCGCTGCTTCTGACCACCTGACAGGGTCGACCCCATATCGCCGACGAGCGTCTCATAGCCCATCGGCATCCGCATGACGTCGTCATGGATCGAAGCGGCCTTCGCGGAGGAAATGACGAGATCGACGTCAATGACATTCGAGAATATGCCAATGTTCTCGAGAATCGTGCCGGCGAAGAGGTGGTCGTCCTGCAGAACGACGGCGATCTGTTCCCGATAGGCATCGACGCCGATCTCGTCGATCGGTCTGCCGTCGACCAGCATCGTCCCCGCAGTGGGATACGCCAGCCCTGCAAGTATCTGGACCATCGTGGATTTCCCGCCACCCGAGGCTCCGGTGATCGCCACGTGCTCTCCGGCTTCGATATGCAGGTTCACATCATCCAAGACCATTGGATCGGCGCGGTCATATCGATAGGATATCGCATCCAGCGTCACGCTTCCCCGGATCACCGGGGCGCCTGCGCTGCTTTGCTGAATGTCCCGCCCTCCCGAGACTGCTGCGATGTCGGACAGTCTGTCGACATGCAGCCGCAGCATGCCGATCATCACCGCCTGGTCGATCAACCGATTGGTCTTCTCGATGAATTGCATCCGATACGCGACATAGGCGAATACGGTGCCAACAGTCAGGCTTCCGGCAATAAGCATCTGAGCCGAGAGCAGGACCACCACAACGCTCTCCAGACCCAGCAGTCCATCGCGAGCCGCATTCTGCCATGCGGTAGCACGGGCGGTCGCCGCTTCGAGCTTTAGCGCCTTGATCAGTTTGGAGTTCCAGAGCGCGTGGCGGGCATTCTCCCGATTGAACAGTCTCAGGATACGGATCCCTCGAATGGATTCGATCAACGCCGTCTGCTCGTCGCCGCGCTGAGCGATGCTCTGCAGCTCCAGCGCCCGTATCCGAGGCAGCAGAGCCAATCGGATCGCTAGGTGCATGACGAGCGCCGCCGACGTCACGGCAGCCAGAGTGATGCTGTACAAGGCCATGCCCGCGAGTGTGGCGATCGCGAGAATACCATCTATGAATGCGGTCAGCACGCCCTCAGCGAGAAACTCTTCGATCGGCGCCAGTGACTGGAAGCGGGACAGCACGTCGCCGACCTTCCTCCGCTCGAACCAATCGATCGGCAAACCTAGCAATCGGCGGGCCAATTGGCCGGACATCGCAGCCTTCAGCGTCGTACCAAGCCTAGTGACTACATGTGCTCGAATCAGGATGGACACTGTGTTGAAGCAAGCCAGCATGGCGAAGCCGACAGCCAGCCGGGTAACCAGCTGAGCGTCGTTCCGCGGTACCGCCTCGTCGATAACGAGCTGCATGAACAACGGCGCAAGCAACAGCTGGGCCTGAACCAGTACGCTGAGCAGGGCCGCCTTCGACAAAGCCGTCTTGATGCCCTGGACGGAGGACCACAGTTCGGCAACGTTGAAGCTGACCTTGTGTCGACCAGGTTCGAAACCGGCCCCCGGCTTCATCTGCAGTACGATCCCGGAGTAATGCGGAGATACCTCCGGAAGGCTCATCCAGCAGGTGCGTCCGCTAGGATCGTGGACGAGAAGTCTTCCACGCCGCTGCCGTTCCACAACGACATAGTGGCTCATGTTCCAGTGGAGAATCGCAGGGAGGCTCAGTTTCGGCAGATCTTCCAGCGACACCTTTAGTGCGCCGGCCTCGAACCCCAATGCCTGCGCACATTCCGTCATCCGTTTTAGATTTGTACCTCTGAGGGACATGGGGAAGCGTTGCCGCAAAACCTCCAGGTCGATATGTAGACCGTGATAGCTGGCGACCATGGAAAGGCTTGCCAGCCCACACTCCGTCGTTTCGGCCTGCCGAACGGATCGAACCTTTCTACGCAAGAAGCTATCGATCACTTGGTGCCCCGATCCGCTTGAAGAGATGTGTTCGGAATAGTTCGGCCATGCTTTCCGAGCGGGACACGATCGTGATGCGTACGTGGTCTCGGTGGGAGTTTGGCACTGCAAAGAGGCGATCCAAGCTATCGCGTCGGATCGTTCCGGAGATGACGTAGGAGCGCTCGGTTTTTCGACGGAAGCGGACGTCTGAAAGACTAGCGACGGCACGACCGCCATTCACGATCGTGATGTCGTGCTTCGAATCCATGGGTGGAGCATACTTGGGACGGGTTATCAGACCGGAGACTGCAAGGTCTCTGACGATACATGGGATATTTTGCGGAATGCCCGCGCGTTGCGACAGATCTTTTTGTACGATCCGCACCGTCAACGCATTGGAGTGCCACGGGACAGCAAAGCCGGTGGAGGGCGAGCACCCGACCGCCCTGCTCACCGAAATCCTCAAGTTGTCGGCGGGCTGTAGGCTGGCGTCCTTGGCCGGATACGACAGGAACCAGCACGCGCCACCGACGACCATCAGAAAGAAGGTCGCCAGTCCGATCAGATCGCTCGGGCTTGAGGTCTCCAGCGTCTCGATAGGTTTGGAGGATCGGTGAGCAATGGCTTCCGGTCTGAAAAGGCCGGTTATTCCCGAAACCGAGGGTTTGCCCGCATCAACCACAGCGCGGATCATGTCGACACCGCTCTACCCGAACGTCACACATCATCAGCTGCTCCAGCAGTCGCCTCGACCTCAACTGGTCGTCAGTCGCCGGTCGCGGTGCATGGAGGTTAGACTTCCGTCGAACGACTAGCCCACGGGAGATGATGGTCAAATCGACAACCATTTAGGTAAGCATTGCTGCAACTGTGAGATAAGCAACTGAGACTAAATGATAAACTCATAGAATTGGCGCCGCTTTGGTCAAATGCTGTTCAGATTGAAGGGTAAAATGCAGAGTGGTTTCATTGACGCGACATCAAATAATAATTGATGTTTAGCAGCCGATGGTCGGCATAACGCAAATGCAATCGAAGGAGTCAGTTATGAATTCCGCTCAGCACGACGCGCAGAATAATGCCAATCAAGAAGAGATCGAAGTTGGTGAGCGTATCTCTAGCGAGCTACTCGATATGATCGCGGGGGCTGCAGATTCGCTCTTTGGTTCGATCGGGTGGAAAAAGAGCGTCAGCAAATAATAATCGATGTTAGCAGCCGATGTTCGGCATAACGAAAATGCAATTGAAGGATTTAGATCATGAATTCCGTTCAGCACGACGCG
>Ga0265798_10005429_pt1 | contig 17150 bp, 29 predicted proteins | sample P3T30metagenome_FD_192430 | JGI IMG/M metagenome (GOLD analysis project Ga0265798, IMG submission 192430) | Plant litter microbial communities from East Loma Ridge, Irvine, California - P3 T30 | ecosystem: Environmental > Terrestrial > Plant litter > Unclassified | place: USA: California... | reverse complement strand
CCGACTCCGTACATGAAGGCGAACCTCAACGCCAAGCCCCTGTGCCGCACCCGGGGTCGTCTTGACGTGACCGCTGACCGTGAGCGCGTCACGTGTGGTGCATGCAAGGCGCGGATGCCCCGGGCGGTTGAGTCAGCCCTGAAGCTCGAAGACACCGTGAGGGTGAGCGGGAGCGCTGTCCGCTGGCGCGTGGTCGAGTTGTGCGACGACGGCACGGCGAACCTCCGCAGCCTGGGAACGGGCAAGGAAGTCAACAGTTCAGAACTGGGCACCCTCATCCTCGCGAACAACGTGGGCGTGACCAAGCGCTGACCCATCGGAAGAAGTCTCGCGCAAAGTTGACTCTCAGCGCTGGATAGGAGTACGTTATACACAACAAGCCACTCAGCCAGGAGGAAGAGATCATGGACATTCTCATCGGATTCGGTATCACCGCAGCCATCGTCGCGGTCGTCGTGTACGCACTCGTGTGCTTCTCCCTGTGGACGGATGGTGAGGAAGTTGCTGAGAACTACCGAGAGAACCGTGTGCACAGCACGCCGTCGAACCCCTACGGTCCTCTTCTCGCTTGGGCGTACGGTCGCGGGCTGTCCTCCTACCAGCGTGGTGCTGACCGCAAGGCACGTCACATCCTCACCAACGCAAGGCGAGAACTGCGTCACCAGTGAGGTTGCGCTAACGACGTGACGGGTGTTGCGCTGGCACTGTCAATAGTGCTATAGCCCTTGTGTCACTGTTCTGACCGAGCCATGATGGCTTCATGAGCAAACAGAACATGCCCCGATGGGCGAAGACGATTCGTGCAGAGCGCAAGCAGAAGGGGAAGAGGATTGCCGCCTCTGCCCGACGAAGGGTTGATGCTCGCTTCGACCTCATCGATGGCGGACTAGTCGGAGAACTCTGCACGGGCGCTCTACTTCTACGACTAGCAGATCTAGCAGAGCGGAATTCTTAGGGTGCTCATCAGCTTGATGTTGATACTTTGTCTATTGTCTTGACAAAGTTCTGAGTTTCAAGTAGTCTTACTTTATGACCAAGAACGCAAAGACCTCCCTGACTGACTGGAAGCCGTACATCACCCGTAACGCCGGTGTCAGTTTTCTGGATGACCTTCGACAGAAGCTGTACCAAGTCATGACGTACATGACTCTCAAAGACAACGCTGAGCTTCTCGCATTCGTGCGCTCCGGTGCGCTCGGTGAGCGTGCACTGACCTTCGGTCATCGTGTTGGGCGGGGGACTGGTGTCTTCTACCACCACGCACCAGACCGACAGAACTACACCTACGGTTTGCCGCATCGCACCCTTGCTCAGTGGTTCATCAAGGACGACCGTGCGACAATTGGTGCTCTCTTCCTCATCAGGCAGAGCAACCCCGGCATCGACCGCGACAGCTACTACACGTACGGCGCTGACGTGACGTTCGCGAGCATCATCTACGGCGTTGAGCCTGAGGCTATCGTTGCTGCTGACAAGAGCGGTAGGGACCGCGCTTCGCTTGTCGTGGCACATCGACGCTGATGACTAAGACGACCTCTGTACATGACTGGGCTGAGCATTTCTCTGACCAATGTAACGACAGCATGCGGAAAAAGATTCACCGCAGTGTAAAGAATAGCCATGAGCTTCTCGCTCTTCTTGACTCGGGTGTTCTTAGTACCCACCGATTCAGATTGTGGTGCTTCCCGAGTATCGATGATGTTATCGTGCTGCACAAGCGTGATACCAGCAACATCAGAATGGCTGATTTTTGTGCAGTGCCACGCCGATCTTTCCGAGACCTGTTCTCCAAAGACGAGCGGGTCGAGCGGGCAGTCTTGAACCTGCTTGAATTCTCTGAAAAGGATATCGAACGGTATGGGGTGAGTGTCATCATGTCGAGTCTTCGTGCCGGTGTTTCTCCTAGTCTCATGACTCATGCGATGGACAACGATATCGACCCTTCGCTGATCAGTTCGATGGGTGGTCAGTGATGACGCAGAGTAGACAAACCGGAATGGTTCATGAGACCATTACCGCATCGATGGGAGTGTTGAGTGATGTCTGAGGTGGGTACAAGCGACGGCTGGGCGGCGTATATCGAGTACCCATTCATCAGCAGCATGTTCGAGCGACTCAAAGACAGCACCGAGCTTTTGCTACTCCTACAGTCGAATGCGCTCGCACCTACGGCTTTTAGATTCTCCTTCCGACACTCCACCGCGTTTCGCTGTGACGTGATGGTCAAATCCACGTGGAAGAATCCTCGCGGCGGGTCGGGCAGCACCAAAGTGCTCAACCTCGACAAACAAGCATGGCTCAAGGATTATCCCGAGCATGAACGACCCTCTCGTGCCGTCCTCGCAATGCTGGACGTGTCTCAGGGATTCATCGACAAGCACGGCGTGAACAAGGTTCTAAAAAGCACTCGCTTGGGCATCACTCCTGAGATGCTCGACCTCGCTGACGAGAACGACATCGACTACAACCTTGCAGGTTCACTGACAGGAGCAGCCACCAATGATTGATCTGGCAGGCGCGGAAAAGGATGGGTGGTTTGAATACCTTCACTACCACATCTTCTATGAATTCCGCATCACGCTCTACAAGATTCTTCGGCGTAATAAGGAGCTTCTTTCGTTCATCCAGTCCCTCCCAAAGTCAGAGGGGCGAGTTGTGTTCTCGATGTCAAGCACAGGTGTTCCCGAGGCATGCTTGCTGAGAAAAGGTGCTGACATTCTCCCAGTTGCATTCTCGCGTAAGACACTGCGTGATGTGTTCGTGAAGGATGAGCGAGCCACTCGTGCCATGTTGGCTTTATTTGGTCACGGGGACCGCGAGATTCGCCTCTACGGCGTTAGCGCCATCATGAAGAGCATCCTGATGGGTATGGAACCCGAGCAGGTTAGACAAGCTTCTGTCAACGATGTGGACGATGCATTGATGGGTGCGCTTTTGGGTGGTCGAGATGCGTAGCCGTAAGAGTGTGGCTCCCACGAGTCCTGCTGACTGGGAACTGTTCATCAATTTCGGTAAGCCCCGACACTTCCTTTCCGAGTATCGTGACATGAAGATGATCTATAACGATGTCAAGGACAACACGGAACTCCTTGCATTCCTTCGGTCTGAGTGCAGGGCGGCTAGTACTGTCTTCTTGTCCACGATGGTGTTCGATAAGCCACGAACTGTCATCTGCGGAGTGAACAAGGATGAAGACGCTGTGTCGCTTGACGAGTATGACAATGACGACTGGAAGGTGAAGACAGAAGGTCGAGACTTCCGAGCTTCTGAGACCGTCCTGAGATTCGTCGGTATATCCGATGACGACATCCAAAAGTTCGACCTCGAAACGCTCTTCACTGCTGCTCAATTCGAGCTATCGCCGCAGCAGGTCATACATGCACGTGAGTATGACATCGACTATGAGTTGATGAGGTCGATGTGACACCACAGCGAGAGCATCTCACCCTCTCTGATGACTGGGTTGAATTCGCGAAACCCAGTCGGGATAGTGACACTCCGTCTGCTCATCGCAGGGAAAAGATGCATCGCTATTTACGCGACAACGTAGAACTTCTCGCTTTCCTCCAAACGGGCTGTTCTGCCGCTCAAGGTGTTTACCTCATAGGCTACGGGCGGGGAGAGAAGGCTGCAATTGCGTGCCCCACAGATGACTCACGTACCACCAAGGCAATGAGACTCTCTTCCATCATCAGAAGGAAGAGGGGCGGACGAGATGTACGCTTCTCGGAGTGCATTTTGCGACTCATGGGAGTATCCACAGCAGATATTGAGGCGTTCGGTCTCGATGCTTTGTTCGTTGCTCAGCAACTGGGTTTATCAGCACAGCAAGCCCAAGCAGCGAAAGAGTCCGGTGTTGATTACGACCTGATGGCATCTTTGCACAATCGGTCTAATTGACAAGCTTCGTATACTGATGCTACGTTTGTAGTTCACGACTATGAAGGGATGCGCGTGTCTACCACTACCTATGTGAAGAGTCCGGGCTACCTGACATTCGACCAGTATCTCCATTCACAGAGTAACTATACCTTCTCGAACCACACTACGACAACATGGACCGACTTGCTATTCAAGAGCAGTGTTATTGCTGAAAGCATAATCACTTTTCTTGCTGACTGGCTCGATTTCTTCGGTTCAAAAGAAGCTCTCGACGACTTCCTGTTCACCTACTTCTTCTCGCAGAAGAGACTACTCCAAGCCGCAGGAATAGCACCAAAGACGCTGGCAACAACCTGGCTCAACGGTGGGGCAGTGGTATTTGACAACGAGGTAAAGCACTACTACAACTCGGCGCTTTCTGAGGTGTCCACGGTCAGGACGAAGATGGTGGAAAGCGGCAAGGACTTTCTTCCCGTCACGACCCATGACATTGCCGTCCTCCTCCTGTTCGCCATGTGCTTCCGAGGTAGCGTCAAAGCGCTCTATCCGTGGCTGCGTCTTGACACTGGCTACGACAAGTTCCGTGTCGCTGAGATGCTCTTCAAGGGTTTTGCTCCCAAGGTCGTCAAGGAGATTCTCGACAGTGATGTCGATGGTGAACTGCTGGACGCTATGTCCGTCGGCGGTGTGACATCATGACCGCAAGAGCAGCGTCTCAGAGAAAGTACGTCACAGTTGAAGAGTTTCGGTATGGATTCGCGATGAACGACAGAAGCATCATGGAAACTCCGGTAAAGGGTACGTGGGTTGAGGCGTTCAGCGATGCTAGCGGCGTTGCTATGGTCGGTGACTCTCTGATTACTGATTGGGTATCGCTATGCGGGTCCGAAGAGGCTCTGGAATGGTTTCTCTATGAGTTCTTCTTCTCTAAGCAGCGGATGATGAATGCATCGCAAGGTGTCATCAAATTCACCTACGTTCGCACTCCCGATGAGATTGCCGAGAGCGTCGATTTGTACCTGTCTAGCTCCATCCTCAGAGCTATGAAGTGCCGGAGAGAAAGCAACGGCGTAACAGGGATGGACTACTCCGCTCTTGTCCTGTTCGATATGTGTGTCAACAACGCGATAGCAACCCTTGGCGACTGGCTCCGAGTTGAGTCGGGCTATGACCCGTTCCATGTGGTAGATACGCTCATTCGACTCCCTCAAGCCACGCGCAGTGTGTGGGAGAACGATATCGACGAAAGTTTGACTGAATCGCTCTTCGGTGGTGCGCTATGAGTAAGAGATCTCTGCGCCGTCCTCCCTTGACGACCTTTGATGACTGGAATCAGTTCATCGCGCCTGAGAACTTCGCCATCTTCTCTAAGAGGTACAGAAGGTCTATCTACAGAAAGCTTCGAGACAATGTAGACCTACTTGCTTTCATGAGGGCAGGCAGTGAACGCACCAGGCGTTTCTCTTTCACTGAGGTGTCTGACGGTCCTGGCACGGCTATTGCGTACTACGCAGGCAGCAATCCCCGCTCCGACCTTAAGTACGGAGCATTGGAGAACTACTACCAATTGAAGTTCGTAGCGAGACCTATCCGTCAGTGGTTCACGCGAGATGAGCGAGCATCATGGATGGCTCTTGGGTTCCTGGGTTTCTCCTACGCAGACATCCGCCGCTATGGCGTGAGCACCCTGTTCTCTGCCGCGCACTTCAACCTCGACATCAGTCAGGTGGAAAGGGCGCGTGAGCTTGATATCGACTTCGAACTGATGGCATCTGTCCATGCCGGGGAGGCAGAATGATTATCGCAAGTGGTCAGCCGCAGAATCCTGGTGTGCATCTTCATGGGGAGTGGGATGATGTGCTCACCCATTCGCCGTGGTTCGACTACAAGCGTGTTCAAGCCAATGCTGTTGATACTCAGAACGTGTTGAAGAACAACAGCGGTCTTCTGAGGTTCCTTCGTTCTGAAGCCGATTTGGCTCGATTGGTTCAGGTGTCGCCTCATCACTATCTAGCTGGTGTGGTGGTTACCTATCAAGCGCCTCATGAGAGCTTCGGGCATCGACAAGAAGTCACTGGTAGGTGGACCGGGAAAGACTTCCGTGTCTCTCGCTCAGTTCTTCGCTTCATGGGTGTATCAGACGGGGATGTAGCCAAGCTCGGTGTCAATGAGATCTTCCGTGCTCTGAGCTTTGGTATTGCTCCTGAGCAACTCAGTACTGCTGACCAGTTCGGTATCGACTACACGCTTCTGGCATCAATGAACGTACCAGGAGAGGTATAGACCATGCGCACTCTCTTTGGAAAGACGAGCGCTGCCGACTGGGATGCCTATACGTCTAGGGCTATGTCCAAAAGGGAACACAGGAGGGTTCTCCGGGTGATTCGGAATGACACCGCCCTCTTGTCGTTCCTCGACTCCTACAACTACGACGACCTCAATGTGACGTTCGCATTCACTCGGCGCAAGATGCAAGCCAACACCAATACGCGGTATGGCTCTCTGACGTGTTTTGAGATTGAGAACAAGCTGCGCCTCAATCCGTTTGCTCGTAATGACCGTGCATCACGAGCGATATTGCGTAGCTTGGGAGTGAGCGTGGAAAACATCGCGGTATACGGAACAAAGAAGATGCTGCGGTCTTACCAACTAGGTGTCTCACCTGATCGTCTAGATGTCGCTGATCAACACGGTATCGACCATGATCTTCTTGCTGCTCTGGGAGATGAGGGTTGAGATGGTGTTTGACATGATTGATGGTGTAGGCGAAGATACGCGCATGTCTCTATTCACCCTCCTACGTAGGATTACCGGTCCCACCGAAAAGCTCTCTGAGACTCGTGTCAAGTGGCGTGATTTCGTCTCCACGCGGCTCTACAAGAGTGATGAGAGAAAGGTGTTCCGCCTGCTCCGAGGTGAGTACGAGTTGCTGGCGTTCTTGCAGTCCGGTGAGTACTTCGGTGACATTGAGTTCCGCCACGGTGCGAATGGGTTCATGGCAGCCGATGTCTCGAACGATGGTCTTCGTGTCTGTCTTCTCGCCAAGCGTGCACGGTGGGGTTCTCAGACTGCTGATAACCGGGCAGCTATCGCGGTCCTGCTCCTGCTGGGCGCTGAAAAAGACGACATCGAGGTCTATGGTATTGCGTCAGTCATGACCATGATTCGGTCAAGATACGTTCGAGAGGTCGCAAGGCGGTCACAGCCGGTAACCCCGACATTTGAGCCGCTCCGGAATCCGTATCTCCTGCTGCCGCATTGAAAGACCGAAGTTGCGCTTTCGAGAAGTCGGGTGTATGTTTTACTCAATAGCAAGAGCCGCCAGACTTCACCCAAGGAGAACATCATGCCGAACCCCGCCGAAATCGCCAAGATCGACGCTCGCATCCGTGGTCGCAAGGACGGGTACGCATTCGGCGGAAGCACGCGCAGCAAGAAGCTCTTCTACTCGAACACGCACAACGACCCCGCCCTCTCCGCTGAGTACGACAAGAGCTTCGCTGAGGGTGAGCAGGAGGTCAAGACCGCCATCGCAGCCTCGACCATCTGAGTCGGCAGCACAAAGCCCCCGCTGGGTAAGGCGGGGGCTTTGTCGTATTCAAGGGTCGGCAAAATGGTAGAAAATAGCTTGGCAACTCATCGTGTTGTGTGTTAGGTTGAATCCATGACCAAGACCATCACCCCCACCCGTCTCGAAGCCCTCGCCGCCTTCACCGCTCTGAACAGCGCCAACACCTCGACCGAGTACTTCGCCGCTGCTGACAGCGTGCGCGAGAAGACGGGCATCAAGCTCGCCGCTGGCTCATTCCGTCGCCGGTTCCGCTTCGACCACGAAGTCATGGAAGCCTTCAACGACGAGTCGCTCAGCAACGAGGACATCCAGGACATCATCAAGAACATCAGCTACGACCAGTTGATGTACTAACCCTCATCCAAGACCCGATGCCGCAGAATGAATTCCGTTCTGCGGCATCGCTGCGTTCTACACCAGTGGCGGTATCACAGATGCGCTCTTGCTAATCACTTGCGTTTGGTCTACCCTTGATATATGAGTGTCCCTTCAATCATTTCCGCGACCGAGCCTTCCTGGTGGTACCAGCCTCTTCAACGAGAGCTTCAGGTGGAAATCATGCGCTTCGACGGTTCTGATGAGTCGGTCGCTGCGGTCACTGAATGGCTTCGTCGTACGGTAGCGCCGACCCTGCGAATCGAGCTTGACACGCTGGGTTATGCTGAGTTCCGGTTCCATGACGACCGTATCAGTACACCCGTGAACCGTGGTGAGATCATCGTCCGACTCAATGGCAGCAAGGCGGCTGGTCGCTCTCCTATGTTCCAGTTTGTGAACGGATGGGTTCACGAGAATCCCGACTTTTTCCACACGCTTCGTCTTGCGCGGTTGGACACCCCTCCGGAGGTCACTGTTGACCCTGATGCTGACTGGGTAAAGCTTTATCACGAGCGCCAGTCGCAGCCGCACCATCACCGTCACGAGCAGCCTACTAGCGACGAGCAGAATTCCCCCAGCCAGTCTGCCACCGGCTCTCCCATTGTCGTCAATCAGGACATCATCACCACGCTCATGCCTCGGTACATCAATGGTGAGTTCGATAGTAGAGGTTACGCATACCCCTACGCGGTTGATGTCACTGCGGTACCAACCGTCGAATGGTTCGACGACGAGGATAAAGAGAATAGAGAGGTCAGGGATGGCTACTACCCCTCGGCTAATTCCTTTGAGTTCTCGCCTCTGTGGTACGCGGTCATCAACGAATACCCCGAGTTCAGAACGTGGTCTGTAGAGCACGGCGGTCTCCGATTCGAGGACTTCGGTCACGGTACCCCACCAGCAACTCATGAGCGGTACGAAGAGATTATCGCTGAGGCTCACAACACCTTCATTGCCCTTGTCGGCATGGGCGAAATCTCCGACTTCGTTATCTCGGCTCATAGTGATGACACCGTTGAGAGCGACCGGGGTAACGACAATGGAGACCCCGAGCAAGAGAGGGTCGAGGACCAGAATGATGACGACTTTGTTGAGTACGCAAAAGCGGTTGCTCGTGTTCAGGCAAAGCTCGGTAACCTCACTCAGCGTGACCGTGATGTTGTGAGTGCTGTTCTGGGCATCAGTCTCTGATATGCCGACCTCGAATGCTGGTGGAGCCTACCGCGTAATGAGCTTCTTCGAGGTGGACCAGATGACCTTTGGAAGCCTGGTCGCTCGTTTTATGAGAGGCATCACTCATGCACAGAGGAAGTCTCTTCTGGTGTCATGGGAGGAACTCGGATTGACCCACAACGAACTCGATGGGTTCTTCGAGTGGAATAACCGAGTGCGGTGGACTAGCTATTGGTCGGACTCCGTTGTCATCGGAAAGAAGTTCGAACCTGCCTTCAAGAGGGCAACCGATTGGGTTGCTGACGGCTCGGTCCCAGAGAACATGATGGGCGCTGCCTTCTTGCTTCTACTGCGCTATGAAGACAGCACCACGACTCCACTTCTGGACAGCTATGACGACACCGCTGCTTTGCTGCAATTGGTCGTTCGACACCCGAGTATCTCGTTGGAATCTGCACTGCGCGCTGCGCCTCATGACATCGACTTCTCACTGCTGGAATCAGTCGTAGAGATACGCACTGACTACAGCCCTCAGATGTCCATTGAGAGCCTCTGAGATGACCAATGAGAGCCTTTCAGACCTTCTACGTCCGGAGTGTAGGTGAGAAGCTCCTAAGCGCTTAGAGAGGCGTATACGGGCTATTAGGGTAGGTTGCTCATGGAGGCAGTATTTGGTATAGTCCGGACATGAGTAGGACTACACGAAACGATGCCCAATGGCACGCCCGTAATGTGTGGTTCCACTGTGACTACTACCTCATGTTCAATGAAATCCGCTCTAGCGTATCGGAGATATGGGCTGATGCACTGCTTGAACTCCACAGCACCGAACTCAATACCGCAACAGTTGCTCTTGGGACTTACCTCACCTCAGTCATTGGAGTAGATAACGCACAGGACATCTCAACAGGAGACGATTCCAAGAAGGCTGTCGAGGCTATCTACGAATCTGTGCTGGATCGTGCCATTTCTCTTTCTAAGAGAAGGGCAATCAGCGGCACACTGAGGGCAGAACTGGGTGCCTCTCTGTTCCTGTTGCTCATGAAACTACCCAATCAGGATGTCATGAAGCTTAGTGAACGCACCATCATTCAGTTGACCGAAATCGCCGTGAGTAACCCAGCTATGGATAGGGGTTCGCTCCAAAGGATCATCCGCAACGATATCGACCTCAGCCTCATCTCATCCTTCCACAACGGTGATAACCCTCAGGACTAACCATGCAGTATTCAACAACCGACGAAGCGCGTTCCATCAGGATGATGGTCTTCCTTGAAGGTCTCATCACTATGGTTTGCGGTCGCCATGCGGTTAGCGGAAAGGTGCATGCGTGGACCAACTCTCTTACCGATGTGTATGGCTATGTGCCGGTCTCGCAGTTTGTTATCCATGCCCTAGGTGATGCGGGTGAGAAAATTGCCAACGAGGACGAGTTTGATGCGTACGAGGCGCTGCCCTACGTTCAGTACGTCCACGCGGCGATGCAGGCTATTGGATGCAAACCCATCGACATGAATGTTGGTCCTGGTGATGGACCAAAGCTTCTCATGCTGGGTCTGCGGTTTAGAACAGGAGATTTCCTTGCGCTACGAGGTGATAGTCTCAACACCGCTTTCGAACTGGCACTGGGGAACTTCGACCTGTCATGGCACGCCGTGCAAACAATCATGGAGAACGACCTCGATGACGAGATGATTGAATCGCTGTATGGCATCGAGCGGAAGCGCATCCCACCAGTCTTCTGATGCATGAGGTTGCGTGATTGAACATAATCCACTACAGTAGATAGATGCATTATCCTACCTCTGAGTACTCGCAGTTGATTTGGCGCGAAATCACCGAGATGCTTTTCTCGAACGTTCATGGTGATGTCACGGTTGAGTGGATCGACCCTTTGTACTATGCATACCCGGTCAATGACATCGCTGAACTGTTCGCCGCTGCGGTTGACGATGATGTCCTCGAAAAGGCGATGCGTCGTGAAGACCAAGATGGTGGGAACTCCCTCGAAACGTTCGTTGAACCGTACATTGCGACAGCGATTGACGCTCCGATGGATGTTCCGAAGGAAGAGGCTCGGGTCTTCATCTTCATGATGCTTCTGCGTTATCCGACGAGCAATGTTCTGAGCCTCTCGTATGACGAGATGCGGGAGATGATGACTCTTGCTCTGAGCGCCCCACTATTGCCGTGGGAGACTCTTCGTGCGACGAAGGAGAACGACATCGACATGGCTCTCGCAAACGCTCTGTAACGTAGAGCGTTCATTTTGTTGACTGCGACCTTCATCAGCAGTATCATCGCGAAACTATGGAAGCAGACGGCAAGCGTATGACACTCAGTATTGATGATGAGCGTTACATCTACTCAAATCGGTATATCGAGAATGCAACAATTCCGCATGTTGGTACGGGCATAACCTTCTTCCTGTCCATTCCCAGTGGAACCAATCTCGCATACCTGTAAGTTACCGTCGTTGACCAGCACTTTTAACCCATAGCATGCATTTTCCACCAAGATTAACTACCCCGTGGAGATTGTTTTATGCCTTTCGGCTGCGGCTTTTCGGATTTCACCTTACACCACTCGTTTTACAAGACTGTTGAACCCAGCGCTTGATACCTTTTCGATATATCAACCATATAGTATGGATTGTGAGTTGTCAACCATTACAACTGAGAAAGTCTGAATTTACGATGAGCGTTGCTACAGCTTGCCAAGCGCCTCGATGTCCTTCTCGGAGATGTGTCCACCCTTCGGCTTGATGACGGTGATGCCGCGCTCACGGAGGGTTGTTGCCATCGCAGGCTTGATATGGTCATCCACCCAGGCGGTGATGTCATCTCGGTTGCTGACGACATCGAACTTGCCGCTGACACCGATCTGGTCTTCGGTCATGACGAGGATGACGGCGTTGATGCCGAATGCGTCTGCAAGCTGCTGAGCAGCCTTTCCCCAGGTGCTCAGGAACGCGATGTCGTCACGCGAGCGCAGGAAGTCGAGGACGTAGGTGGGGATGCTGACGTTGAATCCCCAAGCCAGCTTGGTCTCGTAAGGGGTGGTCCACTGGTGGTCGCGGTCGGTGGGCGAGATGGTGTCATCGATGTCGAAGACGAGCATGGTGGTTCCTCCTTGTGGTCTTCTTGAAGTGTAGTTGCTCGGTGACTGGATGTCAAAGACAGTGAGCTTGAATTATCACGGTCAGTCACCTACAATGCGGGTTCACAGACAAGGATGCGAGTTATGACGTTCACTCCACCGACCACCTCGGATAAGTTCGAGATGTTCTGTGTTGCGATGCGGCGTACAGAGCGGAACACCATGCTGCTCGATTCGTGGGCAGATATCCTTGGTGGTGAGAGTGAGCTTCGACAGTTCTTCATAGAGTTCATCTACCCCAGTCTCTGCAAACGGCAGAACTACAACAATGGCGTTGATGAGTTGGTCAACTATCGAGAGGTGCAAAAGGCGGTTGATGAGGTCGTACCATTGTTCGTTGAAGCTGCCCGTGGGTCTCTGAGTATCGGCGGTAGGGGTAAGTACGCCCGGGGGTATAACGACCCTCTAGGCATCAAGCATTTGCTCGCCCTGATTGAAACATGTGGCGCTCCGACACGCCGCATCAGTCGTGATTATGTGTCATGGATTGACTCTGAGGACAGGGTGCTCATTTGGGATATCGCACGTCGAGTTGCCGAACGGGACGACCTTGCGTTTGCAGCAGGCTCGCTCTTCAAAATGCCCCGAGATTTCGCACTAACACTCACCCCCGAAGACTACGAACGTGCCGGTAAAATCATCTCTGATTACCAGCCCCTAGGTGTGGATAGGTTCATGTATGCCACGGTTGGTAAGTTCCCGAATGGTGTACTGGCGGGGATGTCGAGTGGCGAGCTTCTTCATGTGCTTGAAGTCGTCGCATTGTTGCCTGAGGGTGTCACGTGGGATGCGGTCAAAATCTTCATTGACAACGACATCGATGCAGACTTAGCGCGGTCGTTCACTAGCTCTAATGGCGCGTTGTGAGACCTGTAGAAGCTCCGAAGAGCAAAGACCCGTGGGTGTTGTTCCGTGCTGCAATGATGGCTACACCAGCCAAGAGCAAGCTCCTTGACACATGGTGTGAGATGCTCGGTGGTCTGGACCGGATGCGCGACTACTTCCATGATTTCATCCTTTCCGCCCTGAGCGCCCGTAAGTTCTGGCTCAACAATCAGATTCCCGATCTGACCGATTTCAATACAATGAGGACTTCTGTCGAAGAGCATATCCAAGACAGTCGGCGCTATGTCACAAGCGCACTATCAAAGACGAATCATGGTCCTAAAGGTAGGGGTTTCGCCAGCCCCTCAGGCATCAAGGAGATGCTGATGCTCTTCGAGATGGCGACAGGTAGATTTCACTCCGTCTCCGAAGAGCTAGCTATGTGGATATCGCGAGATGATGACAAGGACATCATTGCTATCACTCGCCTCATTCATCAGGGCACTCCTGTAAACCTCATCCCTTTGTCGATGAGTCATGACATTGATAGCTCACTGTTGTCGTCAATGCTTTGACTTTGACATATCTCACTCTTTGAGGTAGTATCGGTAGAGACCTAGGAGGATTGATGTCAGAAAACGCCAACAGCGATGACTTGCAGTCCCTTAGGTTCGTCATGACGCAAGGCTGCATGAACAGGCGTGTTCCTCGGGAATGGCGCACGGCATGGGAGGATTACATCTCTGATGCAGCAGTAGGTAGGGTCTTTCTCACTGCATTGGGCGGCGGCGAATTTCACAGTGCGTTGAGTGGTATTGAACTCCGCAAGAATGAACTGATCGAACTGATGTCTAGCGCGCTCAACATGGTCGTCGATGATGCGCAGTATCCGGCGATGTCTGCGGGAGACATTCAGGCGTGGTCATTCCTAATGGCACTGATTTACCCCGTCTCTGAGCTTCGAGAACTGAACGCAGAAGAGCTTCGTACGGCAGTCTCCGCAGCGATGTTGCGTCCCGGTGAAGTTGCCTGGTCCGATGTGATGAACGCCGTGAGAAGCGATATCGACCCGTCTCTTTTTGGACTACTGACGAATACCAGAGGTATCACCTTTGATGCAGGTGTAGAGCGCCGTGGACCTCAAACTTGGATTGAAGACATTCATTGGGACGGCTCTCGTTGGGTCGCAAGTAGTGAGAGTGATTCGAAGTATCGTGTCTAATCCTCACTACGCATACAACCCGGAGCTTCTTGAAGACAATGACACCCTTGCTTCACTAGCGCTGTTCGCTTCGGCTTGCATGAAGCGACTTGACAGCTATGTCGCCTGGGGTATAAGTCACAAACTCTCTGTTCCCTATGCCGAGATGGGAAGGGTCTTTATGAGCGCTCTGCAACTCTCCATCTATGACGTTCTCGATGAGGTTGAGACGCATAAGAAGTTGATGTCCGCTCTCGCCTTTGGTGCGTATGCGTCAGACTGGAAATCACCTATTGCAGACGACCTCTTGATCCGTTTTAGCGACCTTGAAACGGAGTGCCTCAATCGAGGCAAACACAATGACCAACAGCGGCTTTACACGCTGGCTTTGATGTACCCACGAGATGAGGTATTTGCGCTATCCAAGACCGACTTGTCGCGTGCCCTCTATGTGGCAATGCGGGTTCCGGGCTATGTGAAATGGGAGACGGTCAAAAGCGTACTGCAAGCGGATATCGATGACGGTCTGATGAGAAACCTCGTGAGTTCGACTGATCATTGACATGGTGGCTGTCTACCACCTATCCTCCCTACCCCGAACAGTTCTAGACAGGAAGCGCCATGAAGGAAGATGAAGCTCGCGGCATGGTAGCCGAGCTACTCAGCAATAAGCCTCTCACTGCTGAGCGAAGAACGGAACTGGCAAAGGCTCTCGACCTGCATCTGACGGCTCTCAACGAGGCACAGGAGGCGCTCTCTTCGGTGCAGTACATCCTTGCCGATGCGATGTGGATGGATGGCAGAAGAATCAACGATGCACTCACGACCATCCACGCCTATGACGAGACCCAGGACAAGTCTGGAATGAGCGACTCAGTACGCCACTAAGCCCTTATCGTTCTGAGCGTCACACCGTTTCGGTACCATTGAGACATGAAGTCCTCTGCTACCGTACCCAAGAAGATCGTTGACAAGAACGGTCGCTCGACAACGGTGCATGTCAACCCGAACAAGAAGACTGGCGCACGTTCAAAGAAGGCTATCCCAGCCACTGTGTCATCGAGTAAGCCGTTCGTTCCCGAAGAGGAACTTGACCTCACTCAGGAGATTGATCTTCTTGAAGAGCCGGATTCTTCATGGCGTATCCACGACTACGTGTATCGCCGTCACCTGTTGCATAACTATGTAGTGAGTACCCACACGCCTCGTTCCTCTGGCGACTTTGACGAAGACGAGTGGGAGCAGCTACAGATCTACATCGAGCTACGTAACGAGTTCGAAGAGGCTGCATGGGATGCCGAGGTATTCGAGCTACCCTCTGACGACGGTGGAGAGGTTCTTGCCACCGATGTCAAGGTCGAATCGGACTTCGTTGACGGCAAGGAGCGCTTCGGCTACAGCAATGACTTGCTACACCCGGACAAGGACCGTGATGCCGTTCGTGAGTCCGCTGCGAAGCTCTCTCACGCATGGCTTATGAGCCTGTCCAGTATCGAGGCGTATTCGCTTCTGAGGTACACGGGTGAGAGTGCTGATTACGCACGGGAGCAGGGTGACGGTGATATCTCCGAGACATGGCAGCACTTCGAGGAAGCTGTCGCCAACAGTCCCGAGGTAGAGCCGTTCGTGACGTACACCGGGGTGAATGCGCATTACGTTCAAGACATTCTTGATCAAGTGGATTCCGGCGAGATCACGTTTGACCGAGTGTTCTCTTCCTCACTCAACCCGGCGCAGGTGAATGGGTTTGCTACCGAGTTCGACACGGTTTATGGTGGCATCAATCAGGTCGAAACCCTCGCCTTGGAGGTAGAGACCACCAAGGGTGCTTTCATGGATGCCATCTCTCGCGTACCACACGAGATGGAAGTGATGCTGCCCAAGGGTCGGTATGAGGTTCTCGATGTGATGGAGGATGTCACCTACCTCTGGGGCAACCGGAACGAGGATGACGACAAGCGTGTTGGTCGAACCATCAAGAAGACGTTGAAGCTTCGGTATCTCGATAGCGAGTAGTGGCTTGACACCGGTTCACTATTAGCCTAACGTGGTAATGATGCTCATTTATCGAGTGTCCATACCCAGAGGATGACCATGAACGCAGCGCTGCATGTGCAATCGCGTTTGTTCTGCATAGGTCTCATCACTGACGAGTTCATCCAAGAGCGCTGGGCTATCCAAGACGGCATCGAGATGCACAATCTGGGCATGTACTTGAAGTCCTGCATTGATACTGCCTATGGCTATCAGCCCCTCTTGGCAAACCGATCTAGCGAGCTTTCCGGGGTGCTCCTGGATGCCAAAGAGGCGTACCTGAACGTGGTGGCTGCCAACCCGCCCCTTGAAGAAAGTCGCGCGCTGTACTTCCTTCTGATGCGCTATCCGAAGAGGAAGGTTTCTCGACTCAGCGCTGAGCAACTAGACAGCGCCTACAGCATCTCTTACAGCCATCTGGGTGACATCCCCTGGGACAAGCTGATGCGCTATGTCGATGCTGGTATCGACGCTACTCTTGTGTCATCTCTCGGTGGGGGTAGTTATGTCTAATCACTCTGCGAGATGGCTTCATCGGGTTATCCTTTCGAATGCAGACCTGCCGTTTGTGTGGGAAGAAATCATCGAAGACGTGTTCATCTATGAGCAGTTAGTGAGCTTTTTCGCTCAGGCTTTTCCTGATGTCACAGAAGATGCATACACCACCGCACAAAGGTCTAGCACTATCAAGCCAGACGATAAGTCTCCCATCAACAAGATGATGGACGATATCTATGACACCACTGGCACCATCATCTCCGAGATAATCGCTCTTGATACGACAGCTAAACGATCAGCGCTGCTCTTCATGGCTCGGTGTTTACACTCCGCAGAGGAACTCGATAAGCATGGCATCTTCAGACTCACCACGAATGACCTGATCGCAGTTATCGAGGTGAAGTGCGAAATTCCTGGCATCACGTGGAA